>ERZ857757.356-NODE-356-length-50300-cov-20.025853_pt1 | contig 50300 bp, 47 predicted proteins | sample MGYA00519764_ERZ857757 | MGnify/ENA primary metagenome ERZ857757 (study PRJEB31778, sample SAMEA3449359) | human gut metagenome | biome: human gut; feature: human-associated habitat; material: faeces | place: United Kingdom | collected 2010/2012 ...
ACTTGCATGTGTTAAGCACGCCGCCAGCGTTCGTCCTGAGCCAGGATCAAACTCTCTATAAATTGTATCTAAACGACCATAGCCGCTTAAATCTTTACAGAGCTATTTGTCATAGCTTCAAAAACTTTTTATACTTACCTTCCCGGGTAATTGACTTAACCCCGTTCCGGCAAGTTTCTCAGTTGCACATCTTTCAATGTGCTCCCGTCTGGTGCTTTTCGTTTCGTTCGTTGTTTAATTTACAAGGTACACGCTCCATGCGGAACATTTGTTATTATACTGCGTTATGCCAGCTATGTCAAGCACTAATTTCAACTTTTTTCAAGTTTTTTCAGCGCCTTCCAGCTGCCTCCCGCAGCCGCCGCCTCTCGACGACTTTGTTACTTTACCACACCTCGCCCCTCCTGTCAATACTTATTTTTACTTTTTTTAATCCCTGCCTTCACTTACACTAATGTCACACGCTATACACTTCCCTTTTGGGCAAAAACGTGCTATTATACGATAGGATTTATAATAGTATTTAATGTATATGTGAGGTCCTTATGTCTGCATTTTTTTCAAACTTGGCAACTGCGCTGCCCGCGGCTCTGTGGGTGGGGCGGATCGTGCTGTTGGCGGCGGCAGCGTGGGTACTGCTGCGCTGCGGCATTTCCCTGCTTGGCAATCGTGAGGCACCGGAGGTGTGGGGCTTTGTCAGCCTGTCCAACGGTGCCCGGTATGATCTGACTCATTGGGAGAACATGGTGGGCCGGATACGCAGCGCCGATGTGCGGGTGAACTTCCCTTCCGTGTCCCGGTGCCACGCCGCCATCTGCCGGGATGATCGGGGCCAATGGACGGTGTACCCGGTAAACCGCAGCAGTGGGGTTCTGCTCAATGGGGAGCGCACCCTGGTTGCAGCTTCACTGAAGGCGGGGGATTGCATCGCCGTGGGCGGCGTAGAGATGTACTTCTTCCCCTCCACGGAATCCGATGAGGCCAAGGTGGCCCGGCGGCGGGTGGAGGAGCAGCGGCACCGGCACACCTCCCAGGCGGGGACTCTGGTGCTGGTGAACGTATGCCAGGCCCTCCTGTTTCTGCAGGTATTTCTCACGGCTCAAGCGGAGAATCGGCTGCCCATAGGGGTTGCCTTTGGGGGCTTGGCGCTGCTGTCCTGGATCCTGTACGGTATATATCGAGCAGCCCAGCGATCCGCCTATGAGCTGGAGTCTCTGGTGTTCCTGCTTATCAGCATAGGCGCGGCGGTAACGGCCGCCTACGACCCGGCATCTCTCTATAAGCTGCTCATTACTATGGTCATGGGCATGGTGCTGTTTCTAGCAATGAGCGGGGTACTGCGGGACCTGCATCTATCCATCCGGGCCCGGTGGCCGGTGGCCATTGCCGCCGGGGCGCTGCTGGCCTTTAACGTGGTGCTGGGCGAGCGCATCTTCGGCGCGAAAAACTGGATCTCCATCGGCCCCCTCTCCTTTCAGCCCTCAGAGCTAGTGAAGATCGCCTTTATCCTGGCCGGGGCCGCCACCCTGGATCGGCTGTTCGCCAAGCGGAACCTGGTCTTTACCATTCTGTTTTCCGCCTATTGCGTGGGATGCCTGGCACTGATGAGTGACTTCGGCACGGCACTGATCTTTTTCGTGGCCTTTTTGTGCATTGCCTTCCTGCGCACCGGCGACCTGCCGTCCATCGCCATGATGGTGGCGGCGGCGGCCTTTGGCTGCGGGATCATCCTGCGCTTCAAGCCCTACATCGCCGACCGCTTCGCCGCCTGGCGGCACGCCTGGGATTACGCCCAGGACATAGGCTATCAGCAGACCCGGACCATGAGCGCCATGGCCTCGGGAGGGCTGTTCGGGGTGGGGCCGAAGGATGGCTGGCTCAAATATGTGGGTGCAGCTAACACGGACCTGGTATTCGGCGTAGTGGGCGAGGAGTTCGGCTTTCTGCTGGCCCTGTGCTGTGTGGCAGCACTGGTGATCCCCATTGTATTCACCCTGCGCTGCGCCGCTGCGGCCCGCTCCTCCTTCTACACCATTCTTTCCTGCGCCACCGCCGCCATGCTGGTGTGTCAGATGGCGCTGAACGTGCTGGGCGCAGTGGATCTGCTGCCACTGACAGGGGTGACCTTTCCCTTTGTATCCATGGGGGGCTCCAGCATGATCTCCTGCTGGGGGCTCATGGCCTATCTGAAGGCCGTCGACACCCGGCAGAACGCCAGCTTTGCCCTGCGGCTGAGCAAGCTGGCTCCGCAGCAGCAGGAGAAGAAAGCCGCGCCCGCACCCAAGACCCGGTCCAAGGCTCCGCAAGAGGGCTTTTTCGCCGACCGGCCGGACATCCCGGTGGATAAGATTTTCGGAAAGGAGGAGGACAAGTGAAGCAGGTCAAGCAGCGGACACTCCTTATTTATATATTACTGATCCTGTTTGTGGCGGGGCTGGTCCTGTATACCGTGCGCTATGTGGCTCTGGGCAGCCGCTGGGCCTCCTTCCCCGGAAATCTGAGTGCATATGATAGCGGCATACCGGTTCTGGGGCAGATTTTGGACCGCAGCGGCATTGTGCTGTACGATGCAGCCCAGGGGGCATACAGTGACGACGACACTCTCCGCCGGGCCACCCTGCACGCCGTAGGGGACAGGGAGGGGAACATCTCCACCTCCGCCTTGCAGAGCTTTCAGAAGCAGCTCATCGGCTACACCCTGCTCACCGGCACCGCCGGCGGCGGCGGACGGGTGTATCTGACCCTGGACAGCCGATTGCAGACGGCGGCCTATGAGGCCCTGAACGGTGCCAAGGGTACCATCGGACTATACAACTACCAAACCGGCGAAATCCTTTGCATGGTGTCCTCCCCCAGCTTTGACCCCACAGATCCCCCGGAGATCCGGGATGGGGACACGCAATATGACGGCGTATATCTGAACCGCTTCCTTTCCTCCGCCTTTACCCCCGGCTCCGTTTTTAAGGTGGTCACTGCGGCTGCCGCCCTGGAAAAGCTGGAGGGTGTGGCAAGCCGCACCTTCCACTGCAGCGGCAGCGTCACCATCGGCGGCGACACCATTACCTGCCCCTATGTCCACGGGGATATGGACTTTTACGGAGCCATGGCAAACTCCTGCAACTGCGTTTTTGCCCAGCTGGCCGTGGAGCTGGGAGGGAGCACCCTCTCCAGCTACGCGCAGCAGGCCGGGCTGCTGGATGGCGGCAGCGTCAGCGGCATCGACACCGCCGCCGGGACCTACTTTATCAGCGAAAATGACAGCGAGGTGGGCTGGTCCGGCGTGGGCCAGTACGAGGATCTGGCAAATCCCTGCGCCCTGATGACCATGATGGGCGCCATCGCCGGCCGGGGCAGCGCCCGGGAGCCGTATCTGCTGGATAAGGTCACGTCCATGACCGGCACGGCGGCCCGCAGCACCGGCACCTCCGGGACGATGCACCTGTGGAACGCCGACACCTGTCAAGCTCTGGCCGACATGCTGCGCAACAACGTCACGGAAACCTATGGCCAGAGCCGCTTTGGCGACCTGCCGGTGTGCGCCAAATCCGGCACCGCCGAGGTGGGGCAGGGCAAGGCGCCTCACAGCTGGTTTGCCGGATTCGTGGACAGCGACGACCTCCCCCTGGCCTTTGTAGCGCTGGTGGAAAACGGCGGCGGCGGCAGCGCCGTAGCCGGCAGCGCCGCAGCCCAGGTGCTGCGCACGGCGGCAGAGCTGCTGTAAGCGCTCTGCTCCTCTTGCAGTGCATCGGTAGGGGCAACGTCACCGCTGACCCCTATCAACTATTCCTCCTCTTTTCTTGATAAAAAAAACGGCCCCCCGGGCCGTTTTTTTATCCTTATTTTACCTATGCCTCTACTTTTTCCACGGCAAAGCCATATACTGCGCCGTTTTGAGCTTCGGTCATATCCACGCCGGTGGCGGCGTACTGTCCGTCGATGTAAAAGGCCCAGTATGTGCCGTCCGTGTCATAGTCCGCGGTAATGCCGATGACCTCCTTGATATACAGACCGTAATCGCTCTCCTCGCCGCTGATGATGTTCAGGGCCTGCAGGGCCGCACCCACGGTTTTTTCATCGGTTTTCACAGTGAAGTCCGTTTTAGTGCCCCGGGCGTCCGTCACCTCAACGGTAAAGGCCGTTGCACCCTGGCCCAGAGTCTCGCCGTCCTTCACACCCACAGTGTTCTTGCCTGCGGCAATAGGCGTGGGCTTTGCACAGGCGCACAGGGTCAGCGCCATGGCCAAAGCCAGCAAAAAGGCTATTATTTTCCTCATTTTTCTCAAGAATAGCACCTCCTTTTTCTCCCGCAGTATAACACGTCCATCGCCTCTTGACAACAGGAAAAAACAATGTTATAGTGGTGCCACAATCCAAGGGGTGCTGGCGCATGCCGGCTGAGATGGGCGTATAGCCGCCCGGTCCCTCGAACCTGATCCGGGTAATGCCGGCGTAGGAATGCGCACATACTGTCTTTTCGTTCCGCATTGCGACGCCTGCATGGCTCGCCATGCGGGAATTTTTTTATTGGAGGATGCAACATGAAAAACACAAAAACCAAAATGCTTTGCGAAGCCGCTATTTTCATTGCCATGGCGGAAATTCTGAGCCTTATCAAGCTCTATGAGTTCCCCAACGGCGGCTCCGTGACCCTGGAGATGCTGCCCATTATTCTGTTCGCCGCTCGGTACGGCTGCGGCTGGGGCGCCGGTGCCGGCCTGGTTTACGGCGCTATAACCTACCTCATCGGCAACAAGTTCTCCATCGATTGGACCACCATCATCTGCGACTACTTCCTGGCCTTTGTGGCCCTGGGCTTCGGCGCAGGCCTGCTGTCCCGCCGGAAGTGGAGTGTGTATTACGGCACCCTCATCGGCGGCGTGCTGCGCTTCCTGGTCCACTATCTTATCGGCGTTTTCGTCTGGGGCGTCTATATGCCCGACGAGTTCTTCGGCATGACCATGACCAGCCCGTGGTTTTACTCCCTGCTCTACAACGGGAGCTACATGCTGCCCAGCATCATCCTGTGCGTGGTGGTATTTGCCCTGCTGTATAAGCCGCTGAAGAAATACTTCACCTCCGCCGATCTATTGATTCAAAAATAAAAACCGCCCCGAAGAAAAAAACTGTTGACAAACCTCTCAAATCCTGTATAATAGTTTTTGTTCTTCGGGACACAGCGGGATTGTGTAAAGGTAGCACAGCGGACTCTGACTCCGTATGTGAGGGTTCGAATCCTTCTCCCGCTGCCAACATAGGATTGCTATTTTAACAAAAATAGCAATCCTATATTTTTTTCCTGAAATGCTGATAATACCGTAACAAGAAGGCATGAAAAGGCAGCCGCTTGCAGCGGCTGTCTGAAGTGGTAATGCAGCCTCAAGCCACCAGTTAACTGGTGGCTTGAGGCTGTCGATAAAGTGATAGGATTTGCGATAACAGTAAGGAAAGGAGTGTGAGGGAAAGGCAGGAAGGGTGTCTCCCCCCACTGAAATCCGTAGTTTTTGAAGCTTTTTCAAGGCTTCAAAAGCTTAGGCAGCGGGGCGAAAAAAACTATTTCGACACGCTGAAACCATCAGTTAACTGGTGGTTATGATTTTGGTTGGGGATATTTTGCATCAGACCGCATTGGAAACCCGGCCCGGCACAAGGCCGGACCGGGATCCGGCGCCGGCCGAAGCCAGCACCATTTGCTGAGGAATTCAGTGAGGAGTAAACACACAAAACGCAGGAAATATCAGTCGAGGGGATAGGGTTTAACACTGTGTTGCGCTGCTTCAGCCATTACTTTGCGGCTTTTTTGGCCTCCTTGGCAGCCCTGTCAGCCAGGTAGTACATACCGGGAGTGTTGTAATACTCCGTCTGCAGGTCCTTCACCTGCTTGCACATGAACACCAGGCCAATCATGTTCAGGATGACGACCACGGCCAGGAAGCCGTCAAGGATCATATACATGGTGGTCACGTTGGAGAACGCGCAGGCGATGCAGATGAACAGGGGATAAATATACACCCACACCTTGGAGAACTTACGGCCGAACAGGATCTCAGCCTGAATCTGGCCGAAGAAGCCAGCGGAGATAATCGTGGAGAACACGAACAGGAACACCGTGACAGCAACGAAGATGGCGCCGAAGTTGCCGAACACGGACTGGAAGGCAGCCAGTGCCAGCTGGCCGGAGCTCAGGCCCTCCTGGGTCCACACGCCGGAGCACAGAACGGCCAGAGAGGTAATGGTGCAGATGACGATGGTATCCATAAAGACCTCAAAGATACCGAACTGGGCCTGACGGATGGGGTGATCCGTATCGGCGGTGCAGTGACCGGCGATGGTGGAGCCCACGCCCGCCTCATTGGAGTACACACCGCGGGCAGCGCCCCAGCGGATAGCCGCCATGATGGTGGCACCGGCGAAGCCGCCCACAGCAGCGCGGCCGGTGAAGGCATCCTCAAAGATCATGCCGATGACAGCAGGCAGCTCGCCCACGTTGGCGAAGATGATGACCAGAGCGCCCACCACATACAGGCAGGCCATCACGGGCACCAGGATATCGGTGACGCTGGACACACGCTTGAAGCTGCCCATCCGCGCAGCGCGGTAGGGATCGCTCCGCTGCTCGGCCGTCAGGTGCTCCGGGTCGAACATATAGTCCAGACACACGAACATACGCACCGGCAGCTCGCCGCGGTTGCTGCGGGCCACATAGTCCGCAAAGTCCTCGTCATAGTGCCATATCGCCGCGGCATAGGTATGCATCATGGTCACGCCCAGGCTGGAGGCCAGCGCCAGGCCCTTCCTCATGCACTTTTCACGGGTGGCGGGCACCAGGAACGGATCAGGGATCAGGTTGTCGTAGATCTTGGAGGCCTGCTCACGAAAAATGCCGTTGGGGTTGCCGTCGGCATCCAGCTCCACCATGCCCCCGGGGCCAAATACATAGCCGTTAGTAATGTTGGCCTTTTCCAGCGCCATAGTGTTGGCCACCGCTGTATGCAGGCACACGCGCTTGATAACGATGGGATGATCGGTGCTGGCCTCATCCAGGTCCAGACGGGTGGCAATTTGCCCTCCGTTCCCCACACGGAACAATTTGTGCAGATTTTGTTTCCTGTCCGGAATATTTATTGACATATTTAGCGTTTTGCTGATGCCCTCTGCCGCCAAGCGTCTTCTCAGCAAAACACCGCTTCCCATCGATAAGGCTCTGGTCCAGGAGCTGATGATATCCAAGGAGGATATCCGCTTGATGAAGCACTACAATATGTTTGTCATGGTGTAGCATCCATTGTCAGCTATATATGCATGCAATAGTCTTGGCCGAAAAGGACGCCTCCCGGCGTCCTTTTTCCATAGGCGAATGTTTTTCTTGACAGTTTCATCCGGCTGCTTTTCAGCGGCCGGATGATTTTTGTCGAAGCAGAGAGGGTGGCAGACCCCCTTCGACCCGGCTCCATATATACGCAATGCTTCTCTTGCGCTGCGTCATTTTAATTTGTCAATTTTTTCTCAATTTTATGAATGTTGTCTGTTGCATCTTTTTCTTCTTTGCCGTATACTCTTACTATTATTTTTACAGGATATGCAGGTGGAGCAAATGAAAACCTATCGATTTGCATACGGCAGCGGCACGGTGGAGTTCCCGCTGGAGGAGAAGAACATCATCGGAGAGCTGCACGGCAATGTGGTGGAGCCGATTTCCGACATACGCAGGGAGCTGTGGGCCTCCCTGGATGCGCCCATCGACAGCGCACCCCTGTGCCGGCGGGTCACCCCGGGCAGCACCGTTGCGCTGGTGGTCAGTGATATGTCGCGCTTTTGGATGCGGCAGGATCTGGTGGTGCCGCATCTGGTGGACTATCTCACCCAGCGCTGCGGCGTGCGTGAGGATGACATCACCATCGTCATTGCCAACGGCACGCATACCGGCGGCGATGAAGCAGAGCTGCGCACCCTGGTAACGGACGCCGTTTACGACCGGATCACCGTGGAAAACCATAACTGCGATTCCGATGATCTCGTCTATCTCGGCACAACGCCCCACGGCACGCCGGTCTCCATCAATCGCACTGCGGCCCTGGCGGACATGGTCATCTGCCTCGGCGCGGCAACGCATCATGTGATGGCCGGCTTCGGCGGCGGCCGCAAGAGCATCCTGCCCGGCATCAGCAGCCGGGAGACCATCTTTCACAACCACGCCTTTTCCCTGGATGCCGCAGCCCTGCGCTCCAACCCCGCCATTGGCAACGGTATTTTACAGGGCAATCCCCTGCACGAGGATATGTGCGAAGCCGCCGGCCTGGTGAAAAACCTGTTTATGGTCAATCTTGTCATGAACACACAGATGCGCTTAGCCGCCATTTTTTCCGGCCATTATCTCACCTCCTGGGAGCAGGCCTGCCGGACGGTTAACCGCATTTACCAGGTGGATGTGCCCCGGAAGGCGGATGTTGTCATTACAAGCTGCGGCGGCTTTCCCAAGGACATTTCTCTCTACCAGGGCACCAAGGCCATTGATAATGTTGAATCGGCTCTGAAGCCGGGAGGCACGCTGATCCTTGTGATCGAGGCCCGGGAGGGCGGCGGGCCCGCCGAATACTTCGGCTGGTCGAAGGACCTCCTTGCCGGCACCATTGAGCAGCGCCTGCGTGAGCATTTCACGGTGGCCGGCTATGTTTTCTTCCTCAACTGCGAGCAGGCACAGCGCTATAATATCCTGCTCTATTCCAGCATTGATCCCAAGGCGGTGGAGCCCATGGGGATCCGGGCCTTCTCCGACGTGGAGGCGCTGCTTGAAGCAGCCCGGCTTCCGGGAAAAACCGTCTATGTGATCCCCAATGGGTCCACCGTGATCCCACACATCGTTAAGGAGGTATCTGCCAATGAAGCGTAACTACATTGCCCGGCGTTTTCAGCTGGGCGGCACGGGCCTATCCCTTGATACCGAGGCCCTGTCCAAGTACAAGGATATTATTGACCTGAGCATCGGCGACACCGACTTCACCACCGATGAGGCCATTATCTCCGCCGCATTCCGCGATGCCGGACTGGGCCACACACACTATGGCGACCCCAAGGGCGATCCTGAGCTTATCTCCGCGGTTTGCCGGGCCTGGGAGGAGGATTTCGGCCAGCCCCTTTCCGGCGACCATGTGCTTGTGAGTACATCCAGCTGCCTGGGTATGGCGCTCACCATGCTTGCCATTCTTGACCCCGGCGACGAGGTGATCGTCTTTTCCCCCTATTTCGCCGTATACCGCTCCCAGATCGAGCTGGCCGGTGGCGTGTGCGTGGATGTGCCCACCTATGCCGAGGAAAATTACGCCATCGATGAAGCCCGGCTGCGCGCCGCCATCACGCCGCGCACCAAGGCCATTATCTTCAATAACCCCACCAATCCCACCGGCATGAGCTATGACAGAGGCACCCTGTCCATGCTGGCCCGCATTGCGCAGGAGTATGACCTGCTGGTTGCCGCCGATGAGATCTATACCACCTACCTGTATGAGGGGGACTTCTGCCCTATCCGCACCCTGCCCGGTATGGCCCAGCGCACCATTACCCTTAACAGCTTTTCCAAGAACTACCTCATGACAGGCTGGCGTGTCGGCGTCATTATCGCCGAGCCGGAGCTGCTTGCGGTGATGAATCGCATCAACGGCTCGCTGGTTTACACCGCACCCTCTGTTTCTCAGCGTGCGGCCATCCAGGCACTTTCCATGCGCAGGTCGATCCGGGAAAAGTATATTTCCGAATACCGCGACCGGATCTTTTACGCCGCCGACCGGATCGAAAAGATCCCCTACCTCAGCCTCGTCCGCCCTAAGGGTACCTTCTATCTCTTCCCCGGCATCGAGAAAACCGGATTGGATGAAAAGCAGTTCTGCAAGGCCCTGTTAGAGAGGGCGCATATCCTGGTCAGTCCCGGCACGCCCTTCGGCATAAGCGGCGCAGGACACTTCCGTATCGCCTGCACCGTCGGCATTGAACACCTTAAAACTGCATTTGACCGCATGGAGAAGCTGTCGTTTTGACAGCTTCTCCGAGATTGTCGAAAAGCCCTCCGGGTTTTCCGACAAAGGGCTCGCAGTCTGCTGCGCGCATAATTTGTCCGTCACAAACGGACAAATTCCACACTGGCAGCCTGAGCGGTATTTTCTCTCACGCACAGGTCGCGAGAGAAAATGATCTCATTTCTTTGCCGCCTGCGGGCGGCAAACTCTGCGAGGCTTTTTTAATACGCAGGGAGAAGCTGTCGTTTTTGACAGCTTCTCCCCTTTTTGCATTTATGCACAATTGGGGTGCTTATTTTTTTTGCAATATTGTGATAGACGGCTATTTACAAATCAATCTGCGCGTGTATAATTATGCACATAAAACATATGAATATGCATTTAAATGCATGAAACGGAGGAAAGTATGAAAAATTTTAACTTGGCAAAGAAGATGCTTGCATTGGCACTTGGCGTGCTGATGCTGCTGTCGGTTATGACCGGCTGCAGCAAGACCAACGATCAGGCCGGCGGCGGAAGCGGCGACACCCAGCAGGAGCAGACCGGAACCCTGCTCAAAAAGATCAAGGACAGCGGCAAGCTGGTTGTGGGCACCGAGGCCCAGTATGCCCCCTATGAGTTCAAGGACCTGGACGCTAACTTCGTTGGCTGCGATATGTGGCTGGCACAGCAGATTGCCGACAGTCTGGGCGTTCAGCTGGAGGTAGTGGACATGTCCTTCGACGGCATCATCCCCGCTGTTCAGTCCGGTCAGGTTGACCTGGGCATCGCAGCCTTCACCAACACCCCTGAGCGTGCAAAGGAGATCGACTTCAGCAACCTCTATGAGACCAGCGCACAGCTGCTGATCGTCAAGACCGGCAACGCAGATGTCTACTCCACCAAGGAATCCCTTGCCGGGCAGAAGGTCGGCGCACAGAAGGGCACCATTCAGTCCCAGCTGATCCAGTCCGCCCTCCCCGACAGTGAGCTCTTTGAGCTGGAAAAGTACCCCGCCCTTGCCCTGGAGGTTCAGAATGGCAACATTGCCGGCCTGGTGGTGGATCAGGCTGTAGGTGAGTCTCTGGTGGCCACCAGCAACGGCGGTTTGGAGGTTTCCAATTTTGCCTTCACCGCAGAGGAAGCCTCCTTCGGTAAGTCCGTCGTGATCGCCAAGGGCAACGAGGATCTGGTGGCCGCCGTGAACCAGGTCATCGACAAGGTCACCTCCGACGGCAGCTATCAGAAGGCTTACGACGAGGCTGTTAAGCTGGCCGCCAGCCTCGGTCTGTAAAACACAGGCGAGAGAACAGCATAAGTACGCAAAACACGGGCTTCGCCGTTTCGGCGGCGAAGCCCGGCTGAGACTGTCGAAAAACCCTCCGGGTTTTTCCGACAAAAGGATTGCAGTCTGCTGCGCGCATAATTTGTCCGCCGCAGACGGACAAATTCCACACTGGCAGCCTGAGAGGTATTTTCTCTCACGCACATGTCGCGAGAGAAAATGATTTTAATTTTTTTCCGCCTGCGGGCGGCAAACTCTGCGAGGCTTTTTTGACACGCTGCACGGGCTTCGCCGTTTCGGCGGCGAAGCCCGGCTATGCATTGAGGAGGGTTCCCCATGAAATTCATCGAGTTTATCGAGACCATCGGACAGCTCATCGCCCGGTACCACAGCTTCTTTGAGGAGGGCATCGTCAACACCCTGATCATAGCAGCCTTCACCGTGTTATTCGGTACGATTTTCGGCACGCTCATGTCCTGTATGCGCATGAGTAAAATTCCGCCCCTTCGCTGGTTCGCAGTGGCCTACATTGAGTTTATCCGCGGAACACCGCTGATGGTGCAGCTCATGTTCATTTTTTACGGTCTGCCCATGATCGGCTTTGCGCTTCCCGATATTGCCTGGATCCCGAATTTTTCGCGTTTTTCCGCCGGGATTATCGCCATGAGCATCAACAGCTGTGCCTATGTGGCTGAGATCATCCGCTCCGGCGTGCAGGCTGTGGACTACGGCCAGATGGAGGCTGCACGCAGCATCGGCTTCAGCCACGGTCAGGCTATGCGGCTGGTTGTTTTGCCCCAGGCTATCCGCAATATCCTCCCGGCCCTGGGCAATGAGTTTGTCACCGTTATCAAGGAATCCTCTATCGTCTCCGTTATCGGCCTTGCCGACCTGATGTTCCGCACCAATGATGTCATCGCCGTCACCTACAAGAGCCTGGCCTGCCTTGCTATCGCGGCGCTGTGCTATTTTGCGATGACCTTTACGGGCGGCCGCCTGATCTCACTGGCAGAAAGGAAGATGAATCATGGCAAGTGAAAATATCCTGCAGGTCATAGACCTGTGTAAAAGCTTTCATAAGCTTGAGGTCCTCAAGAACATCAGCGTTTCCTTTAATAAAAACGAGGTGGTATCCATTATCGGTCCCTCCGGCGGCGGCAAAAGCACCTTTCTGCGCTGCCTGAATCTGCTGGAAAAGCCGACCTCCGGGCAGATCCTGATTGACGGCGTGGACATCTGCGCCAAGGGGCAAAGCAAGCATATCGACCAGCACCGGCAGAAAATGGGCATGGTGTTCCAGCAGTTCAACCTGTTCAACAATATGAATGTGATGAAAAACCTGACCGCCGGCCCCGTCCGCATTAAGGGCATGGATCGGGCGGAGGCAGAGGCCAAGGCCTTGGAGCTGCTTGGCCGCGTGGGGCTGGCCGACCGCGCCGACGCATACCCCAGCCAGCTCTCCGGCGGGCAGAAGCAGCGCATAGCCATTGTGCGTTCGCTGATGATGGATCCCGAGGTGATGCTCTTTGACGAGCCGACCAGCGCCCTTGACCCGGAAATGATCGGGGAGGTGCTGGATGTTATGAAAAATCTTGCGGAAAGCGGCATGACCATGATCGTCGTCACTCATGAGATGCGCTTTGCCCGCGAGGTCAGCAGCCGCACCATCTTCCTGGACGGTGGGCACATAGAGGAGGACAAGCCCTCTCACGAGCTCTTTGCGCACCCCGAAAGTCCGCGCCTGATCAGCTTTCTCAACAAGGTGCTGTAAAAAAACGCCTCTGACCCATCGGCCTTGATCCTTATGTCAAGGCCGGATATACACCGGCTGCAGAGAAAACGGCAGGCTCATTTGGCCGGGCCCCGCCCCTTTTTAATCTGTCAAAAAGCTTCAAAAATACCCCTGTTTCGGCAAAACGAAACAGGGGTATTTTCTTGCAATAATGAGGAAAGGCACCCGGCAGGAGCCGATTGGAGCATATCTCACCAATCAAGGCACACAGAGCGCAGCTATCACTTGATATCTCACACCGGTGGACAGTCATCGCAGAAGATTGTGTCCAGCACCTGCTCCTCTGTGATGGCGCCAAGCAGCTTCGATATCGACAGGCTGTTCAGCACCCGGCAGATATCTTCCCGGCGGAAGGGGACGCCTCGCAGGGCCTCCACCAGCGGCTCTATGCTGCAAACCGCCAGGAAATCGCCATTGAAGCGGATATCTGTTATACAGCCGTGGGACACAGAGACGCCCACCTCCAGGCAGCCGCCGTCCCAGTAGCGCTTACCGGTCATATCGAACTTAGGCGAGCGGCCATAGTTCCACTCCCAGGTGTCGTATTTCTCCGCCTTCAGCTTCTCCACCTGCGCCAGCTCGTCGGCTGTCAGGGTGTCAAACACCATTCCGCTGCCGGCCAGGGTCTCTTTCAGATACGCCCAAAAGGCGGGCATATCCATATCCTGCTTCAAAAAGCTGCGGATATTGCCGATGCGGCTGCGGACGGACTTGGTACTCTTGGAGCGGAACTTCTCCGGGTCCACCTGCAGGGCCCCGGCCACCATATCAGGGTTAGCATCAAAAAGTAGGGTCCCGTGGTGCAGGATACGGTTTCCGTACAGCCGCTGGGCCGTGCCGGAAACCTTCCGTCCCTCCACCAAAATATCGTTGCGGCCGGAGGCCTCCGCCTGCAGCCCCAGGCCCTTCAGCGCCTCTACCACAGGGCTCGTGAAGCGGTCCATGCTGATGCTGGCCTTGTCTCCGGCGTCGGTGATAAAGGAATAGTTCAAATTCCCCAGGTCGTGATAGACTGCGCCGCCGCCGGTGCTGCGGCGCACCACATTGATGTGATGCGCCTCCACAAAGGGGCGGTTGATCTCGGCCTCGGTATTCTGATTCTGCCCCACCACGATGGTGTTTTCATTCTGCCACAGCAAAAGATAGTCGCCCTGAGTGCGGTGGGTCAGCACATACTCCTCAAAGGCAAGATTGTAATATGGACTTTGGGAGCCCGTTTCTAAATAGTGTACAGCACGCTGCATACATTATCCTCCTGTTTGTGAGAAAAAATCCCTCCGAGAGTGAGAGAGGGAGAGCTCTCGGAGGGAAAAGGATAAGGCTAACTCAGTTTTTGGTATGAATGGCACGCTTTTCGGCGTTCAGTGCCGCCTCGCGCATGGTCTCCGTGACAGTGGGGTGAGAGTGGATGGTGTCGATGATCTCATCCAGGGTCATCTCACCCTCGATGGCCAAGGCGCCCTCAGCAATGAGGTCGGTAGCCCGGGGCCCGATGATGTGCATACCCAAAATCTCACCGTACTCGGCCCCGGCGATGATCTTCACCAGGCCCTCGCCGCCGTTGAGGATCAAGGCCTTGCCGTTGGCGCTCATGGAGAACTTGCCCACCTTGTAGGCAATGCCCTGGGCCTTACACTGCTCCTCGGTCAGACCCACAGAGGCCGCCTCCGGCTCCATGTACACGCAGGTGGGATTGGTCTTTTCGCAGTAGTGAGCCTCCAGGCCGCAGATGTTCTCCGAAGCAACCTCGCCCATGGCGGAGGCGGTGTGGGCCAGCTGTGCATGGCCGAACACGCAGTCGCCGATGGCGTACACGCCGGGCACATTGGTCTCCATCTTGTCATTTACCAGGATGCGGCCCTTGTCGTTGTCGATTTTTCCGGCGGCCAGGTCCAGCCCGGCGGTATTGGCCTTGCGGCCGATGGCCACCAGCACCTTCTCCGCCTCAAAGGTGACGGTCTTGCCGCTCTTATCCTTGCAGACCACCTTGGCGCCCACGGGGCTGCTCTCCACAGACTGCACAGGGCACTCCAGATGGAAGTCCATGCCCATCTTCTTCATGTGGGCCACGCCGATCTTGGTCAGATCGCCATCCAGCATGGGCAGCATATGATCCATAGCCTCCACCACGGTAATCTTGGTGCCGAAGGCTGCGTAAGCGCAGGCCAGCTCCAATCCGATGACGCCGCCGCCGATGACCACCATGGTCTGGGGCAGCTTCTCCAGGGACAGAGCGCCGGTGGAGTCGATGCAGTTGGGGTTTTCCTTCAGGCCGGGAATGGGGGGCTGGGCATTGACGGAGCCGGTGGCCACGATAATGGCGTCGGCGGTCATGGTCTCCTTGCTGCCGTCGGCTTTGGTTACCTCCAGCTGCTTCTCACCGGTGAACTTGGCGGTGCCATCCACCTTCTTGACCTTATTCAGCTTCAGCAGGCCGGCCACACCGCTGGTGAGCTGCTTGCTGATGGCGTTCTTATGGGCGATGACCTGGGGGAAGTTGACCTTGACACCCTCTACCTCCACGCCGATTTCCTTACCCTGGGTCTTGATCTGCTCCACCAGCTCGGCGGAATGCAGCAGGCACTTAGTGGGAATGCAGCCCACATTCAGGCAGGTGCCGCCCAGGTACTGCTTCTCCACAACGGTGACCTCCGCACCCAGCTGCGCGGCGCGGATGGCAGCCACATAGCCACCGGGGCCGCCGCCGATGACGATGACGGACTTTTTGCCGCCTGCAGGGGCAGCGGCAGGCGCCGCCGGAGCCTGGGGCACGGCCGCCGCCACAGCGGCAGGTACTGCACCGGGCACAGCCTCGCCGGCCTGGCCGATCCAGGCCAGGGTGCCCTTGACGGGAATGTCGTCACCCTCCTGAGCCACGAGCTTCAGCATAACGCCGTCCTGCTCGCTGGTCAGCTCGTTGGTCAGCTTATCGGTGGTGATCTCCGCCACCACCTCGCCGGCCTTCACGGTATCGCCCTCGTGCTTGAGCCACTTGGAAAGAGTACCCTCCTCCATAGTCAGGCCCAGCTGGGGCATTTTCAGTTCATAAGCCATATTTCTAATCCTCCCCGCTTACAGGATGATGCTCATGGGCTTCTCCAGCAGATCCCGGAGAGCCATCACGAACTTGGCGGCCACGGCGCCGTCGATGAGGCGGTGGTCATAGGTAAAGGACAGCCGCATGACCTGGTGCTTGGAGATGTTGCCCTCGTCGTCCATCACCAGCTCGTCCTCCACGGCGCACACGCCCAAAATGGCGGCGTCGGGCTGGTTGACGATGGGTGTGAAGGTCTCAATGCCGAACATACCCAGGTTAGAAACAGAGAAGGTGGAGCCCTTGTACTCGTCCGGAGTCAGCTTGTTGCTCTTGGCCCGGGAGGCCAGATCCTTGGCGGCGGCGGAGAGGGCATCCAGGCCCATGCGGTCGGCGTCGCGGATCACGGGAACGATCAATCCCGCGTCCAGAGCCACTGCCATGCCCAGGTTTACATGGGCCCGCTGGATGACCTGGTCGCCGTCCAGGCTCACCAGCACCTCCGGGTGCTGGCGCAGGCACTTGGCCGTGGCCTTGAGGATCAGATCGTTGACGGAATACTTGTTGCCCGTCTCGGCCAGGAGCATCTTGCGGAACTTCATCAGCTCCGTAACATCCACCTTGGTGTTCTGGGTAACAGGGGGGATCTCCGTGTGGGACTGCAGCATACGCTGGGCCACCACCTTGCGCATACCCGCCAGCTTGGAGACGGTGTCGCCCTCCATCAGCTCCAGCCCGGTCTTGCTCACGGGCTTGGCGGCGGGGGCGGGCCCGGCAGCCACAGGGGCCGCAGCCTTAGGAGCCTTGGCAGCAGCCAGCACATCCTGCTGGCGGATACGGCCGCTGGGGCCGCTGCCTACGATACCGCTGACATCCACGCCCAGCTTGGCCGCCGTCTTGCGGGCCAGGGGGGAGATGCGGATACGGGCGCCGCCTGCGGCCACGGGAGCGGGCACAGGGGCGCAGGCCCCGGGTGCGGCGGGAGCAGCCGGGGCGGCAGGAGCAGCGGCAACGGCGGCAGGGGCATCGCCTACGGCCTCGCCGGGCTGGCCCACATAGCACAGCAGGCCCTTCACGGGTACATCCTCGCCCTCCTGGGCTACGATCTTCAGCAGAACGCCGTCATGCTCGCTGGTGACCTCATTGGTCAGCTTGTCGGTGGTGATCTCCAGCAGCACATCGCCGGTCTTTACGGCATCGCCCTCATGCTTGATCCACTGAGAGACGGTGCCCTCCTCCATGGTCAGGCCCAACTGGGGCATACATACTTCAAAAGCCATAGTTCTCCCTCCTTACTTGTTCAGCACGCGCTTTACCGCGGCCACGATATCCTCCGGGTGGGGGAAGTTCTTGTCCTCCAGCACGGGGCTGAAGGGGGAGCAGATGTTCAGGCCGCAGACACGCTCCACCGGAGCGTCCAGCTCGTCGAACAGCTCCTCGCCGATCTGAGCGGAAAGCTCGCCGGCGAAGCTGCCGCGCTTGACCTCCTCGGAGACGATGATGGCGTTGTGGGTCTTGGAAACGGTCTTGACAATGGCGTCCCAATCCAGGGGTACCAGAGTGCGCAGGTCCAGCACCTCGGCCTCAATGCCCTCCTGGGCCAGCTTGGCGGCAGCCTCCAGGGAGAAGTTTACCTCGCGGCTCCAGGTGATGATGGAAATATCCTTGCCCTCCCGCTTCACAGCGGCCTGGCCCAGAGGAATGGTGTACTCCTCCTCGGGGATCTCCTCCTTCTTGGCGTACAGCAGCTTGTGCTCCAGGAAGATAACGGGGTCATCGTCCCGAATGGCGGTCTTCAGCAGGCCCTTGGCATCCGCAGCGGAGCAGGGAGCCACTACCTTCAGGCCGGGGAAGTGGCAGAAGAAGTTCTCCAGCGACTGGGAGTGCTGGCCGGCGTTGCGGCGGCCGGCACCCATGGGGGCCCGCAGGACCATGGGCACATTGCACTGGCCGCCGGTCATGTAGCGGATCTTGGCCGCCTGGTTGAACAGGGGGTCGGCGCACTCGGTGGCGAAGTCGTCATACATCAGCTCCACCACGGGACGCAGGCCGCGCATAGCCGCGCCTACGGCCATGCCTACGAAGCCCTCCTCGGAAATGGGGGTATCAATGACCCGGTTGGGGCCGAACTCCTCCAAAAAGCCCTTGGTAATGGCAAACACATTGCCCATAACGGCCATGTCCTCGCCCATGATAAAGACATTTTTGTCCCGGAGCATCTCCTCGTGCAGGGCCTCACCGATGGCCTTGCTGACAGTAATCTTTTTCATCGTGCCACACACCTTTCATTGTCGCTCACATACATATCGTCCAGCACCGTGGCGGGATCGGGATACTCAGACTCGTCGGCAAACTTAACGGCCTCGGTCATCTCGGCATCCGCCGCTGCGGTGATCTCGTCCAGCTCCTCCTGGGTAGCACCCAAGGCCAGCAGACGCTTGCCCAGCTTCATGATGCCGTCGTTCTCCAGGGCGTGCTCCATGTACTCCTTGGGACGGTACACGGCGGGGTCGCCGCAGTAATGGCCCTGATAGCGGTACACGGTGGCCTCCACCAGATAGGGGCCCTTGCCGCTGCGGGCATGCTCCATGGCCTTCTGCATGGCCTCGTAAACCTCCGTGGGGTTAGTGCCGTCCACGATGGCATAGGGCACGCCGTAAGCCTCAGCACGGCTGGCCAGATGGGGGGTGTTGGTGACCCGGTGGATCTCGGTGGACACGCCGTAGCAGTTATTTTCAATGAACCACACCAAGGGAAGCTGCCATGCGGCAGCCATATTCAGGGACTCGTGGAAGCTGCCCTCGTTGGTGGCGCCGTCGCCGAAGCAGCCCACGGTCACCGCGCCGTCGCCCAGGATCTTGGAGGCCAGGGCGCTGCCGGCGGAGATGGGCTGGCCGCCGCCTACGATGCCGTTGGCGCCCAGGTGGTTCATCTTCTCCATGTCCGCAATATGCATGGAGCCGCCCTTGCCCTTGCAGTAGCCGGTCTTCTTGCCGAACAGCTCGGCCATAGCCAGCTTGGGGTCAGCGCCCCGGGCAATGGCGTGGCCGTGGCCGCGGTGGGTGGAGGTAAAGTAGTCCTGGGGGCCGATAGCGGCGAAAGCGCCGGCCTCAGCGGCCTCCTGGCCGATGCTCAGATGGATGTTTCCTGCCAGCATACCCTTGGTGAAGCACTCAGCGGCCTTCTCCTCGAAGGTACGGATGCGCACCATCGTGCGGTAGAACTCCAAAAGCTGCTCCTTACTGTACATTTCCTTAGTTTTCTTTTCAGCCAATGTTCTCACACCTTTCTTTAGCTGCCCCTTACGCCTGCTTGGGCGCGAACAGGGGTACTTCCAATTCGTCGTCAAATTTTCTTCCCATGACCAGCCCGCCGATTTCGGCGATGATCACATCCACGGTGAGCAGCACCTTAGTGCCCTCCACCAGGTGGCCGCCGTGGGCATTGCCGTAGCGGTCGCTGAGGCTCATGTGTACATGGAGGTTCGTGACCCCCTGGTCATCATGGCAGATGATGCCGCTGCCGGCGGTAAGCTCAATGGGCCCCGTCAGGTGCAGCACCTCGCCGTAGCCGTAGCCGGCCTTCTTGTCCGGCAGCTCCACGGGATTGCAGTAGGCCACACCGTCCAGACTGCCGATGGCGCTGAGGATCACACCGTTGTTGATACCCGCACGGCGGCAGGCCTCGGTGAGGCCCAGCAGCACATCCGTTCCGGGACGCAGCCGCACGGCGATGACCCGGGTAAGATTGCCCTGGGCCATTTCCAGAATGTCATTCATGGTTATTCACTTCCTATTCCGTTAAAGCTCGATTTGCTGCATCGGTTCCGTCAGCGGCAGGACCCGCAGCCCACTGTCCGCCGCCCCACGCGGCATACGCCGCGCCATATCCTGCATATGCATCCCGTCGTCCTCCGGAAAGGGAACATGGTAGACGCACAGCGTATCCGTGTCAAAATGTCCGTGAAACAGGCGGGTATTGTAATAAGCCTGGTAAAACAGGGGATTGAGGAACACCGCATACAGGGGTGTTCCCGCCAGCCGGGAGAAATCCTCGTGGAGATAGTCGCTGTCCGCCGTGAACAGCACCCGCCGCCCGTCAAAGCTCAGCAGATAGCACACATGGGGCACGGACCGGTACTCCTCTCCCAAATGGGGCACCATAAACGCCTGCACCGAAATACCCGGCTCGATCTGTATGGCGGCCCGGTCCGTCCCGCGGCACAGCGGCACGCAGGGAATGCCCTCCTGCTGCAGCCACCGGCTGAGATTCTGCACCGCCGGGGCCTCGTCCTTCGGATAAAACAGGCCCTTCACCCTTCGATGCTCCAAAAGCGCCCGGACCATCTCCGGATCAAAGTGGTCGGGATGGTAGTGGGTGAACAGCAGATAGTCCAGCCGCTCAAAGGGCGGCTCGCCCCGAAGCATGGCCTCCCGGCAGCCGGGGGGCAGGAGGCTGAAGGGATTGTCCTTTCTGCCGAACAGCCCGTCCAGGAGCAGAGCCGTGTCCCGGTATCGGATCAGCACGCCGGCGTTGGCCAGCAGGGTTACGCGGATGGGATAGCGATCCATAGGTTTATTTTTCCTCGCCCACGGTCACATCCATCTTATCCTCGTAATACTTGACCATGGCGATCTGATCCTCGTCGATATGGCCGTTGTCGTTCATCCAGTCCATGACCCGCAGCACCACGTCGGTCATGGGCGTATCCACGCCCATGTGATGGGCAAAGTGCTTGGCATTGAGGATGTCCTTACGGTGAACGGCTACCCGGGCGCCGGGCTCAAAGTCGCGCTTGATGAGCTTGGGCACCTTGTTTTCATACACAGGGCCGCCGGCAAAGCCGCCCCGGGTGGCCTCAAAGGTGGTCTGCAGGTCAATGCCCGCCTTGGCGGCGAAGGCATAGGCCTCGGCGATAACCACCATATAGGCCCCGGCCACCATGTTGTTCACCAGCTTGGTGACGCTGCCGCTGCCGCTGCCGCCGGTGTAAACGGGATGACCCATGCACTCCAGCAGGGGCTTCACGCTGTCAAACACTTCCTTGTCGCCGCCGGTCATAATGGCCAGGGTGCCGGCAATGGCCATGGGATTACCGCCGCTGATGGGGGAATCCAGCAGGTACATACCCGCCTCTCTGACGGTTTTGTACAGATCCTGGATGATGTCGGGGGCGGTGGAGCTGAGGTCGATGATGATGTTGCCCCGCTTGCCGTAGTGTACGGCGTCCTCCACAGACTTGCGGATAATGGCGTGAGTGGGCAGGATCTGCATGATGATGTCACACTGCTTATAAATATCCGTCTGTTCCTTCACCGGCGTACCGCCTGCGGCGGCGAACTCGTCCAAGCGGCTCTGGGCCACATCAAAGCCCAGCACCTCGCAGCCGCTCTTTTTTATCAGATTTTTCGCCATAGGCAGGCCCATGACGCCCAGGCCCAGGAAACCGATCTTCATATACATACATCTCCTTATTAAAATACATATGGAAACTCAACAAACTCCTTAGTTTTTCCGCCGCGTCCCCGCTCCCTTCAAGGGGGCGGGGATCACATTGGAAACAGAAAAGGAGTGATAATGGGGGCAATATTATGTCCTTACTTCTTCAGCAGGGACGGCAGCCAGGTGGTCAGCGGGTCCACATAGGTAATCAGCAGCAGCACCACGATGCTGATGAGCAGCAGTGGCATCAGTGCCTTCAGGGACTTGCTGAGGCTGGTCTCGCCGATCTGGTTGCTCAGCAGCAGGCACAGGCCCACAGGAGGCGTGACCAGGCCGATGCACAGGTTGAAGCTCATGACGATGCCGAACATCAGGGGGTTGATGCCGTACAGGGTCAGCAGGGGCATCAGGATGGGGGTCATCATAATGATGGCGGCATTGGCCTCCATGAGCATACCGATGATGAGGAACAGCAGGTTCAGCAGCAGCAGGATCAGCACCCGGCTCTCGGTGAGGCTGGAGAAGGTGTCCAGCAGCAGGGCCGGCAGGCCGGAGGTGACCACCACATAGCTGGAGGCCTTGGACAGGCCCACCATCACCATGATGGTGGCGGTGGAAACGGACGCCTCCACAAAGGAGGAGGGCAGCTCGCTCCACTTGGTGTCCTTATAGATAAACAGGCTCACGATCAGGGCGTATACCACGGCCACGGCAGCGGCCTCGGTGGCGGTGAAGATACCGCCGAAGATACCGCCCAGAATGATAATGGGCATCAGCAGCGCCCAGATGCCGCTCTTGAAGGTCTTGGCCACCTCCTTGGCGGGCATCTTCTCGTGGGCGGGGAGGTTATTGCGCTTAGCATATACCAGGGCGTAGCCCATGAGGCATACCACCAGCAGCAGGCCGGGGATCACCGAGCCGATAAACAGCTTGGACACCGACACATTGGTGATGGAGGCGTACACGATCAGGGTAATAGACGGGGGAATGATGGGGCCCAAAATGGACGAAATGGACGACACGGCCACGGCGAAGGGAGCGGGATAGCCCTCCTTCTTCATGGCGGGAATGGTCAGGCCGCCAATGGCGGAGGCCGTGGCCACACCGGAGCCGGAGATGGCGCCGAACAGGCCGGAGGCCACCACCGTTACCAGGGCCAGGCTGCCCTTGATGCGCCCGATGAGGGCGTTGGCCACATCAATGAGCTTCCCCGTTATACTGCGGGACATAAGGTTGCCCGCCAGGATGAAGAAGGGAATGGCCAGCAGGGAGGAGGAGTTCATGCCGGCAAAGAGCTTCTGCGGCAGCACCAGCATGGGCAGGTCCGCCATGTTCAGAGCTATCAGAGTACCGATGCCCAGAGAGATAAAGATGGGAATGCCCAGGAAGGACAGAAGCAGCAGCAGAATAAATACGAGCAGTCCTGCGTTCATACGGCGGTGCCTCCTTTCTTTTCGTCAGCCAGTTCCTGAATGTTCTTGAGAATGACCTCTACGGAGGTCAGCACCATCAGCGCCGTGCCGATGGGTACACAGGTATAGGGAATGGACATGGGCAGGCCCAGGCCGGCGGAGGTGTTAGGCGCGCCGCTGCGCACCAGCTCCAGGGAGAGGATAAACAGGTATACCAGGAACACCAGGCCCACCGTCGTAGCGCAGATGGTGAAGATCCGGCGCACATGGGGCTTCAGAACGTTGAGCAGAATGTCGATCTGCAGGTGGCTGTTGCGCCGCACGGCAATGGCCGCGGCCATCATCACATTGAAGATGAACAGGTAGCGCACCAGCTCCTCGCTCCAGGCCGGGGAATTGTGGAACACATACCGCATGACGACCTGGTAGAACATAATCAGCACCATGGCCGGCACGGACACGGTCAGAATGACCCGCTGGATCTTCTCCAGAATATCCAAAAATTTGGAATACGCTTTGATCACAACAATTCTCCTCCTTTCTTAGCCCTTGGCAGGATCCATGGCGGCGATGCGCTCCACCCAATCGGCAAACTGGGGATAGTTAGTGGCGGCAAAGTCCTTGAAGTGCTCGGCGAAGGCGGCGTTATCCACCTCGACGATGGTCTTGCCCTCGTCCTCCAGCTCCTGCCAGGCCACGGCATCCTTGTCCGCCTGCTGCTCACTGATGGCCCGGCCCGCAAAATCGGCGGCCTCCAGGGTGGCCTTCTGAATGTCGGCGGGCAGGCTCTCAAAGTACTTCTTGTCCATGATCACCACATTGCAGCCGTACACATGGTTGGTCTTGATCCAGTAGTTGCACACCTCGTCAAAGGCGTAGTTCACGGAGTCCACCACGGGGTTTTCCTGGCCGTCCACGGTTTTCTGCTGCAGAGCGGTGTAAACCTCGTTCATAGGCACCGGTGTGGGGTTGGCCCCCGCCCACTGCCAGGTCTTCAGATACATCTCCAGGTTGGGGGCCCGGAGCTTGAAGCCCTTGAAGTCGGCAATGGTTTTCAGCTCCTTGGTGGCGCACACCACACGGGGACCGCGGTAGGACGCACCCATGAGCTTGAAGCCGGCATCATCGCCCACGGCGTCCTTGATCTCCTGGCCCAGGTCGCTGTACCACACATTCATAAAGTGATCGTAGCTGCTGAACATATAAGGCATCGCCTCAATGTTGGCCAGGGGGGTAAAGGTAGCCAGCGTACCGATGGATTCGCACATCACATCGGCCACACCTGCGTACATGCCCTCCAGCACCTCCGCCGTGGTGCCCAGCTGGGCGCCGCCGTACAGGTCTACCTGCACCCGGCCGTCGGTCAGCTCCTTGATCTTCTGGGCGAACAGAACGCCGGTGTCGTAGGCATTATCGCCCTCGGTGGAGTTCAGCGCCATTTTCCAGCGGTATTCCACCTTCTCGTCGTTTGCGGTGCTTGCACAGCCCGATAACAGGCCCGCCAGCATCAGGCCCGCCAGCACCGCTGCCATCAGCTTTTTCATACGGTTCCTCCTAACTCTCAAAGTTTTCTCAAATTTACTCTCTAAAGATGGTAATTTGGTATTACCATCTAACCACGATACCAAAATAGCACCTTTTTCGCCCCTCGTCAATCCGCAATAAAAGCCGAATTTTGAGGGTGGGAGTTGTCTATTGTGTATAAAAAAGCTTCAATAAATTTATCGAAACGAAAAAAAGAGGGGATATACCCCTTTTCCAGGGGGTATATCCTCCTCTTTTTCTTGTCGGGAAATAAACTCTCAGGCCTCCTCCGGCACAGGAGCCTCCTCCTCGCCGCTGTCCCGGGCGGGATAGCACTGCGCATATTGGGAAACGATGTTCAGGTGTCGGATCATCGCCTCCTGGGCCCCTGCCGCATTGCGGCTCTTTACGGCCATATAAATATCGTGGTGGGTCTGCTGGGTCAGCTCCTTGTAGCTGGGCAGGTCCCAAAACCGCATCCGCACATCGGCGATAAGATTATTCACCAGATAAATGGTGGAGGCCAGCATGGCATTGTGGCTGGCCACGGCCAGGGCATCGTGAAACTCCACATCGTGCATATAGTTGGCGGGGTCCTCGTCCAGGTTGCGGATGGCCTCGTCCAGGGCGGCCATATCCTCCTCCGTAGCCCGCTCGCAGGCCAGGCCCACGATGCCCACCTCGATGACCCGGCGGAACTCATTGAACGGCTCTGTGCCGCCCATCTCATTGGAGCATTCGATCCAGCCGCGGGCCTTCTGAATATAGTCTGCGTCCCGCAGCAGCACCTTGCGGTTGCCCCGGCCGTCGATGGCGCCCAGAAATTCCAAAATAGCCAGGCACTCTCGCAGGGAGCCGCGGCCCACACCCAGCATTTCCGCCAGGTCTCTCTCTGAGGGCATATCCTCGCCTACCCGGATGTGGCCGTCCTCTATGGCCTTGACCAGCGCCTGCATGATCAGCTCCGGTACCCGCGGCGCGTTATTCTGCTGTATTTTCTCGATATGCATGGCCGTCATTCCTTACCCTTTCCGCTTTTGCCATAATGGGGCAACAATCTTCTTATCCGCTTATTTTACACGGAATTTTTACATAAATCAATGGTATGACCAAATTTTGTTTCAGTTTTTTTATGAGACTCACTTTTTTCAGCTCTGTGATGTGCCGCGCGATGATATTTTTATCCGCGCTTTGGCATCTATTTCTTTCTTTTGGAGGAGAACACCGGCCTTAGTGAGAACAAAAAGGGAGGTGTATTTCTATGGATCTGATGCACATTTTCACAGGTCCCGGCGGATATGCCGGTTCTGTAAAAGCCGGTATGATACAGCAGTGCAGAAGGAGAATTTGTATAATCTGCATAATTCATATAGTAGGATATTGTGCGTTATGACCTCATTTTAGCAGAATCGACTATTGACTTCAATAACAGGTTTTGTTAGAATTCACTCAACACTTTTGAAGCGAAGGAGGCGGCCAGCATGACCAACACCATGAACAGTAAGATGCATAAGACCATGACCGCCGCCTGCACCGGCGCTGCCTTCTGCTGCGCCTGTGCCGCTTTCCATACTGTCATTCTGTCCGTGCTGGGCGCCATTATTATGGCGTCCATTATTATTTGCATTCTGGTACTGGTACTGCTGGTACTGGTTCTTTCTCCACGCACGCCATTGGCACGGATCGTCGCATGACACGCTGACATGATACAGCAAAGCGGCTCCGCCAACAGGCGGGGCCGCTTTTTTGTATGCCTTCGGCATCGCCGAAGGATCATATATCTTAAAAATCAATGCAAAGGAGAACAAAAACATGAAAAAGAGAGTATTTGCAATGCTTTTGGCTATGGCCATGGTTTTTAGCCTGATGGCCTGCGGCAGCAAGGACAAGGCCGGCGGCAGCGACGGCGATACCATTCGGCTGGGCGGCGTGGGGCCCCTGACCGGCGGCTACGCCAACTACGGACTATCCGTGCAGCACGGCGCAGAGCTGGCTGCCAAGGAAATCAACGCCGCCGGCGGCGTAAACGGGAAAATGCTGGAGGTCCAGTTCCAGGATTCTCAGGGCGACCCCGAGAGCGCTGTGGCCGCTTACGGCAAGCTTATGGACTGGGGCATGAACGTGAGCCTGGGCGCGGTGCTGTCCGGTGAGACGGCCTCTGTGGTGGCAGCGGCCAAGGCCGACGATATGTTCATCATGGAAACCACCGGCTCCGCCGATAAATGCATCGACGGCAATGACAAGGCCTTCCGCGTCTGCTTCTACGATTCCTATCAGGGCACTGCCGCGGCGGATTATCTGAAGGACAAGGCCCTGGCCACCGAGGTGGGCGTATTCTATCAGAGCGATAACGACTACTCCGCCGGCCTGTATAATGCCTTCGCTGCCCAGTGCCAGAAGGTCGGCGTGACCATCAAGGAGACCCAGACCTTCACTACGGCCACCAGCACCGACTTTTCCACCCAGGTAAACGCCCTGGTTGCCTCCGGTGTAAAGGTTGTGTTCATCCCCATCTATGCCGAGGAGGCCTCCACCTTCCTGACCCAGGCCAAGGGCAAGTTCGGCTCTGATGTCTACTTCTTCGGCGCCGACGGTCTGGACGGCATCCTGGGCAAGGTCAGCCAGGATGTGACCATCGCGGACAATGTTCTGATGATGACCCCCTTTGCCGCCGACTCTGCCGAGCCCAAGGTGCAGGCCTTTGTCAAGGCGTATCAGGAGGCCTACAACGCCACCCCTGACCAGTTTGCCGCCGACGGCTACGATGCCGTGTACGCTGTAAAGGCCGCCATTGAGGCCGCCAAGGGCAGCACCTCCGGCACAGACCTGGCCGCCGTGATGACCTCCCTGACCGTGGAGGGTGTCACCGGCACCATGACCTGGAGCGCCGACGGCAATACCAATAAGGCCGCCAGTGCTATCCTGTACAAAAACGGCGTAGGCACGCTGTTTAGCGGCCAAAAGACCGACTCCGCAGCAGAATAACCGGACTTTTATCTCTCTCACACAAGCCTCTCCATTCTCCCGGCAGAAAGCCGGGAGAATGGAGAGGCAGCGCAAAGGAATGACGACTATGACGAATCTGATTCAAACCTTGATAAGCGGCCTGAGCCTGGGCAGTATCTACGCGCTGATCGCGCTGGGCTACACCATGGTCTACGGTATCGCCAAAATGCTGAACTTTGCCCACGGCGATGTAATTATGGTGGGTGCTTACAGCGGCATTGTGGCGGTGGCGCAGATGGGACTATCCCCGTGGGTAACGGTGATCGTAAGCATCGTGGTGTGTGCAGTGCTGGGTGTGGTCATCGAATTCTGCGCCTATAAGCCTCTGCGCCAGGCCCCTCCGCTGAGTGTACTCATAACGGCCATCGGCGTCAGCTATCTTTTGCAGAATGCGGCGCTGCTGATCTTCGGGTCGCAGCAGATGGCCTATCCCACCCTGGTAAAGCTGCCCGGTTTTTCCGTGGGCGGCGTGCAGGTAGACGGCATTACGGTGCTGACCCTGGTGGTAACAGCCACGCTGATGGCGGCACTGACACTGTTTATCGACCGGACAAGGCTGGGCAAGGCCATGCGCGCTGTGTCCGAGGATAAGGACGCCGCCACCCTCATGGGTATCAGCGTGGACAGGACCATCACCCTGACATTTGCCATCGGCTCGGCACTGGCAGCCTTTGCAAGCCTTTTCTATGGCATGACCTATGTATACATCAAGCCCACCACCGGCGCCATGCCCGGTATCAAGGCCTTTACGGCGGCGGTGTTCGGCGGCATCGGCTCCATCCCCGGGGCTATGCTGGGCGGCATACTGCTGGGCCTGATCGAGCAGATGTCCAAAACGTATATCTCCACCCTGTGGGCAGATGCCATTGTGTTCGCCGTGCTGGTGGTGGTGCTGGTGGTAAAGCCCACGGGCCTGCTGGGCAAGCCCATGCAGGAGAAGGTGTGAGGTGAAGAAAATGCAACTGACTTTACAGAAAAAGCGGCAGCGGGCCGACCTGCTGACCTTAGCGGCAGTGGCCGCACTGTTCCTTGTGCTGGCAGCCCTGCTGTACGCCGGACTTCTGAACCGGCAGATGACCAACATGCTGGTACCAACGGCGGTGTACATCGTTATGGCGGTGTCGCTGAACCTGGTGGTGGGCCTGCTGGGTGAGCTGAGCCTGGGCCATGCGGGCTTCATGTCCGTGGGCCTGTTCTCCGGGTGCCTGGTATCCATCGCCCTGTCCTCCTCTCCCCTGCCCCTGGGGCTGCGTCTGCCCCTGAGTATGCTGGCAGGGGGACTGGTAGCGGCGGTATTCGGTCTGCTGGTGGGCCTGCCGGCCCTGCGCCTGCGGGGGGACTATCTGGCCATCGTGACCCTGGCCTGCGGCGAGATTATCAAAAACATCATCACGAATCTGAATTTCACCGGCGGCGCACTGGGTCTGAACACCTCGGCCATCTATGCCGGGGCCAAGGATCTGCTGCCCTTTGGCGCGGTACTGGTGATGCTGACGGTGGCGGTGATGCTGAACCTGAAGCGCTCCAAGTACGGCCGGGCCATCATGGCCATCCGGGATAACCGCATTGCAGCGGAATCCGTGGGGCTGAATGTCACACAGTACAAGTTAGCGGTGTTCGTTATTGCGGCGTTCTTCGCCGGAAGCGCCGGTGTGCTGTACGGTCATTCCCTGGCCAACATCAAGGCAGCGGCCTTTGACTACAATATGTCCATCGAGATCCTGGTCATCGTGGTGCTGGGCGGCATGGGCAGTGTGCCCGGGTCCGTAATCTCGGCCATTGTGCTTACGGTGCTGCCCGAGGCCCTGCGCGGGGTGGACAGCTACCGTATGCTGGTGTACGCCATTGTGCTGATCCTGGTGATGCAGGCCACCAATAACCCTACTATGAAGCGCTTCTTCGACTCCGTCCGCCGGAAGCTGACCCCGAAAAGAAAGGAGTGTGCCACCCTGTGAAAACGAAAGCAAAGCTGGTAAACCGCCAATCCACCGTTCTGCTGCCGGAGCGGGACATTGACAAGTCCCCGGTGCTGGAATGCGTGGGGCTGGGCGTGACCTTCGGCGGTCTGAAGGCGGTGGAGGATTTCGACCTGACCATCGGCCGCACGGAGATCGCCGGACTCATCGGCCCCAACGGGGCGGGAAAAACCACCGTATTCAACCTGCTGACAAAGGTGTACCAGCCCACAGCGGGCGCCATTGTGCTGGACGGCAAGGACACCCACAGCATGACCACAGCCCAGGTGAATAAGGCCGGCATCGCCCGGACCTTTCAGAATATCCGTCTGTTCGGCGACCTGACCGTGGCGGAAAACCTGATGGTGGCTATGAACGATTCCATGCGGTATGGCCTGGCAGGGAGCATACTGCACTTCCCCCGGTTCGCACGGGAGGAACATATCGCCCGGGAGCGGGCGGAGGAGCTGCTGAGCATCTTCCGCATGGAGAGCCACGCCGACGAGCGGGCGGGTTCCCTGCCCTACGGCGCCCAGCGCCGATTGGAGATTCTGCGGGCCTTGGCATCCAACCCTTGCCTGCTGCTGCTGGATGAGCCGGCGGCAGGCATGAATCCCTCGGAAACAGCGGAGCTGATGGAGAACATCCGCAAGATTCGGGATACCTTTCAGATCGCCGTGCTGCTCATTGAGCATGACATGAACCTGGTCATGAACATCTGCGAGGGCATCTGCGTGCTGAACTTCGGCCATATCATCGCCAAGGGTACGCCGGAGGATATCCAGCGCAACGAGGCGGTCATTGAGGCCTATTTGGGCAAGCGAAAGGAGGCCGCGTCATGAGCAGTGTGCTGCAGGTAGAAAATATTAATGTATACTACGGCAGTATCCACGCAGTGAAGGATGTATCCTTCCATGTGGAGCCGGGGGAGGTGGTGACGCTGATCGGTGCCAACGGTGCGGGCAAATCCACCACTCTGAACACCGTGGCAGGACTGCTGCACAGCCGGACGGGCAGCGTTCGCTTTTTGGGCGAGGAGCTGCGCCATGTGCCCGGCCACAAGCTGGTGGGCCGGGGCATGGCCCTGGTGCCGGAAGGGCGGCGTATTTTCCAGCACATGACGGTGCAGGAGAATCTGGACATGGGCGGCTACTGCCGCAGCGGAGACAAGAGCGCCGATATTGAGAGTGTGTTTGAGCGCTTCCCGCGGCTGAAGGAGCGGCGTAAGCAGGTAGCCGGGACCCTGTCCGGCGGCGAGCAGCAGATGCTGGCCATGGGCCGGGCCCTGATGAGCCATCCCAAGCTGCTGATGCTGGATGAGCCGTCCATGGGACTGGCGCCGCTGCTGGTGGAGCAGATTTTCGACATTATCCGCCAGCTCCACGCCGACGGCACCACCATCCTGCTGGTGGAGCAGAACGCGCAGGCGGCGCTGGCGGTGGCCGACCGGGGCTATGTACTGGAGACGGGACGTATTGTCACCGAGGGCGCCGGCGCAGAGCTGCTGGAGAGTGACGCCATCCGCAAGGCCTATCTGGGCGGATAAATCGGCAAAATAAGAAGCACCTAAAGGTGCTTCTTATTTTGCCGTGTGCATATAGCGCATCACCAGCTGCTGCCTATCTCAAGGGCCCTTGCTCTATCATGCTACTATATATAAATGAAGCCCGCCTTCCGAGTATTTTTCGAAGGCGGGTTTTTATTCTACAGGTGGAAGTGTTTTTTCAGTAGTTGGTTTTCGCCCAGCACCAGCAGCGTCAGACTGCTGTCCAGCATGGTTTCCGATGAGACATTCACATCGGTTTTGTCGCTTCGCTTCACGCCGAGGATGTTGACGCCGTACTTACGGCGGATGTCCAGCTCACCTATGCTGTGACCCTGCCAGTTATCCGGGACGGCGACCTCGATAATGGCATGCTTTTCGTCCAGCTCTATGTAGCTGAAGATATGGTTGGCCGTGTACCGGATGGCCGCCCACTTCGCCAGCTGCTTTTCCGGGTATGTCACTGCGTCCGCGCCGTTGCGCAGCAGGAACTTCGCCTGCACATCCCGTTCGGCACGGGATACCACATATTTTGCCCCCAGCTCCTTGAGCAGCGACGTCGTTTCCAGCGAGTTCTGAAAATCTCCGCTGATAGTAACGTAGCAGACGTCATAGTTCCCAACGCCCAGCGATCGCAGAAAATCCACGCGGGTGCTGTCACCGATCTGTGCGTTGGTAACAAAGTCCATACACTCGTTGACGCGCTCCTCGTCCCGGTCCACGGCCATCACCTGGTGCCCCAGCTCGCTCAGCTGCATGGCAAGGTGCCGCCCGAAGCGGCCAAGCCCGATCAATAATACATTTTTCATCGTGCGCTCCTTTCAGCCAACGGTAATCATTTCCTTCGGATATCGGGCATGCGTCAGGTCATGTCCGGAAAATGCGGCGTAGATCAGAGTCAATCCTCCCACACGCCCGAAGAACATCAGCAGAATGAGAATACTCTGTGACAGCGTACCCAGCTGCGGCGTCAGCCCCAGTGTCAGCCCTACCGTTCCGGCGGCAGACGCCGTTTCATAGAGGCAGGCGCCGAGCGGCAGCTTCTCCGCCGCGCTGATAACCGCTGCGCCCATAAGAGTCAATCCCAGATACAGCAGCAGGATGGCGGCGGCGTTCCGTACAGCGGAGGGCTCCAACCTGCGCCTGAAGAGCTGCGGATCCTCCCGCCTGCGGAATGCAGCCACCGCATTGGCTGCCAGCACGGCCAGCGTTGTCACCTTCATGCCGCCTGCGGTGGAGCCGGGCGCGCCGCCGGTCAGCATCAGCAAAATCGTGACCGCCTGTGAGGTGTCGCTCATTTTTGCCAGGTCTGCGGTGTTATAGCCCGCCGTTCGCGGCGTGACCGCCTGAAAGAGCGATGCCAAAACACGCTCCCCCATGGGAAGCTCTGCAAAGTCTGTCAGGAAGAAAATCAGTGCCGGAAGTGCGATCAAGATGATCGTTACGCTCAGAATGACCTTGCTCTGCATCCGGTACCGCCGCAGGTGCAGCCGGTGCGTGCAGACATCGTCCCATGTCAGAAAGCCGATGCCGCCTATAACAATCAGCAGCATAATGACGATGTTGACCAGCGGATCGGCAATGTACGCCGTCAGCGAGGGATACAGTGTACCGGCGCGGCCGAGAATGTCGAACCCCGCGTTGCAGAAGGCGGATACGGAGTGAAACACCGCCATCCACACGCCCCGCAGCCCATAGTCCCGGCAGAACGCCGGCCCCAGCGCCAGCGCGCCCACCAGCTCTACAAGGAATGTTCCCTTTAAGATAAACCTTGTCAGGCGCACGATGCCGCCCACCACCGGAGCGGAGATGGCGTCCTGCATGGCGCTGCGCTCCTTCAGCGAGATATTCTTGCCGGAGAGCATTAAAAACGTCACAGCTGCCGTGATGACACCTAAGCCGCCGATTTGGATCAGCAGCAGGATAACGGTCTGTCCGAACGCGGACCAGTAGCTGCCTGTATCCAGCACCACTAAGCCCGTCACGCAGACGGCGGAGGTGGAGGTGAACAGCGCCTCGTGAAACGGCGTCCACACCCGCCCCGCCGCCGAGATGGGCAGCATCAGCACCAGCGCACCCAGCAGGATCACGCCGGCAAAGCCGAGGATCATGATCTGGAAGGACGTCAGATGGTGCTTCAGATGGAACCCGGTTTCTGTCACGGAACTCACCCCCTAAAATCGACTTCGCTCCCAATTTCGCGTACAGTATAGCACAGTATAGCACGGTTTTGGAGTTGTGGCTATACAAGTTTTGTTAATTTTTCGGCCTGAGCTGCCCGAGATCGGCCGCAGTATCGCTTGAGCCTTAGCGAAACAGGAAAGGTGCGCGAGGAAATCCGAACGGCACCCCATTTAAGCCGCATATCCTGTGAAAAAATCCGCACAAAACAGGATGGCGCGCCGGAGACCGGTGCGCCATCCTATTGGCTTTTCAGCTATACAGAGGCTGCGCATTATGCCTCGTTATTTCGGTAGAACCCGAACCCCGCCACCTCCGTGGTGGGCAGAGAGAAGGCGATGGCCTTGGCCGGGGTGTCCGGCCCGGCCTTCTCCAGGATGGACCGCATGATCGCCGTCTTCTCCTCCGTTTTGGCCACAATGAGGAACACTTCCTTTTCCTCGGCAATGGTGATGTTGTAGAATTTCTTCACCTGCTCGGCGCCGGTGCCCTTGCCGTGGAGCACCGTACCTCCCCTGGCACCTGCTGCCCGGGCCGCGTCCATCACCAGGTCCGTCTGACCCTCGCTGGCAATGATAACGATCAACTCATAGGCAAAGTTCAGCTCCGGCGTATACTTCCCCGTGCCGGCCTCGTTCCCCTTCAAAAATTCCATGGTTTTACCTCCTCCTACGCTTTTCATGGGCACCGCAATGACGATGCCGTGGCCGGGAACACCCAGGTGCAGCCGCTCCCGCTGGCCGGCGATGAGCGCCTTGGTCTTATCCTCTGTGGCAGCCGAGAGCATCACCCGCTTTTCGTTGGACTCAATGCCCAAAAAGTCCAGCATGCTCTGTATGGCTGTGCCATGGCCGTGGAGCGTCACGTTCAGCGGCAGCCCCAGCTCCTCCGTCAATTCCTCCAGCCGGGGCAGCGCCTCCGGCGTAACGATAGAGATCACATAATTCATGCCGCTTCCTCCCACAGCTCAATAATATCGCAATCGCCATAGCTCTCCAGCTCCTGGGCGGCCCGCTGGGCCTTGCGTTGGTAGATCACGCCCACCGTCTGGATGGACAGCAGCGGCATCATCGCCACCATGGCCACGATGCCGAAGGCATCCGTAAGCACATTGCCGCCCCGGGCGATACTCACACCCATCATGAACTGCAGCATGAAGGTAGCTGTCATGGGGCCGGAGGCCACGCCGCCGGAGTCAAAGGCGATGGCCGTGTAAATATCCGGCACGAAAAACGACAGCCCCAACGCAATGGCGTATCCCGGCACCAGGAACCACAAAATCGAGATCCCCGTCACCACCCGCAGCATAGCCAGAGCCATGGCCAGGGCGATAGCCACGGACAGGCTCACCTTAATGGCCCCACCGGGGATAGCGCCGGCGCTGACCTCCTCGATCTGCTTTTCCAGCACTGCCACTGCAGGCTCCGCTGAGATGATGAACCAGCCCAGCAGCGCCGCCAGCGGGATCAGCAGCCATTCCGTTTCGCCGGTAGCCAGGGCCGCCCCCAGCTCCGCCCCCAGGCTGGAAAAGCCCACGTTCACTCCCGCCAGAAACAGCACCAAGCCTACATAGGTATACAGGATACCCACGGCGATCTTTCCGAAGCTTCTTGTGTTCATCTTGAACACAAATACCTGGAAGATCAGGAAAATAGCCACAATAGGCAGCATGGCCATGGCCATCTCCTTCATATATACCGGCAGCGCCTGCAAAAAGGCCGTGCCGATGCCGGTGGTGCTGTCAAAGCCCACCCGGGTGATCTCCGCTGCGCTACCGCCTCCGTCACTGAAAAAGCCCAGCAGCAGCACCGATAAGATGGGTCCTATGGAGCACAGGGCCACCAGGCCGAAGCTGTCCGCCTCCGCCCGCTTATCGCTTCGCACGTGGGAGATACCAACGCCCAGAGCCAGGATAAACGGCACGGTCATGGGCCCCGTGGTCACGCCGCCGGAGTCAAAGGCGATGCCGAGGAAATTCCGGTCCGTAAATGCTGCCAGCAAAAATACGGCTATGTAGCACGCCACCAGCACCCACCGCAGGTTGATGCCGTACAGAATGCGCAGCATACAAACTACCATGAAAAAACCAACGCCGATGCCCACTGCCGCCAGGAGTACGGTTTTGTCGATGTTGGGCACCGTGTCCGCCAGCACCTGCAGGTCCGGCTCCGCCACGGTCACCGCCACTCCCAGGGCAAAGGCCACCAGCAGGATCACCGGCAGCTTGCCGATTTTTGTCAGAGCTGTGCCGATTTTGCTGCCGATAATGGTCATAGACCGCTCGGCTCCCAGAGAAAACAGGCCCAATCCCACCACGATCATCAGCGCCCCCACCAAGAAGGTCAGCAGCAGCGTGGGCTGCATAGGCACCAAAAACAGGCACAGCACTGCGACGATGGCAATGATAGGCAATACCGAGATCATGGATTCCCGTATTTTCTCCGTTAGCAGGGTGCGGGTCTTTTCAAAATGCGCTTTTTGCTTTGCTTTGGATCTACTCAACAATTTGATTCCTCGCCTTCCTTAAACAGTTTTGTCTTGCCGGGAAATTGGACTGGCCCGCCGCCGGTTTTATCCACCAGCTCCGTAATGTCCCACAGCTCACAATCCAGTGCGCAGCAAATGCGCACCAGCATCTGTGTGGACACCGGCTGGTCGTGCTGGAGCTTAAAATAGGTGGATTGGCTGATGCCCGCCTTTTCCCGCAGGTCGTGGCCCTTCATATTCCGGTCGATCATCAGCTTAAATAGCTTTTTGTAGCATATCTCTTTCTGCATAGCCGTTCCTCCCCGGTTGTTTTTATTTAATATAACATAAAAATATTCAAAACGCAAATGTTACATTCCGTTTTAAATATTTTTAACAGCTTGTTAATATACTGTCCTGTTTTCATCTTTCGTCCCACAGCGTCAATTTTCCAGTTTTTTCCGCATTTTTTCTCATATGGGTGGACAAAGTGGCCCGGGTGTGTTATCTTTATTTTGAATTAGTATCCCTACGACCCCCTATCGTAGCCGCTGGGCAGAAAGGATGGGCTTTCTCTTGACATACTCCTCTGCAAAATCGAATCGTATTAAGCGGACTCTCTCCGTTTTTTTGGCCGCGCTCTTGCTGATAAGCCTTGTGCTCCCTGTGCTGGGCAGCGTCGGCGAGGATGCCTACGTCAACGACGATGCCATTAATGTCCGCTCCGGCCCCGGCACCTCCTACAGCTCGGTGCAGTTTGGCAAAAGCAAGGCCATCCTCCTCTACCGGGGCCAGTATGTAAGGGTCATCGCCACGGAAAAGGGCACCGATGGCGCGACCTGGTATCAGATCGTCTTTACCTACAACGGCTATACCAAAATGGGCTATATGCGCAGCGATTTCGTCACCCAAATCGGCGATGACAGCGCCTATCAGGCCTATCTGTCCGAGCAGGGCTTTCCCAAGACCTACCAGCCCTATCTCCGGGCACTGCATGCCGCCAGCGGCGGCCAGTGGAATTTTGTGGCCTATCATACGGGGCTGAAATGGTCAGATGCCCTGGAGAACGAATCCACCCTGGGCCGTGCCCTTATCCACGGGAACTACGGCACCGCCCTGCGCTCCACCGCCCCCGGCGCCTACAACAGCAGCACCGGTGAGTGGAAGCAGTACGAGCCCAACTGGTATGCCGCCAGCCGCCAAACCGTGGCCTACTATCTGGATCCCCGCAGCTACCTGACGGACGGCACCTGCATCGCCTTCGAGCAGCTTTCCGGCGGCGAAGGTGTGACCCACGCACAGCTGAAGAAGGTGCTGGCCGATTGTGCCTGGGCCACTGACGCCATTATCGATGAATTTATCAGGGCCGGGTCCAAGGAGGAGCTGGAAAAGCAGAAGCAGATAGACCTGGAGCGCCTGCGCAGCGAGGGCAAGACCGACGCCGCCAACAGCCTGGAAAAAGTCACCGTCACCGGTGTCAGCCCCATTTACCTGGCGGTGAAGGCCCGGAGCGAGATCGGCACCTCCTCCACTCAAAACGCCACCGGCTATCCCCTCAGCGACGGGAAAAAGTACTATAATTTCTTTAACATCGGCGCCTACGGCGGCAGCAATCCCAACTACAACGGCATCCTCTATGCCCAGAGCAAGGGCTGGGACACCAGCTATAAGGCCCTGTTGGGCGGTGCGTGGTTTATCTTCCGCAATTACATAGAGGATGGCCAGGATACCCTGTTTCTTCAGCGCTTCAACCTTACCCCTCAGTATACCTATGCCTACCAGTACGCCACCGACATCACCTATGCCTATCAGGGTGGCTGGTCCACCTATGAGTCCTATGTCAAAAACGGCCTGGCCAATACGGCCCTGACCTTCACCGTCCCCATTTTGGAGAATATGCCCGCCGTGACCAAGCTGCCCACATCCGCCCAGGAGGATGAATACCAGCCGGAGCCGGATCCAAAGCCCGATCCCGATCCTGATCCCAAGCCGGACCCGGATCCCAAGCCTGATCCCGATCCCGCGGTGACCTATGATTATGTTGGGAGCCTCCAGCTGCGCCTCTCGGATTCCTATCTTTCGGGCTTCACCTTGGGCACGCCGGTGAAAACCCTCATCGCTCAGATTCAGGCTGTCAATCCGGATGCCGCCGTCACGGTGACGGACGGCAGCGGGAAGGCCGCTTCCGATTCCGCCCTTGTCTCCACCGGCCAGCTGCTGACCATTCAGGACGCCGCCGGCACCTACGCCTATACCTGCGTGGTATACGGGGATGCCAATGGTGACGGCCGCATCGCCGCCACAGATCTGCTGGCGGTGAAGAAGCATATCCTGGGCGTCCGGACCCTTACCGGTGCCTACGCCCGGGCCGCTCAGCTCTCCGGCAGCAAGATCGCCGCCACCTCGCTGCTGGCCATCAAGAAACACATCCTGGGCACCGCGCCCATCGTGCAGAAATGAAAAGCAGGTGTTTTATGAAGCATTTCAGAAAATTTTCTCTCAGCTTGCTGCTGACTGGCGCCATGCTCCTGTGCCTGGTGCAGACGAGCTTTGCCGACGGCATTTCCGTTTCCGCCGGCCAGGGCAGCGTCAGCGAGGGCAAGACCGTTGCCTTTTCTATCACCGTCCCCTCCGGTTCGGAGGCGTGGACCTACTCCGTGTCCTGGTCCGGCAACCTCACTTTGGAGTCCGGTGACACGGCCCCCATGGGCTTTGAGGGGGATAACCGCACCAATCAGCTGGTGTTCCGGGCCAACAGCACCGGCACCGGCACCGTGAGCATCTCCGCCGGATCCTACTGCATCGCCGGCGTGGATTATGACGCCTCCGGCAGCGCCTCCGTGACCATCGTAGCCGCAGACAAGCCGGACGACAGTGAACCTGCCCCCGTCCCCACTCCCAGCGGCGGCGGCGACAGCAGCACCGGTAACAACCCCGGCGTCTCCCTTAGCAGCAACAACGCCCTCTCCTCCCTCACCGTCAGCGCCGGCACCCTGACCCCCGCCTTCGACCCGGCCATTACGGAGTACACTCTCTCCCTTCCCAGCCAATCCGACCGGCTCACCATCACCGCCAATCCATCGGATTCCCGGGCAACGGTCCAGGGGGACGGGGAGGTCTCCCTTCAGGACGGCGAGACCAGTCTATCCGTGGTAGTCACCGCCGAGGACGGCTCCGCCAAAGCCTACACCATCACCGTTCAGGTGGCCCAGGCCCCCACGCTGTTTTTGGATTATAACGGTCAAAGGCTGGGCGTGGTAAAGGATGTGTCCCAGGTCACGCCGCCTGCAGGCTTTGCCCCCGCCAAGCCCATCACCTATAGCGGTGATACCCTCCCTATCTGGACAGATGTCTCCGGCAAGCGCACCCTGGTCTATCTTATGGACGAAAAAAACTCCGCCCAGGGCTTCTACCTCTTCTCCCAGGCCACCGGCGTGCAATCCCCCTATCTGCCCATCCTCTGCGGCAGCGTTACTTATATCTACACGGACATCCCTAAGGAGCTCTCCTCCGTTCCCGGCCTTACCCTGGCCACTGTAAAGGCCTTCGGTCAGACCCTCAACGGCTGGACCTACAATGACGCCTCCCTAAAGGATTTCTGTGTGCTGTACCTCATGGATGATGCCGGGAACTATGGCTACTATACCTACGATTCCCGGGAGGAGACGCTCCAGCGCTTCAGCGGCGCGGTGTTTACCGACAGTGGCGAAACCCTGGCCGTCCCCATGCTGTATGTGTATATTGCCGGCGGTGCGGCGCTGGTGCTGCTGATTCTGCTGATCGTTTTTGCCTCGGTAGCCAGCAGCCGCGGCAGAAAGCTGCGCCTTCTGCCCGATACCGATGCGTCCCAGCCCGCGGCGGATGAAGGCACCCCGGAGGCTACGCCCGATGCCACTCCCGCGGCCGATACTGCATCTGACCTTGAGCAGCTTCCCGTTGCCCCCCCGCAGGAAGATCCGTCCCTGTCTGCCGACGTCCCGGTGTCTCCTGCCGGCACCCCTGCCCCGGAGTCTACGCACCCGGAGCCGGCGGCTGAAGCCTCCACCTCGGAAGCCGAGGATGCCGGTGCTGCCCCCTCCGAGCCTGCGCCGGATGCAGCCTTGGAGAATACCCTCCGCCATCTTCCCCTGGATGAGCTGCTGCAAGACATCCATGACCTGTGATCCCTAAACGCAAATATCCCACGCAAGGCACAGCCTTGCGTGGGATATTTTATTTGCCGCCCCGTAATCGCTTATCCGCTCAGGCCCACGACTTACATCGGGTATCCTCCGGGCAGCAACAAGCCTCGCAGAGTTTGCACCCGCAGGCGCAAAAATTACGCGCGCAGCGGGCTGTGATCTCCTTAGCAGAAAATTCCGCAGGAATTTTCTGCCAGTCAGAACGACACCGTCTCCGGGTCCGGCTTTTGGCAGGCGCTGATGCGCTCCACATACAGCACCGGCCCCTCACCCTGATAGGCCTCACACTGCTCCTTTTTCACCGTGGCGCGGATCTTCACCCAGTCCCGGTTCTTGAAACGGTCCATGCCCTGTCCCTTGCACACCAAGGCCAAAAATTGCATGTCGTTCTCGCAGCACACCATGGCAAAGCGGCCCGGGCAATCCACGCCCTTGAACTTCTTGGAATGGCACATCAGTGCCTTAAAGGTGACGCTGATCCCCTCGTAGCGCTCCGGATGGTCCATCAGGTCCACATACCAGATGCCGTAGTCCTCATCCGCCACCTCCAGGTGTCCCGAGGACAGATCAAAGGGCATCATATCCTCCGTCACATACTCCTCGCTGGTGCCGTCCTCATTTTCCAGATAAATGTCCGCCCGACGGTTGGCCATGCGCAGGTTTTTAGATCGCAGTTGAGTCCGAAGCTGCTCATTGCAGCGGTTAAAAATAAGCATGTCGGCGTTGGAGACCTTCTCCATTACCAGCTGTCCCATATTTTTCAGATATGGCTCAAAGGTCCGTGCGTCCATCAGGCAGATGATCTGATACAGGATCCAGTTTCCCGGCAGCCCGTCTCGGTACAGGGGCTCCATCATCCACATGCCGTTGTACTCGATGATGACCTGCTTGGGGCGGTACTGCTTTTCCAGCTTCTTAAAAAGCTCCGGCGTCAGCTCCGCCTGATCCTCCACCGTGTAGGTGAACACATTGAAAAGCCCGTGGGGATCGTATTCCTCCTCCCCCTCCTCACAGCAAATGAGCAGGGTCTTATCCTCGGCGGCAAAGCCGTCCTTGAGGATGCCGTTTATGAAATTCGTCTTGCCGGCATCCAGAAACCCGGCAATGAGATATACAGGAATGTCCATATTTTTTCTCCCTTACAGGCCGAACAGCTCTGCAAGCTTCCCCTCGTCCAGATTGGAGCCGATAACACACAGCCGCCCGGTATAGTCCGCCGGGCCAAAGCGCACCTCGTGCTCCTGAGGCACATAGTCAAAGTGCAGCCATTTTCCGCCCTCGCAGGGTACGATGCCCTTGGCCCGCAGGATAGCGCCGTATTCGCCGCCGTCCAGGGCCGCAAGGATCCGGTCAATGTCCGCCTGGGTAAATGCCTTGGGTGTCTCGGCGCCCCAGCTGGTGAACACCTCGTCGGCGTGGTGGTGATGGTGGTGGCAGGCACACTCCGGGTCGTCGCACTCGCCGTCATGATGGTGATGATGCTCGTGTTCGTGGTCATGGCAGCATGCATCGTGGTCGTGGTGATGGTGCTCGTGCTCCCCGTCCTCGTCATGGTCGTGATGGTCATGGTCATGATGATGTTCGTGCTCCTCGTGGTCATCATGGTCATGGTGATGATGGTGGTGCTCTTCCTCCTCGGCCTCATGCTCGGCCCGGATACGCTCCATCAGCTCGTCCGCCAAAGACACCTTCTCCATAGCGGCCAGAATGGTCTTGCCGTCCAGCTGGTCCCAGGGGGTGGTGATGATGGCGGCATCCCGGTTCTTCTCCCGCAGCAGGGCCACGGCAGCCTCCAGCTTCTCGGGGCTGACCTTTTGGGTGCGGCTGAGAATGATGGTTCCGGCGGTCTCGATCTGGTTGTTGTAAAACTCGCCGAAGTTCTTCATGTATACCTTTACCTTAGAGGCATCCGCCACGGTGACAAAGCTGTTCAGCTTCATCTCCGGCACATCCTTCACGGTGTTCTCCACCGCCAGGATCACATCGGACAGCTTCCCCACGCCCGAGGGCTCAATGAGGATGCGATCCGGGCTGAACTGCTTCTGCACATCCACCAGCGCCCGGCCAAAGTCGCCCACCAGAGAGCAGCAGATGCACCCGGAGGACATCTCGCTGATCTGCACCCCGGCATCCTTCAAAAAACCGCCATCGATGCTGATCTCCCCGAATTCATTTTCAATGAGTACCAGCTTCTCACCCTGATAGGCCTCCGACAGCATCTTCTTAATGAGCGTGGTTTTCCCTGCGCCCAAAAAGCCGGACACAATATCAATCTTAGTCATAAATCGCGCTTCCTTTCTGACTTTTATATGTAAAAACATAATGTATAAACAAATTTCACAGGGTCATCCGTAACCCCGCGCCTTCGGCCCCCTTGCCTAAAGGGGCACGGCGAAGCCATGCCTGGGGGATTCCGTTCTGCGGCGCGCTTCTTGTGCCGCGGCATCCCTCTTATCCTATTTATCTTATCCCATTTTTCAAAAAATGCAAGGCTTCCCTTGTGAATTTTTTGTGATTACACCCACATCTTCTTTTTTCCTGTTGCCAAACGCTCCAACTTGTAGTAAAATGAATCTATTGACAGTCCTCCGTGTGAAGCTGCGGAGCCGGTCTTGCGCAATGGATACCCACGAATCATGTCAGGCGGGGAACCGAGCAGCATTAAGAGGGATCATCCATGTGCCGCAAGGGCGCCGGCTCTGTGGCTTCATGGGGAGGACTATCCTTTTTAGTAAAAATTCCAAAACAAGTTTTTGCTTAAAGGTTCTTTTTTCGCGCCTGCGGGCGCGAGCTCCGCGATGCTTTTATTAAGGGAGGCAGGTCCATGTATCAGGCACTCTACCGCAAGTGGCGGCCCATCACCTTTTCCCAGGTGGTCGGTCAGCAGCACATCACCGATACCCTTCAGCGCCAGGTGGCTGAGGGCCGCACCGGCCACGCCTACCTTTTCACCGGCACCCGGGGTACCGGCAAGACCACCTGCGCCCGGATCCTGGCCAAGGCCATCAACTGCCTGCACCCTGTGGACGGCGCTCCCTGCAACCAATGCGAGTCCTGCCGGGGCATTGATGCGGGCAAGCTCCTGGACATCACCGAGCTGGATGCCGCCAGCAACAATGGTGTGGACAATGTTCGGGCCCTTCGGGAGGAGGCGGTGTATACCCCCTCGGTGCTGAAAAAGCGTGTGTACATTATCGACGAGGTGCATATGCTCTCCACCCCGGCCTTCAACGCCCTGCTGAAGATTTTGGAGGAGCCGCCGGAGCATCTGGTGTTCATCCTGGCCACCACGGAGCTGCACAAGGTCCCGGCCACCATTCTTTCCCGCTGTCAGCGCTTTTCCTTTAAGCGGATCCTCCCTCAGGACATCGCCCGGCAGCTGCTCTATATCGCCGGGGAGGAGCGCATCGACCTCTCCCCCGACGGAGCGGACATTTTGGCCCGGATGGCAAACGGCGCCATGCGGGATGCCCTGAGTCTGCTGGACCAGTGCCGCAGCTTTGAGGGTACGCTGAACAGTGCTGCGATCCTGGAGCTTTTGGGGCTGGCAGGCGGCGTGCAAACCGCTCAGCTCATGGAGTTTATTCTCCGGCGCAGCACCCAGGATGCGCTGCTGCATTTTGACCGGCTCTACCGGGACGGTAAGGATATTGCGGCCCTTTTGCGAGAGCTTTCGGATCTGGGCCGGGATCTGCTGATTCGTCGCACCGCTCCCCAGGGGGGTGCAGCCCTGCTGACGGGGCTGTATGACGAAAACACCCTGGCCGCTCTGGGTGAATTAGCCAGCGGCCATCGGCTTATATATCTGCTTGATGTGCTGGGGCAGACCCAAACCGCCCTCAACGGCAGCGGCAGTCTCCGCACGGAGGCAGAGCTTTGCCTTATGAAGCTGTGCGACGAGAGCCTCTGCGGTGACCTGTCCGCCCTCAACGCCCGCCTGGAGCGATTGGAAAAGGCGGCCGCCAAGGGCCATGCGGTCCCGAACTCCGCTGCCCCTGCGGCACCGGCTGCGCCGCAGACGCAGACCCCTCCCCCAGCTCCCGCAGCACCGGCCCGGACGGAGTCCCCTGCCCCAACAGCTCCTGCATCTCCCAAACCGGAGCCCAAGGCTGATCCCGCTCCCCAGGCACAAGCCCCAAAGTCGGAGCCGATCACACCCGTCCCTCAGCCGGAGGCCTCCCCCGCAGGGGGCGACAGCGGCATTTGGGATCGGCTGAAGGAGCATTACAAGGCTGCCCTGCGGGTGGATAAACGCGTGTTTCTCAATGGTGCCTCCGGTACGCTGTCAGACGGCGTGCTGACCGTTGTCTGTCGAGACGAGATGGTAAAAAATTACCTGGATTGTCCGGAGGTCAATGAGGTTCTCTGTCGCGTCACCGAAAAAGAAGCCGGCTGTCCGGTGCGTCTGATTTTTACCCTGGGAACCGTGCAGAAATCCGAAAAACATCATAGTACGCCATCTGCACCCAAGCAGAAAAATACTACACCGCCCGCCCCCGAAGGTATATCGAAGCAGGCACAGCCGCATCCGGAGCAGATCCCTCCCTGGGAATCGGCCCCTGCAGGTACAGACCGCATGAACGAATTGCTGGTTGAAGGCGACCGGCTGGACAATTTTAACATCAAATAAGGAGCGTAGCAAAATGGCAAAAGGTTACAGCGCAAGAGGCGGATTCACCGGCGGCGCCGGCATGATGCGCCAGCAGCAGCAAATGCAGCAAAAGATTTTGAAGATGCAGCAGGAAATGGAAAAGGCTCAGGCCGATGTGGAAAACGCCACCTTCTCTGCCACCGCAGGCGGCGGTGTTGTGAAAGCCACGGTCAGCGGCAAGCGCCAGCTTACAGAGTTGACCATCCAGCCGGAGGCAGTGGACCCCGAGGACGTGGAAATGCTTCAGGACCTGGTGATCTCCGCCGTGAACGAGGCCATGCGCCAGGCAGAGGACGCCATGGAGAGCAGCATGCAGAGCCTTACCGGCGGACTGAACATCCCCGGCTTCGGCCTGTAAATCCCGAAACGCAAAGATTCCCGCAGCGGCTTATGCGCTGCGGGAATTGCTTTGATTCGAAAAAGTCTTTTCGCCTCTATTGCCTAAGCTATTGAAGCTTCATGAACGCTTCAATAGCTGCCGATTTTAACAGTGGGGACATCCTTCTTTATTTTCCCTCACGCTTCCTTATCGGTGACGTAATGTTACCACCTTATCGACATTCTAAATCCCCGCTGCGCTTACACGCAGCGGGGATTTTACCTTTCTCAGGAATAGGTGCGCACAACGGCGGCCACCTTGCCCAAAATGGAGGCATGGCGTCCGTCAATAGGGCTGTACGCTTCATTTTCCGGCAAAAGCCAAACCTCTCCATTTCTGCGGGAAAGACGTTTCACTGTAGCCTCATCCTCCAGCAGGGCCACCACGATCTCGCCGTTATGGGCTGTGGGCTGCTGATGCACTACCACCAGGTCCCCGGGCAGAATGCCGGCGTTCAGCATCGACTCGCCCCGGACTCGCAGGGCAAAATACTCTCCGTCCCGCCCCTGGGTATCAAAGGGAATATAATCGTCTATATGCTCCTGGGCCAAAATCGGCGTGCCGGCGGCCACATCCCCCAGCACCGGCACACGACCGGCCGGAGCCTCCGGCTCCCGGGATGCTGCAGCTATAGCAGCCGGGCTTTCCCGCTCCGTCAGTGTCAGGGCGCGGCCCTTGCGGCCGCTCTTGGTGATGTAGCCCAGCTCCTCCAGGTGCTTAATATGAAAATGAACCGTTGACGGCGACTTCAGCCCCACGGCCTCCCCAATCTCCCGGACAGAGGGCGGGTAGCCCTGGGTGCGGACGGCATTGGCAATATAGTCATAGATCTTCTGCTGCATGGCGGTGAGCTTTTGCATGAAATCCCCTCCTGCATTTTTCTTATTTTTATTATAACACAAGCTTTCGCATATTGCAACAACTGTTCGAGTATTTTTTTTGTTTTCTTTTTGCATTTCTGCTTGCATTTTATGTATGAATATGGTATCATGAACATTACTTGATGGATATTATGCCTATGAGCATCCGATAAATTGGAGGGAAAAATATTATGTTGATTGCTATTACCGTCGTGCAGCTGTTGGCCGCTTTGGTTCTTATTCTGATCGTTCTGTTCCAATCCGGCAAGAGCCAGGGCCTGTCCGGCGCCATCGGCGGCATTGCGGATTCCTATATGTCTAAGGGAAAGGCCCGGACCATTGACGCCAAGTTGGCCAAGGCCACCAAGTGGGTCGGCGCCGTTTTCATTGTTCTGACCCTGGTGCTGGATTGCATGGTTGCTGCCGGTAAGTGATCGGAGCAATACAGCTTGTGAAGTGAATAGAAATCCGCCCGAAGCAGGTATGCTTCGGGCGGATTTTTATATCAGAGAAGCGTCCGTGGGTATACCATACGCTGCCCTATCAGCTTCCTCGATGGGGTACAGGTTGCCAATGGTAATACGGTCGCCGGCGGTAGAGCCATAGATGAGGAGGTCCTGCCACTGTGTGCCGGGGGAATAGGTTTGGAAATCTATATAGCCGTCAGCCACCTCGTAAGCGGGGTAGCCGGAGTCCTCCGTTCCGTCTGACAGCAGGACAAAGCCGCTTTCCAGCAGGTCTATGGCGAGATCACTGTCGCTGGCGTTATAAAACAGGTACACCTGACCGTCCTCGTCAGCGAGATAGCCCAAAAATTGAATGGTCAGGTCATCGTTGATGTCAATTGTGTCGCCGCAATCGGCATCGATGTCACGATAATTGGAGTCCCAATCGTCGTTGCTGTCGGACCAGCCGCCGTTATTCAAATCGCTGTTGTCATGGATTATGTTATCCAGCTGGCCGCTGGTCTTTATCGCCAAAAGGATAATTATCAGCGCAAAGGCAATCAGCGTGGTCGCTGTGCCTCTATTTCGCTTTTTCCCCTTGGCGGAGTAGATTTTAAAGGGCTTCTGAAAGCTTTTCACCACCCGCTCACTACCCTGAGCAGTGGGTGCAGCCCCTTTCTTTCGGGGCTTGCGGGTCTGCTCCTCGAAGCATACCTTTTCCTCATAGCATACCTTACCGGGGCGGAGCCGGGCCTGTGTACGTCCCTCCCCGTGGTGTACGGAGCCATCGGCGCCCACCCATTCCCGTCGAGGCGGGCGGTTATAGGCACCGCACCGGGGGCAGCAGCCCTCCTGCCGGTAATCATATCGTCTGCCGCAGGCGGCGCAGCGTATGGTCTGCATCTGTCATATCCTCCCCTTCAGTTTTTTTCTATTATACAGGACATAGGGCTGGTTTTACCACCTACCTCAGGTTGCACGGCCTGTTTTTGGGGAAACCTCAGCTTTACACGACCAGTATAACATCCCGTATCCCTCCACGCAAGCCCCGATGGAGTGGTAAACACAGCCGAAAAAAAGCCCTTTGCTATGACATGGACATCATAGCAAAGGGCTTTTTTGTAACTGTCAATAAATCCTTCGGATTTTTTCGACAAGAGGCTCGCAGTTTGCGGACGGCAAACTCTGCGAGGCTCTTTTTTATAAATTTGTGCTTACTTGACCAGCTCGATGATGGCGGTCTCGGCAGCATCACCGCGGCGGACGCCGGTGCGGACGATGCGGGTATAGCCGCCGTTGCGCTCTGCATACTCAGGAGCGAGCTCCTTGAACAGCTTGTGCGCCACATCCTCTCTGGTGATGAAGCTCAAAGCCTGGCGATAGGCTGCCAGATCACCCTTCTTGCCCAGGGTAATCATCTTTTCAGCCAGGGGCTTAATCTCCTTGGCACGGGTGATGGTGGTTTCCATACGGCCGTTATCCAGGAAATCGGTGACCTGCTGACGGAGCATCGCCATACGCTGATCGGTAGTCTTACCGAGCTTACGAGTTCCGGGCATTTCTGTTTCCTCCTTGTAAGGATCTTACTGCGCGGGGCCGCGCAGGTTAGTTGTTTTCTTCGCCGGCCAGATGCAGACCCATCATGGCCAGTTTGTTGATGACTTCCTCCAGAGACTTGCGTCCCAGGTTGCGAACCTTCATCATTTCGTCTTCCGTCTTGGAGATTAGATCCTCCACAGTGTTGATGTTGGCACGCTTGAGGCAGTTGAAGCTGCGCACAGACAGATCCAGCTCCTCAATGGTCATCTGCAGCTGCTTGCTCTGATCGTCACCGGCCTTCTCCACGATGACGGGCTCGCCGCCCACATTGTCGGACAAATCAGTAAACAGAGCAAAGTGGTCGCAGAGGATCTTGGCGCCCAGGGACACAGCATCCCGGGCGGAGATGGTGGAATCCGTCCACACCTCCAGCGTCAGCTTGTCAAAATCGCTCATGTTGCCGACACGGGTCTTTTCCACCGTGTAGTTGACCTTATACACGGGGGTATAGATAGAGTCGATGGGGATGACGCCGATAACGCCGGGGCGCATGGCCTTGTTCCGGTCAGCGGACACATAGCCGCGGCCGTGGCTCAATGTCACCTCCATGCTCAGGGTGGCGCCCACATCCAGAGTCGCAATATGCAGCTCGGGATTTAGGATTTCCACCTCGCCATCGGGCTTAATGTCGCCGGCAGTAACCTCGCAGGGGCCGGCAGCCTCGATGAAGACGGTCTTGGCACCCTCGCAGTGCAGCTTGGTCAGCAGATTTTTCATGTTCAGCACGATCTCCGTGACATCCTCCTTGACGCCGGGGATGGTGGAAAACTCGTGCTGGACACCGGCAATCTTGATGCTGGTGGCTGCAGTGCCGGGCAGAGAGGAGAGCAGGATGCGACGCAGGGCATTGCCCAGTGTCGTTCCGTAGCCGCGCTCCAGGGGTTCGATCACATACTTTCCATAGGAAGCATCGCCAGGTGTTTCAATACACTCGATCTGAGGCTTCTCAATTTCGATCATGCAGTACCCTCCTTCATTTCAGTTGGGCGGAGTTTATGCTCCGCACCGTATTCGATTCCAGTGCAGTTTGAGGGTCTCGACCCTATTACTTGGAGTACAGCTCGACGATGAGGTGTTCCTCAATGGGCATATCAATGTCATCACGAGCGGGCATTCTGGTCACGGTGCCCTTCAGCGCATTCTTGTCACGCTCCAGCCAAGTGGGAACGGTGACCAGAGGAGCATCCTCTGCTGTGAAGCGCTTGAAGGCGGCGGAGGAGCGGCTGCTCTCCTTGACCTCGATCACATCGCCCACGCGCACCAGGTAGGAAGGAATGTTGACCTTCTTGCCGTTGACGGTGAAATGGGCGTGGTTCACCAGCTGACGAGCCTCCCGGCGGGTCATGGCAAAGCCCAGACGATAGATCACATTGTCCAGCCGACGCTCAACCAGAGTCAGCAGGTTCTCGCCGGTCTTGCCGGACATAGCGGAAGCCTTCTCATAATACATACGGAACTGCTTCTCCAGGATGCCGTAGACGAACTTCACCTTCTGCTTCTCATTGAGCTGGATGGCATACTCGCTCTTCTTCTTTCTCATCTGGCCGCCGGGGTTGCGCTTGGTCTCCTTCTTGGCGTAACCCATGACAGCAGGAGAGATACCCAGCGCCTTGCAACGCTTGGCGATAGGCTGCATATTCTTAGCCATAATCTATTTATCCTCCTTGTTCCGATTACACGCGACGACGCTTGGGGGGGCGGCAGCCATTGTGGGGAATGGGCGTGACATCCTTGATCATGGTCACTTCCAGACCCACGGCCTGCAGCGCACGGATGGCAGCCTCACGGCCCTGGCCGGGACCCTTGACGAAGACCTCAACGGTCTTCAGGCCGTGCTCCATGGCGGCCTTGGCGGCAGTCTCGGCTGCGCTCTGGGCGGCGAAGGGAGTGGACTTCTTGCTGCCGCGGAAACCCAGGCCGCCGGAGGAGGCCCAGGACAGGGCATTGCCCTGTGCATCGGTAACGGTTACCATAGTGTTGTTGAAGGAAGAACGGATATGGACCTGGCCCTTTTCAATGTTCTTCTTTTCACGGCGGCGGCGGATAACCTTCTTGCCGGTCTTAGCATTAGCCATATTCTATCTTCCCTCCTTACTTCTTCTTGTTAGCAATGGTCTTCTTGGGACCCTTGCGGGTACGGGCGTTGGTCTTGCTGCGCTGACCGCGGACGGGCAGGCCACGGCGATGACGCATGCCGCGATAGCAGCCGATCTCGGTCAGACGCTTGATGTCCAGTGCCACCTGACGGCGCAGATCGCCTTCCACGGTGTAGCTCTGGTCGATGACCTCACGGAGCTTGGCCTCGTCGGCCTCCGTCAGATCCTTCACGCGGGTGTCGGGGTTGATGCCTGTTTGCGCCAGGATGTCCTGCGCGCTCTTTCTGCCAATACCATAGATATAGGTCAAACCGATCTCGATTCGCTTATCCTTGGGCAGGTCAATACCGGCAATACGTGCCATAATTAGTGCACCTCCACTTTCTACTTAGCCCTGTCTCTGCTTGTGCTTGGGATTCTCGCAAATGACCATGACACGGCCTTTACGACGGATCACTTTGC
>ERZ857757.359-NODE-359-length-49976-cov-6.155145_pt1 | contig 49976 bp, 40 predicted proteins | sample MGYA00519764_ERZ857757 | MGnify/ENA primary metagenome ERZ857757 (study PRJEB31778, sample SAMEA3449359) | human gut metagenome | biome: human gut; feature: human-associated habitat; material: faeces | place: United Kingdom | collected 2010/2012 ...
CTATCATGGCGGACAGCGTTTTGATGTCCATGCCGTTTTCCAGTGCCATGGTGGCAAAGGTATGGCGCAGGTCGTGAAACCGCACCCGCTTGCAGTTTGCGCGTTCCAGTATCTTCTGAAACCGATGATAGACCGCCGAAGGGTGTCGCGGTTGCGTGAGGTCAAGTGGGGACGGGAAAATCCACTCGCTGTCGGTTCGCGTTTTCAGCTCTGCCAGTAGTTCTGTCATTTCGGGCGACAGCAGAATCATGCGGTTGGAGGATTTTGTTTTCGGCGTGGAGATCAGCACCTTTCCGTTGACCTTCAGCACCTGCCGCGAGATGTGAAGCTCGCCTGTTTTCAGATTCAGATCCCGCCATTTCAGCGCGAGAATTTCGCCCCTACGCATGCCTGTGGTCAGCTCCAGAAGAAAGAGCTCGTAATATCCCTCCTCTCTTGCCTGTATGAGAAACCGCGTGATTTCCGGCGGAGTCAGCACCTGCATTTCCTTTGCCTTTTTCGGCGGCAGCTTGCACCCGACGGCGGGATTGATACGAATCAACCCTTCGGTCACCGCTTTTTCAAGCGCCGTGCGGCAGGTCGTATGGCAGGAGCGCACCATGCGGTCGGACAGTCCTTCTCCGAATTTATCGACATGCTTTTTCCGTCCGCTCTTTTTGAGCCGAGCGTAAAACTGTTGCAGGTCGTTCTGCGTCAGCTTGTTCAGCGGGATGTTGCCGACAGACGGGATGATGTGCGTATAAATCCTTCCCGAATAGCACGCCTGTGTGGTCGGGCGGAGCTTGGGCGCGGAATAATTCTGATACCAGAAGTCAATCCAATCCCCGAACGGCATGTCCGGCTTGATTTTCTCACTCCGCCTGCCGCATTCCTCCCGCAGTTTCGCCAGCTTTTCCTGACACTCGGTCTTGGTGTGTGCCGTCACATTTTTTGTTTGGGCATAACCGTTTTCCTTGTACCCGACGACAATTCTGCCTTCCCACCGCCCGTCCTTGCGTTGAAAGACACTGCCGTCGCCTTGCTTTTTCTTTGCCATTTACTCATCCTCCAGTTTCAGTTTTTTGACCATACCGCCGACGATTGCGGCGGCGTTTTTCTGCATGTCACCTGTCACGTGCGTATAGGTGTCAAGCGTGAAGCTCGCGTTTGTGTGTCCGAGAATGCCCGAAAGCGTTTTCGGATCGACTCCGCCTTTCGTGGCGTGGGTGGCGAAGGTGTGGCGCAGGTCATGAAAGCGGATTCGCGGCAGCTCTGCATTTTTGAGGATCGTGTGCAGTTTTTGGTATGCCGCTGCCGGATTCATCGGCAGGTTGGGGTTGCACGGATTGTAGAACACCCACTCATTCAGCGCGTTTTCCTTGCGTTTGGCAAGCAATGCGGCAAGGGTCGGCGGCATGACAATCGTCCGTTTGCCCGCGCCCGTTTTTGTTTCGCCGATCTGTATTTTTCCGTTTGTGACGGCGGAGAGCGACCGTTCCACCCGCAGTCGACGGTTTTCAAAGTCGATGTCGCTCCATTTCAGCCCGCAGATTTCGCCGCGGCGCAGTCCCGTCATACATTCCGTATAGAAAAAATCCCGCCAATCGGGGTAGGATTCGATCATGCCGAGAAATTTCTCAAGCTGACCGTCGTCCAGCACCTGTTTGTCGGGATAATTTGGCTTCGGCACCGTTGTGCCGTTTGTGGGATTGCGCACGATACCATTATATAGCTTCCGAAATGTCAGCATTCAAAGATAATGTATTCGCCGGTAAGATTAGCTTCCACAACCTTATAACCTGCATTCATCCAGCACAACGAAATAGAGTGCGTAGTGGTGTTCGCCCAATATGCGCGGTGCTGCCGTGCCGACTCGGGAAGAGGAAAACCGATTATTTCCTCAATTTCAGTAAAGGACAATCTAATCGGTTTGCCGCCAGCCTCTTCAAATTTTGCAGCAAGTCTTCTGTATTTTTTACTGGTCTTCATTGCATCACCTTCTGATTTGCTTTCTGTGGAAGTGCTTTCAAGCGCGGAAACTATTTCCTCAAGCGCCTTGATCCTTTCCAACATTTCCAGAATAATTCTGTCGTATTCCATTGACTCTTCTCCTCAATATTTGTTATATTTAAAGAGGACACCATAGAAGAATGAAATGATTACGCACAAGGCAAACATAACGATCCCTCCTTTTCTCTCGTTAGTTTTATTCTATCACAGAAAAAAGTATTTGTCAACACTAAAAAGTAAAAAAGAGTAAAATCAAGTAATCGAAGTGTAATTTCTATCCAGAAAAAGAAGCAGATCGACAGTTTTCCGCTGGGGTTAACGATGATGCGCGCTTCCCAGCGTCCGTCCGAACGCTTGCGCACCATGCCGTCACCTTGCGGTCTTCGTTTTGCCATTGTTATCCTTCCTTTCGTAAGTTTTTTCGCCCACTGCAAAGATACCACAGGTTCGAGTGAATATCCAGCGGTCGGGCGAAGAGTTATCAATTTCTTATCAATCACATCTGCATCACCACGCCGTCCCGCTTTGCCTGTTCCTCGCGGCGTTGCCTGCGGCTGATGACGGGCTCCCCTGACGGCGCTTTAATTTCTTCCGCGCGCTCGTCGATGATATTTGCGGCGTAATAAAAAAGATCGCACAGACCCGTGAAGATCTGTGCGTTCAGCCCGCTTTGAATATTTCGGATCGCCTCCTGCGCGGGCGCGTAGTTTTCCTCGGCAGCGGAAGTCAAGAGTTCCATGCCATGCTCCCAATCATCGCGCGTATAGCAGTAAAACAGTCCAACCTGCGTGCGCGCCCAGAGGTCAAGCCCGGCGGCTTTTTCAAGATGAGCAAGCCCCTGTTCGGTCTGCCCGTTCTCATAATACAGTTTGCCGATTTCATATTCCGCCGCAACGCAGCCGTGTTCCGCCGCACGCATGAGGTTTGACAGCTTCACATTCGGCATCCGTTTGTCGGTCTGCATGGCGAGCTCATACTCTGCGTAGACATGATTTTTGTCCGCCGCCATGCGCAGATATTTCATTTTGTCGCTCGGCCTTTCGGTAAGCTTTCCGTCGCGGTAGCCCTTGTAAATCAGATACATCGCCGCGGCACTCCCTTTGTCGGCGGCAACTTTCCATAAATATTCCGCCTCGTCCGCGTCATCTTCCTTTTCGTAATAATGCCGACCGAGCGCGATCAAGGCATCGACATTACCGAAGTCGGCGCGGATTTCAAGGAACTTCAGGTCTTGCTCCGGCATTTTTCCTTCGGGCATTTCACGCAAGGGTTGCCGGGGTAAAGACAGAATTTCCGCCGCGGCACGCACCACTTCGTTGCGGACAGATTTGAATTCCTTGTTCTCCTCAAGCGGGATTTTCTCCGGCATGACATCGGTATAGGTGCGGTACACCAAACACTGACAGCGATACCACAGGTCGTACAGCTCCGCGATTTTCCCGTTTTCCGAGAGCAGTTTCACAATTTCATTTGTGAGCTGCTTTGCGGATTTATCCAGGTAGCCATAGACTTTTTTGCCCTTGTGCGAAGAAATTTTCCCGCATAGGAGCGCGAACTTCTGATAGAGTTCGGGAGAAATTTCATTCCCGCCTGCACGAATTTTAGCGGTCAGCTCCTGCATTTTTGCGCGAAATGTCTCTTTCAGATCGTCCCGCGCCTGCGTTTGCCCGCGATAAACCGAGAGCAGTTCCTGACGGAAAATGTCCGACACCATCACCTTTTTGATGTCGTGAAGCCCCGTCTGCGAGAGATACGGCTCGCGCGGATTCTGCGACCACACCATCATATGCGCGTGCGGATTGGTTTCCTTGTTGTGGTACGCCGCATACCAACGAAGATTTTCCGGCGAGATGTGCATCGCTTTTGCAATATCATTGCGGCGGGAACGGAGCAGATTCACCCACTGCGCGGCACAATTATAGCCGAGCCGTTCGGCATCCTCCCGCTTCAGCGAGAAGATGAGAGCCCACACATTGCCGGAATGGTTGTCGATCTCCTGGCTGACTTTCGCAAGGTCAATGGTTACGCCTTCGTCCGAGAACAGCCCGCAGGAGCCTTTGCGCTGACCGATATAGTTCACCATGCCGCCGCGCAAAAGTTCCACGCCTTCGCGCGTTGCGATATATTCCGCGTAACCGCCACGACCTCTCCCGTCCTCTGTTTTGTGACCTTGCTTGTAATACGGCGCTTTCAAAATCAGTTTTGCCATAAAAATTACCTCTTTGTATTCAATATTTCATCCGTGCGGATGGTTCCGTTTGTTTCTTTGACCTCGCGCACCGAGTTGCTGCGCATATTGTCAACCTCTGCGAGGGAAAACTCAAAGCAGTCCGCGACCGCGTGCGCGAGCAGATTCTGATCGACCGCCAGCTTGAAAAGCAGTCTGGCAAGCCGTTCTTCACTGTCCCGCACCTTGGCGGAAATAACCGACTCAAGCGCGGGCGTGAGGAACTTTACCGAGTTGTTCCGCCGCAGATATTCCAGATAAAAATCAATGGCATCGCGGATAAAATCGTTCCGTGATGCCATTTTGAGTGTTTCGGAGAACCTGTCACAGTCCTCCCATTGATCGACGCGAAGCCGGACGCCTTTCGACGGCATCGCGTCATTTTGCTTTTCTTTTGTCATAATTTCAACCTTTCTGTTTTCGTTGTCCTACGGTTCGAGACACGAAAAAAGCCCGATTTCCCAAGGGATTTTCGTGTTTGAGACCCGCAGGCAGTCTTTTTCGGCATACGCGAGACACAGGTGGCGTTTTTGCAAGCCCGCCAAAATCCCCGTATTTCGCCGTCAAATCCCCGCTCGGCGTTGCCGTGCGGTGTGAATTGCCGCGTCCGAGACACGGCTTTATCCTGCTACCAAATAATCGACCGTCAGACCCTGTCATAGCGTGTCTGTTCGTCGAGCCATTCGAGCAGTCTGTCCCGCGGAATGATGATGCGTCCCGTCACGATTTTCAGCTTCGGGAAGTTCTGCTCCCGCACCAGCTCGTAGGCACTGGCACGGGAAATGCCGAGCAGGTCTGCCACATCCATCACGGTCAGGTACATCGGCAGTTCCTCCCGCGTTTTGTAAATCGAGTGCTTCATCTTATGCGCCTCCTTTCCTTTTTTCGTATTTTTCAAGCGCGGCTTTGAAATTCATCCGCGCTGATGCCTCCCGTATCTGCTTTTCAAAATATGCCTGCTCCACCGGTGCAAGCGGGCAGAGCGTATAGAGCAGGCTTCCGTTGTGCGTGCGACCGTCCCGTGTTTTCACGGTCGTGCGCTCGGTGGTAATCAGCCCCTTGCGCACGAGTCCGTCCACATGCTTTGCCACCGTGTTGTTGCTCATGTTCACCGCCTCGCCGATGGTGGCGTAGCTCGGATGGCACTGAAAGGTTTTTCTGTCCTCGCAGTACATCAGATAGGTGTACACGAGGATTTCGCCCGCAGTCAGCCCCAAACGAAAAATGCTTTTCGGCATCGGAAAATATTCGCCGGGAATGTCGCGGGCGTTGTGACTGTAAAATGTTCCGTACTGTTTGCTCAATAAAAATTCCTCCTTGCAAAAAAATAAGAGCGCCGGATGTCCGACACTCTTGTGTACTGTTTTGTTATTGGATCAGCAGGTGCGCATGCGGAAAACCGTAAATCCATTCCGTGCGGTAACCTTCGGGAACGAGTTCGGGTTCGACCCGGATCAGGTCGTAAGGAGCGAAGTCCTCCGGCGTTTTGAGCTTTGACAGGAGCCTTCGGCTGTCCTCGTAGAGCAGACTTGCGAAAAGCAGATGCCGCGCCGACTTGATATCGTATTTCGATTTGTCGGGATGGTCGATCTCGTCAATGAGCATGCAGAGAATATGATCGTTTGCAACATTCCGCGAGACTGTTTTGAGGCAGGCTTGGTAGACCTCGTTTGCCTCCTCGCAGAGGATCATCTTCTCGTCATCCGAGGCATTTTTCATAGCCGTCTGCATCGCCGTGATCTTTGTGTGCGCTTCCTTGACCGCTTTTATGATATTCTGCTTTTTGTGCGTATCGTTCTGACCTGCGTCCGTGGAATCAAGCTCAAACAGCTCGGACACGGGAAGTGTCCTTGTGTAGGCTGCTCTGCCGGAAAAGGCATCCGCCGCATCGTGAACGAAAGCCATAGGCGCTTCAAGGTGAGCATTGTTCTCACCCGCATCGGGACTTTCATCGCCAACGATATATTTGTAGAAGGCAGGCAGATTGCCGCCGTGATTTTTCTTGTAATCCTTGCGGTAATGGCGCAGGCGGGAGAGCACCTTGCCGGAATCGACGGAGTACAAGCGCTTTGCCTTGTCAATCTCCATTCCCGACAGCACAGCGAGAATGCAGATGTCGTGATAAATATCCATCGGATGATGCTCGCTCTGCTCCTCGGTGAAGAGCCCGTCCCACAGCAGGCAGTTGAGAAACTGCGAGAGATTAACGATCTCCCCGATCTTATTTTTCGCAATTGTCTGATCGAGCGCCGCAAGGCTTTTCGGTGTGTTCTCGTAGTCGGTCTTGCCGACAGGCTCTGCCTTGCAGACGGGAACCTTGAGAATATCGTAGCAACCGGTCACGCCTGCGATGATCAACTCGTCATCCGTGACGAGCATGGAGTCGGAGTCGTAATCGCAGCCGTTAAGCCTTTGCTGAATATTGCTTTCAATCGCATTCACACAAATAATATTGGGCGTGAGATTAAAATAGCGCAGAAGGTCATAGCAGTGTGCGTTCTGCGCGAGGTAGAGGTTGCCCATGGTGATGTGAGGGCTGCGGGCGCAGAGCACCATCTCGCCGTGAGCAAAACCCGTGGTGCAGACCTGTCCGTCATCCAATGAAAAGGAAAAGGTCGGCTCGTAGCTCTCATCGGTGAGTGCCCAGAGAAATTCGTAGGCGTTACCGAACAGCACCTGATAATTGCCGCTGATCGCGATCCGTCCTTTTCTCAGCCGTTCCTTAAAATACTTGACAGTGTCGCTGCGGAAGGATTTGTAGAACTCGGTCTGCTCAAACAGCGGCGTGCGACAGCTCATATCGAGGACGGTATCACGGCGGTATTTGGCAAGGTCGGGAACTTCATTTTCCGCAATGGTGGCGTGGTCTGTGGTCATATTGATCTGATAGCGCAGAAAGGGAGAACGGTTCAGCATATCCTGCAGATACTCAAAGGACGGCTCAAGAAGCTTGCCGATGCCCTCACGGGTGAGCCCGATGGTATTGAGAAGCTGATAGTTGGTGTACGCCATCATGCCGTCCATCAGCGGGGCATCGTGGTCAGCCTTGACCACACCGAAGACAGAGCTGTTCTTGCCTTCGTAGAGCGCGTCGAGAAAGCGCTTGCACTTCTGCTTGAAGGGCATATCCTTTGGCATGAACTTGAAGTACTTCACGCTGCTCTCGGTGATGACCAGCTTGATGTCCTTGATATCGCGCGCCGTGGTATAGCCCGCAAGTCGGCTTACCTGCGTAATATCGTTATCAAAGAACCATTCCTGCAGGTTGGTGTTGAATGCGCAGGTCTTGAAGAAACGATTGCGCAGAAGCATCATGCCGTGCATGCCGTATCCGTTTTCGCTAAATATCTCGGCATCCAACAGAGCCTCGCCGTCCCAAATCACGTTTTCGATCTCGGTCTCCTCTTCCTCTGCCCGAAGGTCGTGCGTGTCGGTTTCCTTGACGCATATCACATTTTCGGTAAAGCGGCTGATTCTGTCGCGAATGATGAGGATGGATTTCTTGGGAAGCCTGATTGTGCTCTCGATACTGCTGAGCGTGAGTGCGATATACGCCTGCCAGGAAGCCTGATCGGAAGCATTGTCGGCAGAAAGATCGCAGGAGCTCCACGCCATCATGTCCGCATACAGCGGTTCGGCAATAAAGAGGCACCGACCGTCGCGGCTTGCTCCCGCACTTCGCTTGTAGCGGACATAGTGGATGCCGTCAATATCGAATCCGTGGGTGTAAAGATGCTCACGGATCTCCCGGCAACTGATATCCGTGGGGATGGGCTTGTCGCTTCGCTTGTACGTGCGCGTATCGGCATCATATTTGAAATACTTGCCGAGGATTCCTTCCGCAATCGGTTTCTCCACGGGGATATATCCGCTATTCTCCCGGAAGGATACGTCTATGGCGATCAGCGTCGGCTTGCCGCCTACGGTGCTGATGCAGACGTGATCCTGCATATCCTCATCGGTGACCCTGTAACCGTTCAGAACGTAGCGGTTGCCGTAGGATTCATACAACTTGATCGCGCGGTTGAAGGAAAGGCTCACAACGGCACGGCAGAAACGCTTCTTGCCGTCGAGATAGGGATATCCGATTTCATCCTCGCACCGAGCGTACACCTCTGCGAGCTTCAGGGTGTCAAGGCTCTCATCAAGAACGCCCCTGAATGCCTTTGGGTCGGGCTTGCCGTCTTTGGTGGCGGTAAATCCGTCATTTTTGAACACTACACTGCCTTCAAGGGACATAATGCGCATGCTTTCATATTTTTTCGTCGCCATTGTAACACCTCCTTCTGTTCTGATGTTTTGACTTTACCATGTTTTGCAACTTGATCGAGATACTCTTGCGGATTGAATTTCGGACAAAGGGGGACATTGACTATCAAGGCCTCAGAATGAGGCCTTGCTTTGAAAACAGCATCATCCCGGGCTTTACGCCTTCATTCTGAGGGCATGAATGCCGAAATCAAGGCGACAAAAAAGTCTCTTTGACGAAAGAGCTGATTTTTCCGCTCGGATAGTATCTCTACTATTTATCCGAAATCACGCTTTTGCACGAAACGACATAAAAAGCGCTGTTTTCGGGGCTTTTCCGGCTTTTCCGAAAGCTTTTCTCGAAATGCCGAAAAAGAAAACTGTAAATTTGAGCATCGAAAATGCAAATTTGTGTTTGACCTTTGCTTTTCGCAAACAAATCCGCGTCCATGGCTGACGCCTTTTCTTTGAATATAGCGAGGGAGATATTGGGGGATGAAATTGATAGAACATTGAATTCAATCACAAGTGATATCATGCATAGCATCATATCCTTCAACTTCATCCATGTGGTCAAGCTTCAGTTCGTTCAGCAATTTCTTAGTTTCTCTCCAATATGGCATGTACTGATCCATAATAGCGATAAAATCCTTGCCGTGGTTGCGTACTTTCAAATGAGCCAATTCATGCAGAATGACATATTCCAAACATTCCATCGGCTTTCTTGCAAGTTGCAGATTAAACCATATTTTTCGGGTGTTTGTATTGCAGGTTCCCCAACGGGTGGTCATGTACTTTGTTTGCCAAGAGTCGCAATAAAGTCCGGTAATCTTCTCCCACTTCGGAAGATATATTTCTATCTTCTCCTTAAGCAAAGAACGGTGCCATTCATTCACAAATGCTTCCCGTTGCTTTGCCGTACTCTCTTTTCTAACGGTGAGTACAGCCTCATTTCCGTTCAAAGCAACAGAATTGCCCTTATAGCTGTGCTCCACACGCAAAAAGTACTGTTTGCCAAAGACATATAACGTTTCTCCCGAAACATATTCGCGTTCCGATTGTCTGGGTTGGTGCTGAAATTTTTCTTGTTGCTTTTTTATCCAACCGAGTTTGGTTCGAACAAACATATTGATACTCTCATCGGATAAGTGCATCGGTGCAGAAACGCGCACATTGCCATCCGGGGGGGCAACAACAAGATGCAAATTCTTTATATTCTTTTTTTGTAATTCAATTTTGATACCCGAAATCTCTATTTGCATCAGTATTCCTCTTGTTCAACCACAATTTTATATAACCGCTCTACCATATCGTCATCTTTCAAGATTTGATACAGCGCTCTCTTAATTCTATTCTCTTTTGTTGGATTGTTTCTGAAACCATCCATTTTGGACTTCATCACCGCCTGATGCAGACGAATTGCCAACGCTTCATTTTCGCCGCAATTGTCATAAAACGCCCTCATGGCACCGCTTTTGCGGATCGATTCGGGGTAGCGATCATTTTCTTCGGGAGTGCTTACATTTTTGGCGAGCTCCAGATACCTTGCAAGCAACTGTTTATATGCTACAACGCCGCGCTTGCGATCAAGAATCAGCTGCTCAAGAACCTCTGACATCTTGCTGTAATATGCGGGATTGATAACAATTTTTTGAACAACTTTTTTGCGAATATTGTTTTCAATCGCCTCTGCAGCACTTTCCTGTTCTTTGTCATCGCCGTCTTTACTCAGCTTATCTTCTTGTGCCAAAATAAAATCGAGCAAAGTGAAATCATCAAACATCGCAACCTTTTCGGCATCATCCGCAACGATATAATTATCAATCAAATATCTCATTCCGGGCTCAAACCGCTTGAAATCCAAGAAGTCTCCGCTGGCACGTCCGATCACTTCCCGAAGCTTAAGATACAGATTGACGCATTCTTCGTATTTTTCCCGGTCTGTCGCCGAAACGCCCGCATCATCCATACGCGGCTTGAATTCGGCAAAGGCACGAATCAAGCGGGACACCAGCTTATATAACTTCTCGCGGCTACGTGCGAATGCTTCGTCACTGTCAACGTCAATCCCGTTTTCTCCGCAGAAGTAGTGAATATAATCAATTTCCGCACGAGGCATGGAAACACCTTCGCACAACTCGTCCAGCGCGTCCAAAGTCTCAAGAAAGTACTTTTTCGCTTCATTTGTCCGATCTTTGAGCAAACCGGCAACATCCTCCGCATCATAATCTTCAAATGCGCCGGATGTATAGGTGTTGATTGCATCCGCGAGTTCTCCGAATAACTGTTTGTAATCAACAATGTATCCGAAATCCTTACTGTCTCCGTCAAGACGGTTCACACGGCAAATTGCTTGGAACAAGCCGTGGTCATGCATTGCCTTATCGATATAGAGATAGGTGCATGGTGGTGCGTCAAATCCGGTCAAAAGCTTGTCTACCACGATCAGCAGCTTCATATTTGCCGGTTCATCGATGAATTTACGTTTCGCCTCTTTTTCAAAGTCTTCTACACTCTGACCGTTGAGCATTTTCTGATAAATCTCGTACTTTTCAAAAGTCTCTGTCTCCTCGTCATCGCTTACCGTATCGGTGCGAAGGTCACCGACCTGCGGCTCATAGGAAGTAATGATTGCGCACTTTTTGAATCCGATCTGCTGAAAAATCTCATAATACTTACACGCAGAATAAACAGAACCCGCTACCAACATCGCATTTCCGTTTCCGTCCATCAGGCGGGGCTTGGTTTCAAAGTCAAACTGGATATCCAGTGCGATTTTTTCCAGACGGGAGCGGGAGGAGAACACCTTCTGCATGGTCGCCCACATGGACTTCAACTTTGCTTTTGCGCGAGGAGTCAGCCCTTTGGTTTTGATTTCAAACCACGTATCAATTTTATCCTGCGATTTGATTTCCTGCGAGATATCACGGTACTCGTAGCGAAGATCCAATACAACGCCATCCCGTACCGCTTCGTCGAATTTATAGGTGTGTATATATCCGCCAAAGGTTTCAAGGCTCGTCTTTTTGTCCTTTTTCAGCAGGGGCGTGCCTGTGAAGCCGACAAAAATTCCATTCGGAATAATGGTTTTCATAGCGGTATGCAGTTTGCCGGACTGTGTCCGGTGACACTCATCTACAAACACGACAAAATCCCCCTTAGCAGAATAATCCGATGGCAGGGCTTTTTGAATTTCTTCAATGTACTTGTCGATATCCTTGTCGGTTGTCTCACTGCCTTTTTTGCCGAATTTATGGATCAGCGAACAGAGCAAACGGTCGTCGTAAGCATTCAGCCGTCTCACCAAATCATCTCCGCTTTTTGTGCGGATAATTTTCTCGTCAACGCCTTTGTATGCCTTTTCAATCTGATCATCAAGCTCCTCGCGGTCTGTGACAATCAGTACACGGGCATTCGGATGATTCGCAAGAATCCACTTGGAAAGCCATATCATGGTCAGCGTTTTGCCGCTCCCCTGCGTGTGCCATATAATTCCGCCGCGCTTTTCCTCGGTCAAACGGTACTGCGCCCGTTTAATTGCATAATACTGATTGTAACGGCAAACCTTTTTGATCCCCTTATCAAAGATGATAAAGTTATGGATCAGATCAAGGAATCGTTTCTTATAGAACATGGCAAAAAGCTGTTTGTCCAAAAGATTCTCGATGTCCTTGCTTTTTTCCTCAATCAGTACATCCGTTTCACAGCGTTCCTGCCGGAACTCGGTAAAGCCATCGTTCTGCCATTCATAATAGTGCTTTTCGGGCGTTAGAAGCGTTCCGTAACGCAAGCCCTCGCTGTCGTTGCCCGCCATGCAGAATTGCATGGTTGTAAAGAACTTTTCAATGAAATAAGCCTTTTGGTTGGTCAGGTTCTGGCGAATGCCTTCGGAAACGGAAATACTGCTGCGCTTCAGTTCAATGACCGCAAGTGCAATACCGTTGACATAAACGACAAGATCAGGACGCTTGGTGTTTTCCCCAACAATCGTTACTTCCTCGGCAATTGCAAAATCGTTTTGCGCAGGATCGGAGAAGTTGATGAAAAACACCGTCTGGGGAGCTTCGCCGGCTTCTTCTACCACCTTGGCACCATATTTCAGCAGTCGGTAAACCTCCTTGTTGGCATCATACAGACCGTGTGCGAGGTTGCCCGCCGTGCGAATCAGCTCATCCATTGCCCGCCGAGCCAGCTTGTCCGAATAACCACCCTTTTTCGTCAAATAGGCATAGAGACGCTCCTGCATGATGTTGCTGTTTTCACTGTCATGCAGGTCGCCGAAATATGTATAATGGAGTTTGTCCACAAATAATTTGATAACACGGTTTTGTGTTGCTTTTTCTATTGCATCAATTTGGGGCATGTTTTTCTCCTTTTTCTGTATTTTCTAAATATGAAATGTGTCATTAAATATCAAAGTGTATTTGAATGGTGCATATGCTACTCCCGATATTTCTGCAATACGATTGCTATCGGATTCGGCTTGAATTTGTATATTATGAAGGTCGCAAAGCATTTTGACAAAATATAATCCTATTCCTGAACCGTCGGAAATTCTACGTGCATTCTTGCCACGAAACCCTTTTTGGAAAATTTGAGTAGATTCGTCCTTTGAGCAGTACGGACTATAAGATGATATAGTAACAATCAATTTCCCATCGTTTTCTTCATGAAAATCAACAGCCACCTCATCATTATGGCCATATGAATATTTTACTGCATTTTCAAGAAGAAGCAATGGAATCATTTCAAAAGATGGGTAAGCAGTAATATGTAAATATGATCCACCTTTCATTGAAATTGTTGTTGCTTTTTTCATATATCCTTTGAAAATATTTCTGATTTTATCGAATTTTCCATATATATTGCATGAATACGGTTTCCCTTGCCTTAAGGCTTGAGGACTTTTTTCATAATCAAATAATGATAAGCGGCTCGCAATCATCGAACTACTAACATAGATTGTTCGGATTTTTTCCAATAACGCCGCAATATCGCTTTGACTTAATTGAATATCAGCTTCGTCCAAACGGTAAGTTTGTAAAATAGTATCACTATGATCTTTTATTTGCGCATTTAATTGTTTGACTTCGTGTGAAATGCTATCCAAAGATGCTCTTTTTTCATCCAATGCTTTTTCAGCTTCACTATTGGATAGAGAATCGTCTATAAGTGTTAGTAGTTGTTGTGCATCAAGAATAGGATTATAAATATTCTCATCTTTTTGTATTGTTTTGGCTTTATCCTTTTGATAGGTTTTCCGTTCTCGCATGCAAGAAAATATCATTCCGGATTGAGAAACATATGTAGACATTCCATATGGGCAAGTATAAAAAATATTTTTATCTTTTTCAACAATGTGTTGGTAAAACTCTTTACATTTTCCCTTACAATGATTATTGATGCAAAAAGATAACGGTACAATAAACTTTCCTTTTTCCATGTGACCGTCGGAACTAATAATAGAAATCATATTCATATTTTTTCTCCAAATCAGTTTACAACTTAATCATTTTTGCAATAACCGAAGAAACCAAATCGATCATAATATTGTCTCCGACATGTTTTTTCTTTCCATAAAGTTTCTTGAAAGATTCAAAACTCCCATTCCTTATAGCTTTTACATACTGTGATTCATATTTGGCAACATCAATTGTTGACACATTCGCTTTTAATAGTAACTTTCTCGTTCTCTCCCACTGCTTCACGGGATCCGCACAATCATTCAATGTTTCCTCCAGCAACGAAACCCAGTCATCTAATCCATATGTCCCTTTTGGAACAATACCGTCAGCATAATCCAAATATTTTTGGAAACTTGCATCATAGTCATTTGCGGTGTAAGCCAAAATAATTTTGTTTGGATATTTTGTTTTTAACGCTTTTATTAAGTTTGCGCCATCATAATCACTTTCTAAGAATTTTCCTACCCCACGTATATCGCACAGAATTATGTCATATTCTGCAGCATCAGACAGATGTGTACTGAGAGGCATCCATACCTCCACGAAGTTTATCACAACTTGCCCACAAGGAGCTGTATAATTCATTCTTTTTGATTGCCATAATTTTATCCCTATCCTACTGATTATTCCGCTGTGATCTGAACTCTTTTTCCACTGAAAGCAACACCGTATTTGAGAATGTTACTGACACCTTTTACGGTGAGTTCCGTCTCGTATTTCCGGCTGTCGATCTGTGCCAGTGCCTTTTCGGACAGCTCTTTCAGCTCGTCCTCCGGGCAATCTTTGGCGGCTTTAAGCTCAATCAGAATACCCGGAAGTTTACCGTCCTTGGGACAGAGGCAGATGTCATACCGTCCTTCGCCCGATTCACGGTTGGAGGTGATATAAAAGCGGTTATCCAGAGTCGCGCAAAGTCCGAGGACAAGCCCGTGATAGAAGTTTTCGCCGACAGTATCGTAGCTGCTGACCGACTGCATCAGAAGCGTGCCGAGATTTTTTTGCAGTGCGGCAGTATCTCCCGAATAAATAGCTTCCTGAATCGAAATTGCCGTTGCCTGCGGCACAATGTTGTTCAGTTTTTGGAGAATTTCTTTGTTATATACGAATGTTATCTCCTTGTTCGGCAGGGCAACCTCGCACATGAAATCTCCGCTGAAGGACGGCTCGGATTTAATGACTTTCAGATATCCCGCAACAAGCAAGAAGCTGTATACCGATGACGGATTGCTTTTGACCTGCGGATAGATGACGCCGGTATCGATATAGGTAAGGAACGACTCACCCTGCAAAAGGGCATTGAGTTTTTCGTAAATCGTTTCATCCGCTCCGCCGAGAATTTCGCCGATAATGTCGTTGCTGCCCGTGGATTGCCAATAAGCGCGCGGCTGACAGCCGTTGCGGAAATAGTTGATGACCGACCAAGGGTTGAAAATTTCGGTGTTGCCGAATTTATATCCGTCATACCATTCGCAAATTTCGTCGTACTTATCCTCTGCATGATAATAGCGTGCGATATCTTTGACTTCATCTGCCGTAAAACCGAAGTATTCGCTGTATTTCGTGTCCAGAATAGAATTGATTGCAAGGTTGTTCAGCCCGCTGAAAATGCTTTCTTTTGCTACGCGGAGAATGCCTGTAAGGAAGCCGTATGTCAGGTGCTTATTGTCCTTCAATCCGCCGGAAAACAGGTTGCGCATAAACCCGATAATTTCGTCATAAAAGCCCTTGATATGTCCCTGTTGGATCGGCGTATCGTATTCGTCGATAATAATAATCGGCGCAACACCGTGATATTTGTGAAGCATCATAGACAGATTAGCCAAAGCGACCGACAGCTCAACAGGTGTAGCCGTGCCGGAAAGTATTTTTTCTATATACGCTTCTTCGTACTCGTTGAACACATCTGCGCTTTTCAGTTCGCTGTGGCGTGACGCTTCTTTGGAAAACAGGTCTTTGATAGCATCGAAGGTCTCCTCCCATGTATCGCATTTTATATCCTTGAAGCTGAGAAATATAACGGGATATTTTCCCTGATGGCTACGGTATTTTTCGCCGCAAGCCCAGATGTTTTTGTTTTTGAAATACACGGAGGTATCCTCGTCCGTTTTTTCAAAAAATGTTCGGAGCATATCCATGTTCAGCGTTTTGCCGAATCTGCGCGGTCGTGTGAAAAGAGAGACCATCGGACGCTCATCAAGAAAATCCTTGATCATCATGGTCTTGTCAACATAATAGTATTCGGTTGATGCCAGACGGTAATCGGAAATACCGATGGGCAACGGAAGATTCGGCTGTCGGAGGGACGATGCCGGCTTAATTCTTCCGTCTGTCGGTTTTTCCGTTCCGAAAGGAATCGCCCATGTGCGTCCTTTTTTAACCGCGCCCTTGATTTTTCCTTCTCCGCAGAGCTTGCTGACCTGTCTGTCACTGATATTCCAAAGGCTTGCCGCCTCTTTTGTACTCATCATTCTTTGCATAACAATCCCCCACATACATTTTTACAGGTATAGTATAGCACATTATCGGAACAATGTCAAGAACAATATTCGGAACATTGTTCGGAACTATACCGCCGTATTTTTGGGGTATTGTTCCGATAGAAAAAGGGCAGGCGTTTTTGCCTGTCCCATGGGGGCAACATCTGATAAAAAGGTATAAATACGAATTTTTGCCGCATGCTATGTCGGCATCGAAAGGTTCCTTCTTGACCCGATAGCCGTTTCGTGATGTGCGACGGGAATCCGAATCCGTTTTCTTTGCTTACTGCGCTTCAGCCTTTGCGTTGTGAAATGAGTTGACTTCCAAGCGGTTTTAATTTTTCAAGTTAACTCTTTTTTTCCCATTTGTTAGTCGCAAACTGTTTTTTATCAATTCAACAACCTTTTTTTGAGATATTTTATCATCAAGCCTCTCAAGTTTGTCACGCAAATTAAACAGCCCTAGACTTTCAGCCATTTCCTTGCACTTTCTTTCGTAGTCATCAAGATTCATTGGGCTTCCGTCCGGATTTTTATGTTTCTGCAAGTGACAAATGTCTATTTGCTGTTGGTACATAGTCATTAATAGCTCCGCATATGTTGCTACGAACTCGCTCATTATTTCTGACGTATCACCATCAAATATTATCGAAATTTCAATCGCTGATTTCTTGAGTTGCTCGTATTTTGCCAGGAAAATATTCTGTTCCTCTTGATGTAATGGCTTAGATACAGCAAGCATCATTTTTTCCAAGTTGGAGCAATTTGTTAGCCACGAGAACATCATGTCATTTGTATGATAAAAAACGTTATCATCTTTCAAATGCTGTTTATTTGATGTGTACAACGAGTATATTGTGTTAAACTCAAGATAACAAGATAGTCTCCTGTCAAATAGCTGTTGCTTGTTGCTTAAAGCAATTTGCCGTTTTGTCTGAAATAACGCCAGCAATGCTATAAATATAGATGTTACCGAAACACAAATATTGATTATTTCCGAACAACTCATCATTCATTCTCCTTACTATGTAAATTTTGATTATTACAGATTGATTTCATATATTACCGCCACAGCATTTTTTATATTTCTTTCCACTACCGCAAGGGCAAGAAGCGTTCCTGCCGATTTTGCTAACATGATGTGTACCATATTTAGCCTCTCTCCATGCGATAAACATATTATCGACCTTTTCATGGTGGAAAGAATCCCATGTAGCTTTAAGTAACCCACCATTTTGTAACGTGGTTGTTCCGCTGATATTATAGTCGACAAAGCAAACAAAGTTCTCGTTTCTTATATTTAGTTCCTTGTTTTTGCGTGCATCATTTCTGTACACGTATAAATAAACGGAATCAGCAGGCATACTGCCATGTTTTTTCGATATTTGAGGTGAAGGCGGATTTTTTAATACTCTCATCCATTGAATCGCCTCGTTTATTATCGCTAAAATTTTTTCACGGTCTTCGATATCTCCAATGAACAGAGCAGCTTTAAGTCTTTTTTGATCTTCCACACTCACATCTCGAACATTGTTAATCTGATAAAGTTTGGAAGAATAATTCGGGAAACAGAAGTATTTTACCTCGTTCAAGTCGACATCCTCAACAGAAGGATCGAAAATTAAAAAATCATTTCGAGATATAACCTTTTCCAACACGGTGCTGAAAGTTTCTGTTCCAGAAAACAAAGCTGCAATATCCTCGTTTTTGTATCTAACCCAACCAGTTAGCATTCTTGGATGCTTGAAAGAAAACATGTACTGCTCATAATCACTATAACGATCATAAACTAAGACAGCCAGAAGACTAGCGATTTGAGCGATATAAGTTCTTTCCGTTTTATCGATGTCAATTTCAACATTTATCTGATTTGAATTGCCTGTATCGCTTATGGCGCTACAACAAATACCAGGCAAACTCAGAGACATTGAAAAACGCATGAAAGAAACATAATCTTTTTGCGTTAGGTCAGTTTGAATAAGTTGTTTATGATTGTTGAGGAATGTTATTATAGCCAAAAGAACAGCACTTGCGGCATCAAAACTGTTGTTAATCATATTATCGAATTCGTATATCGACATCTCTTGGCGTTTTTGACTTCGATTTTCAACATAATAAAAACAAATTTGGTCGCTTGGGTTTTTTATCATAAGAACCTTGCCGTGATTTATGGCGTTCCTAATGTTAACATTAATACGCTGCGATATTTCGGTATAACCATTTGAATACATCACATCTACAAGTTGTCCCAATTTGTTTTGGGCTGTATAATCCTTGCCAACACCTTGACCTGTAATTACTGCAATTAATCTCAAAAAATTTGACAAACAGCTTTCCAAGATAATTGAATATGTGGGCAATCGAAAAAGTCTTGTCTTTATTTCCTGCCCAATGTTAAAGTTACTTACATCCAATATGGTATCGCATAATTGACAATAGGCATTATATCCCATCAAAAAATAATTGTATGTATCTGCTTCTATTTTAAACTTGTTTGGGTGATCTCGAAAAAGTTTTTCAAGTAATGATACAGTTTGAGCGTAAACATCTTTGTTCCAAAATATGCAGGGGGAAAACTTCATCATTCTGTGAAAAACATAATCGTATTCTTTATCTATACTCACGATGGAACTTGATATATTTCGTTGAACATCATTAAGTAATTTATCAATATCATGGTATCCATAGTATTTATCTTCGCAGTATGATTTTAACATTTCCATTGTTGTATCCCTTTCAAAAATCCATAATAACGATGTTTATATTATATCATACAAATTGCCATTTTCAAAGGAGATATGATTCACAAAATAAAAAAATCATCATGATTGTATAGGTCATAATAAATTCTGCTTTTTGGCACTATCAATCAGCCACTTTCATTGGATATTTTGTAATATGCTTATGCGAAGCACTCCTTTGTATCTTCTTTACATATAGTATCCGCCAAAAAGGTGTAAATACGAATTTTTGCCGCATGCTACGTCGGGCATTGAGAAGTTCCTGCTTGACCCGATAGCCGTTTCGCGCTGTGCCGACGGAATTTGAAAATCGTTTTCTTTGCCTACTGCACCTCAGTCTTTGCGTTGTGAATTGAGTTGACTTCCAAGCGGTTTTATGCTATACTAAAGGCAGAAAAAGCATTTTGAACGGAGGCACGCAAATGACTAAAGATATTGTAAAGTCCGTCGTGGATAAAGCCGATCCGATCGGGTTACTTGGAATGTGCTGCCCGGCAGATGAATATGATTCCGAAATCAAGATGATTTTTGCACGCATCCGAAAAGGCATGTCCGCAGACGAAATCTCTAATGTCATTCATGCCGTGTTTCTTGAAATGTTCGGCGAGTCAATTGACACTAAGCTCTGTGACACCATGGCATGCGAAATGCTCTCACTTGATTGCTGACCACACCTTTGACCACTTACAGCTTCGGACTACCCGGATTTTATGCCGCGAAGAGCACACGAAAGCAGTCAATCCGGACGCAAAAGCCCCGAAAAGCCCGTAAAATCACGTAAAAAATCAGGTTTTTAGCGTTTGGGAACTGGCCCAAGCAGGTTCGACTCCTGTCATCCCGACCACATACGAATAATCCGAACACTTTCCGAATGGGAGAGGCGTTCGGATTTTTTGTTTCTATCGAATATCCGAATTTCAATGCGAAGAAATAGAAGAAGCCCTTGCGGGCGGTGGAATGTCCACGGTCCGCAAGGGCTTTGGTTATGCCGACTGTTCGGCAGGTGTTTTCTTTTCCTTTCGTTCTTCCCGTTTTGCCTTCCATTCCTCGTACTCCTGCTTGCCTTCCTCCGATTCAAAGAAAGCCGCAATCGCCGGATAAAAGGTATGAACGATTGCTTCTATCTCGTGCCGTGGAACACTTGACCTTGGCTTATACTCTCCACTCCGGTCATGTTGCAACCAGACATATAGCAGAAGAACCTCTTTCAAAAAATATTTGACTTTGTATTTGAGTATTTTCCAAACTGTCAATCGCATCACCTCGCATCGTCTCTTGATCTACGAAGTATTTTCTGCCGTTGGCGTTCTCTTTCCGCTTCCTCCAGCATCCGCAGAATGGCGGTTTCCATCTGTTTCGGTGTATAATCCGGAAAGAAGCGACGGAGCGTGTCAGCATCCAGTTTGACGGTTTCTCTTTGATTCGCTTTCGGTTTCTCCATGACCTCATACATCGTATCGGGATCCAGCCGATGTGATGCACTGAGGTCTTTTAACTTAACGGCTTGCGACAGGGACGGTGTTACTTCAAGGTCTTCCATGATGTCCACAAGCGCCAGTTGTTCTTCCCCAGTCAGATAGGATAACCGCTCGGCAGGCATCAATGCTATGCTTTTTCTTTTTCTTCCGTATTCAACCACCCCTCAATATCTTTGCGGCGCATATTTTGCAAAGCAAAAATCTGTTCTTCGGTGGAAAATGTATCTAGTACTCCCACGGTAGATACGGAAACCGTGCAACGGCTTTTCATTCAAGCCTACAATCGGATGATGGAGAACCGAGAGCAGATCATCAAGGACTGCGAAACCATGCGCCGTGCGCTGACAGACTTTGCGGAATTGGACGCAGAAATTGAACAGCAGCTTGAAGAAACCCAGGTGGTTGCCGAATTGGTCAAGGCGGTGGTCAAGGAGAATGCTTCCACGGCGCAGTCCCAGGAGGCTTATCTGAAAAAGTATGAAGCCCTCACCGAGCGTTACAAAAAAGCTGCTACGGAACTGGAGCGGTTACAGAATCTGCGCACTACACAAAGACAGAAAGACAAGAAAATGGCGCTCTACATCCGCACCCTCAAAAAACAGCCGGTGGTCTTGCGTGAGTGGAGCGACACCATCTGGACGGTGATGGTCGAGAAGGCAATTGTCCACAGAAACGGCGAGATCACCTTCGTGTTCTACAACGGCACCGAGACCAAAGTCGGAGCATAAAATATAAGGTCGCAAGGTCGTTCGCATTTTGGGGTGAACGGGTTTTGCGGCCTTTCTTTTGCGCTCTTGAGGAATAATTAAAATGTGCACACCCCTTTTGCCGAAAATGCACACCCCTCGACCTTTCGTTAAAAGGTGTTATGGGAGAAAATGAAAAAAGCTCTGCGGCAACCGTTTTCGGAGTACCGCAGAGCCTTATATCGTTAAAAAGTATCGAAAAAGCCTTGCAAATCAAGGACTTTGTAAAAAGAAACTGGACACCAATCAAGATACGCATTGTATCAAAATTGGTGTCCAGTTATGGCAGGGGAGCAAAGACTCGAACTCTGGACACGCGGTTTTGGAGACCGCTGCTCTACCAACTGAGCTACACCCCTATGAAGAATCTCCGTTTCCGGAAACCTATAGCAGTGTATCATATTCTTTCTGAAAAAGCAAGAGCTTTTTTCAAAAAAGTCAAAATTTTTGTGTAATGCTGCAAGAGATGTGAAAGAGAACAGGGCGAAAAGGCCAGCAGCAACCGAAAACGGCTCTGGAGAATTCACAAAGAGTACACTCTTTTTCGTTCTGCAGAGCCGTCTGAGCAAAGCCTATTCTTCCCTTTCCTCCTCTATTCTAAATGAATCAACACAAAAACGGAGGCCTTTTCTTTTGGGAAAATCGTCTGAATCAAAAAATTCCCTTTTGCACATCCACGGTTTTCAGCGTGTACACTCGGTCATCCACCGAAATATCCTTCCACATTTCCGCAAGGATCTTCCGGTATTTTTCGGTAATTACATAGTCCTCAAAGCTGTCGAACTGTCCTGCATCGCTCTCGCTTTCGTACGCCTTATCCAAAAGCGGCAGTGATTTCACAAAAATGACGGCGTCCTTCTCCAGATCATACCGTTTCACCGTTCCGGTTTCCTGCTTCAGCACATCGGCAAAAACATCCGGGTCATACCCACTGCCCACCACCGCTTCATAGTCGTTGCCGGTCACATAGAATCCGTTCGGATAACCCTCGATCTTCAATTCGCCGTAAAGCTCTATCAGTTTTTCAAAGTCCGTACCGGTTTCCAGCGCCTCTTCTACCTTGGCAGCCCGGAGCATTTTTTCGGCAATCTCCTCCTCGGTATAGTATTTGATCTTGTACATACCCAGATCGTCTTTCACCACATTCCCGTCTTCGTCCAGAACATATTCGCTGTAGGTCTTGATGAGCAAAACCTGAAGCCGCTTGTAGTTTTCGGTATAGTACTGTTCCTTCTCCGCATCCGTAGGCTTCATGATGCCGCTGTCACCGAACAGGTAGCTCTCCACGGCCTGCGCCTTTTTCTCCATCAGAAGGATTTCCCGCAACTGATCCATATTGATGCCATAGGCTTCCTTCAGAGCCTTATTGAAGGCAGACTTGCTGTCCTCGTATCTGTATTTCACCAGCTCGCTTATATAGGTGTCCACCTTCTCCACAGCGGCATCGTCCAGTTTCAGGTCGTATTCCTTAAACATCTGCAATTCACAGACAATACTCTTGGCATTTTCAAGAGTGTATTTTTCCAAATACTCCCCCGTTGTGATCTCGCTTCCGTCCTCCGAGGCGATCTTCTTGTTCCAGCATTCCGCCGTATCCTCAATATCGCTGTATTTCTCAATAAAGTATCTCTTGTTGCTGGCAAACCAATACCGATAGGCATAGTCCGGGATCACCGAATCCTTGTAGGTCAGATAAGCCTCGGCCTTGCTGCAGGAGGAAACCAGCGGTGCCAAAAGCATAAGCATCAGAAGAACCGCAAGGAATCTTTTTGCCTTTTTCATACCCTTTCTTCCTTCCTCTCTCCGGCACTGCCGGAAAGTTTACTTCTTTATTCTACCTTCCAAATGTGAATTTTTCAAGCATTCTGTCCCAATTCCTTATATTTCAGAAGCAGACTTCTGCAGTCCTTAACCGTCTGGGACAGCTTCTGTCCCCCCGCCCGCAGGGCTATATACGGAATCCCACTCAGGGTGATCATCACCCTGCCGTTGAACTGTGCTGCCAGCTTCGCCGCTTTTACCGCATCAAACTGTTGGGGATAGAAGAGCACCGAGCTGCCTTTCAGCAGGATCTTGGTGATTCCCGTCTCTGCCCCAAGGGCTCTCAGATGCGAAACGGTCAGGAGATTCATCACCGGTAGAGGCAACTCTCCGTAGCGGTCGGACAACTCGTCATACACATCGGAAAGGTCTTCGGCATTCTGAATCAGCGAAATTTTCTTGTAGGCATCGATCCGCTGGTTTTCGTTGGAGATATAGCTTTCGGGAATATAGGCATCCACCTTCATATCCACCGTACATTCGGGCTTTTCCTGCACCGCCGTTCCCTTCTCTTCCAAAACCGCCTCGCCCAGCAATTTCATATACAGATCGTAACCGATGCTCTCCATGTGTCCATGCTGCTCTGCACCCAAAAGGTTGCCCACACCCCGCAATTCCATATCCCGCATGGCAATCCGGAAGCCCGAACCGAATTCGGTGAAATCCCGGATCGCCTCCAGGCGTTTTTCGGAAATTTCCTTTAATTCCTTCCCGCCGGGATAGGTGAAATAGGCATAGGCTCTGCGGGAACTCCGCCCCACCCGGCCTCGCAGCTGGTGAAGCTGAGACAGCCCCAGCCGATCGGCATTCTCAATAATCAAAGTGTTGGCGTTGGACACATCCACCCCCGTTTCCACAATGGTGGTGGAAACCAGGATATCCACTTCGCCCGCCACCATCTGCTCCCAAATATCCGAAAGCTGCTCCTTATCCATCTGCCCGTTGGCAATTTCGATGCGGACATCGGGAAAGGATTTGGCAAGACGCGATGCCACATCGGGCATTTTCTCCACCCGATTGCACAGATAGAACACCTGCCCCCCTCGGCGCAGCTCCCGGCGGATGGCTTCATCCAGCACCCCCTCGTCCTGCTCCAAAACAAAGGTCTGCACCGGTAACCGGTCCACCGGTGCCTCATCCAGAATCGACATATCCCGGATACCCGAAACAGCCATATTCAGGGTTCGCGGTATGGGGGTGGCGGACAGCGTCAGAACATCCACATTTTTGGCAAGCTCTTTCAGCTTCTCCTTGTGCGTCACTCCGAACCGCTGTTCCTCGTCCACGATCAGAAGCCCCAACCTTTTGAATTCCACATCCTTGGATAAAAGCCGATGGGTGCCCACAATAATATCGGTTTCGCCCCTGCGCAGCTTTCGCAGAGACTCGTCGATCTCCTTCTTGGTGCGGAAACGGCAGACCATGTCCACACTGACCGGAAAGCCTCGCATTCTGGATAAAATGGTGCGGTAGTGCTGCATACAAAGAATGGTGGTGGGGACAAGAAGAGCCACCTGCGTTCCTCCCTCCACCGCTTTGAAGGCCGCCCGCAGGGCCACCTCGGTCTTGCCGTAGCCCACATCGCCGCAAAGAAGCCGATCCATGGGACAGTTCTTTTCCATATCCCTCTTCACATCCTCGGCGGCAGAAAGCTGGCATTCCGTCTCCTCATACTCAAAGGCGTTTTCAAATTCCCTCTGCATCTCATCGTCCTTCGGAAAAGCAATTCCGGGACGGCGCATCCGTTCGGCATACAGGGAAATCAACTGTTTGGCCATGTCCTTGGCGGCGGCCTTTGCTTTATACTTGGCCTTTTTCCAATCGGCTCCGCCCATGCGGGAGAGCTTCAGACTGCCGTCCTCTGCGCCTTTGCCGATATACTTGGAAATCTTGTCCAGCTGTTCACAAGGCAGATAAAGCATATCGGTTCCGGCATAGCGGATCTTGAGAAAATCCCGCCGTACGCCCTCCACCGTCAGGGAGGACATCCCCACATACTGCCCGATCCCGTGGGTTTCGTGCACTACAAAATCACCCACCGAAAGATCGGCATAGGCTAAAATTCTTTGAAGATTGCTGTCCTTCTTTCTTTTTCTGGCCAATGTGCTTGTCCGTTTGACCAAAGTCTGGGTGTAGAGCTGGGTCAGGCATACATAGCGCTCGGAAATCAACTCAAAGCCGGGAACGGACTGACCCCAAAGCAGAGCCACTGTTGCCGGTTTTTGCTGTATTTTTTCGGAATCCATGTAACAACCGAAGCCCGAATCGGTCAGCATTTTCAGAAGATTTCCGGCAGAGGCCTCGTTTTCACAGACCAGCTTGACTCTGCTTCCGCCGGCCATATACCCCCGCAGATCGTCGCAAAGAAGGTCAAAACGGTCGCCGTAGCCGGTGGTCTGCTTGGTGCGGAAGGTAAACATTCCCGAAAACCGATGGCCGGACAGTTTACTGCCCAGGTTGCTCAACAGCACCGAAAAATCCTCAAAAACAAAGCTTTCAAAGTCCGAAGCCGTCCGACTGTAGTCTGCAATTTTCCCCGGAAGAAGTCCTTCTTCCAGCAAGGTCTTTATCTGGGTATTGCAGAATTCCAAAGTGCCCTCCAGCCGGTCCGAACAGGCCCCGTATTCACAGACCACCGGCAACAACCGATCTGCATAGTCCAAGAGACACTGTTTTTCGGGATAGATCAAGGAAAGGTATTTGTCAAACGCCCCGTTTTCCCTGCCGCTCTGAAGGCACTCCAGCTCCTTTGCCAACTGCTCCCTAGCACTTCCTTGGGTCAGCCGGGCCATCTGTCCCTTTATCACCGACCCAATGCGCTCTATGGAGGCGTTGTCCAACACCAACTCCTTTGCCGGCATCAGTTCAAAGCATTCACAGCGTTCAATCTGCCGCTGAGTCATCACATCAAAATAGCCCATCCGGTCGATCTCGTCCCCGAAGAACTCGATTCTTACGGGATTCGGAGCCGCCGGCGAAAAAATATCCAGAATGCCGCCCCGAACCGAATACTGTCCCGTGCTTTCCACCATTTCCACCCGGTGATAGCCGCCGGCTTCCAAACACTTTGTCAGCTCTTCCGTAGTGTATGCTTCCCCCGGAAGCACGCTTTTTTCCATATCCAACAGCCGGTTGGAGGGAATCGTATACTGCATCAATGCGTCGGGGGTGGTAATCACATAGTCGCAGGCGTTTTTGGTCATCTGCAGGAGCACAAAAAGCCTCTCCCGTTCATATTCGTGAGAAGCTGCCGAATTGTAAAACATCAGGTCCCGATAGGTATAGACCAATGCTTTTTTTCCGTATTCCTTCAGAAGAAAACACAGACGATTGGCCTTTTTTTCATCGGGAACAATCAGGAGAATCCCCTCATATCCGCACCCTTTTGAAAGGGGGAGCAGATTGTTGAGAAAAGCGAATTCCGCACCCTCGCAAAGTCCCGAAACCACCAGCGGTCTTTTTCTGCGGCTGTTTTCGTTTCCTTCTCTTGAGAATTCCTTTTCAAAGCACTCCTTCAGCGCCGAGAATTCCTTGTCATTTTTAATGGCAGAAGTCAGATCGATCATGAAAACCTCTGTTTCTCCCTTTAATTGTATTTGCCCATGGCTTCTTCAAATTTTCCCTGAACCGCCAGCTCCAGAGCCTCCCCGCAACGGCAGAAAACTTCCTCCAGCGTCTTTCGGTCCTCCTTTGAAAACTGCCCTAAGACCCAGTCGGCCAGGTCATAGTCCGGGGTTGGTTTTTTCCCCACGCCGATGCGGATGCGGGGAATATCCTCGCTTCCCATCTTCCCGATAATGTCCCGCAACCCCTTTTGTCCGCCGTCGCTTCCCTTTTTCCGAATGCGCAGTTTGCCCACCTCAAAATTCACATCGTCGCATACGACAAAAATTTTCTCCGACGGAATTTTGTAAAAATCCGCCGCCTTCCGGACCGCCGTCCCCGAACAGTTCATGTAAGTTGTGGGACAAAGAAACAGCGCCCGCACGCCGCCAAGCGTTGTTTCGCCGCAAAGGCCGTCAAATTTTGCCCGGTCGATCTGAAAATTCTTCTTTTGGGAATAGTATTCGGCAAAGAGAAAGCCGCTATTGTGGCGGGTGAAGGCATACTCCTTTCCCGGATTGCCCAAGCACGCCACCAGCACGCTGATTGGCTGTACCGTCTCTTTCTTCTTCTCCAGTTTTCTGAACAGATCAAAAATATCGCTCATAGCTTCCTCACACGATGAATCACTCTTGAATAAACAGTATAACACAAAAAATTCTGCCGGGCAATGTTTTTTTGCAATTAAATTTAAGGTGCCCCCCCGCCGATTCATGAAAAAAGCTACAAACCGCTTTAATCAAACAGATCAAACAGTATATAGCTTTTTGGTGTATAGCATTTAGTATATAGCTTTTTATTGTTATCCGTTCATTATTGCTTCAATATCTTCTATGCTGCGGGGAATATCTTTTGAAAGATTCTCACAGCCATCTTCGGTAATATGGCAGTTATCCTCCAAGCGGAAGCCGATCCCCCACTCTTCGCAGTAAATACCGATATCCACACAGAACACCATACCTGCCTCAATGTCTCTGCCGGCAACATCCACAACATCGTGTGTGTCAAAACCGACATGATGTGCGCCGCCGTGCCAGATAAGTTTTGACGGATCTTCCTCCTTTCCCAAAGCCCCTACACTGCGCAAAAGCTTGGCATTGTAATCCCTTGCAAGCTGATCCACATCCCTCATCGGGATGCCGGGCTTTAAAATGGAGAACATATACCGGCTGGTCTCCAATGCACATTCATACAATGCACGCTGTTTGTCACTGAATTTACCGTTGCAGGGCCAACCGCGTGAAACATCCGTTCCGCAAAAATCCCAAACAGCGCCCACATCGTTCAGTATCATATCGCCGTCTTTGGCCTGGCCTTTATAGTCATAATAGTGAATACAAAAGTTGTTTTTTCCGGCCGAAATGATGGAAGGAAACATCGGAGACAGCACACCGTGCTGTGCAAGTACATAATCCCACTCCGCCTTATACTGATATTCAAACATACCGGGCCTGGATGCCTGCATCATTCTGATAATGCCTTCACGGTTGATGGCCTCTGCTTTGCGCATCGCTTCAATTTCGCAAGGCTTTTTGATCGTTCGGATATGGGCAATGGCCTTATGTATATTCCTCAGATTTATATAGGGGTAGTCCTTTTTTATGATTTCGGCCAATACAAATGCCTCTTTGGGCTGCTCGTCCTCAAAAAACCGATCAAAGTCCAGACAAACAGTATCGGCCTTTAGGCTCGTCAGAACACCTTTTAAGTAACTGCCGAACTCTGAAATATAGCGGCATTTTTGAATGCCGGCCATGCTTTCTACTTCTTGCGCCCGGATTCTTGCACCGGTCCATCGCTCTGCGTTTTCATCCGGCGGCAAAATGAACATGGTTTCCTCAACAGCAGTGTCGGTTTTGAGTGCCGTGAAGATCAAGCTTTCCTTTGCAACGCCCGTCATATAGACAAAACTTCTGTCCGCAAAAAAAGGATACTTCTCGTCCGCTGTCTTTCTCGGCGCATGCCCTGCATACAACACCACCAGACTGTTTGGTGCCAGCGTATCATATAAAGACTGCCTGTTGTTTCTGTAAAACATCTTGTCCATGAACAGATCCCCCCTCGTGTCAGACTGTACATCGTGCAGTAAATTATAATACCAAAAAGCACGATTTTCAATGGCTTTTATGATAATTTTTCTGCTTTTCTGCAGAAGCCATGTCTTTTTGTGCGAAAATCCAATGGATTCGGAAAAATATTTTCAGACAGCCTCAGCAATTTTGAAGCATTCTCGCAAGGAATCTGAGTTCTTTCTTCCTTTGTCAACAGAAGCGATGAAACCTTCTCTCTTGAATCTTGAATTGCAATAAATTTGAACAAAATTACAATTTACCGATTTGATTTCAATTGTTTTTTTAAAAATATGAATAAAACGGTAGACAGAAATCAAATACTATGTTATAATGTATCAACAGTAGAAAAAGGAGGAAACACAGATGCAGAAAAAATATGTATATCTCTTCTCCGAAGGCAACGGCTCCATGAGAGAGCTTTTGGGAGGAAAAGGCGCGAACCTTGCCGAGATGACCGGGCTTGGTATGCCGGTACCGGCAGGATTTACCATTACCTGTGAAGCCTGCGTAAAATACTATGAGGATGGGGAAACCATTTCCCCCGAAATTGTCCGGCAGATCGAAGAATACTTAGAAAAGCTGGAAAGCATCACCGGCAAAAAATTAGGGGACAAGCACAATCCCCTGCTGGTCTCGGTGCGCTCGGGGGCCAGAGCCTCCATGCCCGGCATGATGGATACGATTTTGAATCTGGGACTGAACGAGCAGGTCGTGGAGGGGCTCTCCACGAAATCCCAAAACCCCCGGTGGGCTTGGGACTGCTACCGCCGGTTCATTCAGATGTACTCGGATGTGGTCATGGAGGTAAACAAGGGCTATTTTGAAAAGGTCATTGACAGCGTGAAGAACGAAAAGGGCGTAAAGCTGGATACCGAGCTGACCGCAGAAGATTTAAAGCATTTAGCCGGGCTTTTCAAAGCGGAATACAAATCGAACACCGGAAGCGACTTTCCCACCGACCCCAAAGAACAGCTGATGGGTGCCATCAAGGCGGTTTTCCGTTCCTGGAACAACGAGCGTGCGGTTTACTACCGCCGGCTCAACGATATTCCCGGAAACTGGGGCACGGCGGTCAATGTGCAATCGATGGTTTTCGGAAATATGGGCCCTACCTCCGGAACCGGCGTGGCATTTACGAGAAATCCCAGCACCGGCGAAAAGAAGCTGATGGGCGAATTCTTAATGAACGCTCAGGGAGAGGATGTGGTGGCCGGTGTACGCACACCCGAGCCCTTGGAGCATCTGAAAGACACCATGCCTGAGGTTTATGACCAGTTTGTGGACATTTGCAACCGGTTGGAGGAGCACTATCGGGATATGCAGGATATGGAGTTCACCATTGAGGATAAGAAACTCTATATGCTCCAGACCCGAAACGGCAAGCGGACGCCGGCGGCGGGAATCAAGATTGCCTGCGACCTGGTAGACGAAGGCATGATCGACGAGAAAAAGGCCGTTCTGATGATTGACCCCAAAAGCATCGACGCCCTTCTGCACCCTCAGTTTGACAGCACTGCGCTGAAAGCGGCAACCCCCATTGCCACTGCTCTGCCCGCCTCTCCCGGAGCAGCCTGCGGACAGGTGGTCTTTACGGCCGAGGATGCGGTTAAATGGTCGGATTCGGGCAAAAAGGTTATTCTGGTCCGCTTGGAAACCTCGGCGGAAGACATTGAAGGAATGCATGTTTCCGAGGGTATCCTCACCGTTCGGGGCGGCATGACCTCCCATGCGGCGGTGGTTGCCAGAGGCATGGGCAGATGCTGTGTTTCGGGCTGCGGAAGCCTTCAGATGGACATGGAGCACAAGTGCTTTACTTTGGGCGGAAGAACCTATTTTGAAGGAGATTATATCTCTTTAGACGGAAGCACGGGTAATGTCTACGGGGAGCAGCTGCCCACGGTAGAGGCCACCATCAGCGGGGATTTTGACCGGATCATGAATTGGGCAGACCAATATCGGGTCTTGCGGGTGCGCACCAATGCCGATACACCGGCAGACGCCCGTCAGGCTGTGAAATTCGGAGCAGAGGGCATCGGCCTTTGCCGCACGGAGCATATGTTTTTTGCTCCCGACCGGGTACCGGCCATCCGGGAAATGATCTGTGCCGACAATACGGCGCAAAGAGAGCGGGCCTTAGATAAACTTCTGCCCATGCAGCAAAGCGACTTTGAACAGCTCTACAGAGAATTGCAGGGACGGCCTGTGACCATCCGTTTCCTGGATCCGCCCCTTCATGAATTTGTACCGACCGAAGAACGGGATATTGAAAAACTGGCGAAGGATACCGGCAAAACCGTGGCGCAGGTGAAAGCGATCATCGCTTCCCTGCACGAATTCAATCCCATGATGGGCCACAGAGGCTGTCGTTTGACCGTCACCTACCCGGAAATCGCCCGTATGCAGACCAAAGCCGTCATCCGGGCTGCCTTGGCCGTCCAACAGGAGCATCCCGAATGGACGATCGTTCCGGAAATCATGATCCCGCTGGTGGGAGAGGTGCAGGAGCTTGCCTATGTGAAAAATGTGGTGGATGCCACTGCAGGGGAAGAAATTCTGAAGAGCGGTACAGAACTACATTACAAGGTCGGCACGATGATCGAAATTCCCAGAGCCGCTCTGACAGCGGAGGAGCTGGCAACCAAAGCGGAATTCTTCTCCTTCGGCACCAACGATCTGACCCAGATGACCTTTGGTTTTTCAAGGGATGATGCCGGAAAGTTCCTGCCTGCCTACTACAAACGGAAGATTTACGAATTTGACCCCTTCACCAAATTGGATGTGAAGGGCGTCGGAAAACTGATCGAAATGGCGGCAAAGCTCGGTCGTTCCGTTCGTCCCGATATAAAATTGGGCATCTGCGGCGAGCAGGGCGGCGATCCTGCTTCCGTGAACTTCTGCCATCAAATCGGCCTCAGCTATATTTCCTGCTCCCCCTTCCGTGTGCCCATCGCCCGTCTGGCAGCAGCGCAGGCAGCCATTCAGGATATGAACTGAGCAAAACCGAAATGATTCGGGGCAACTCGGATTATAAAAGTTAAGGCAAACAAAATTATAAAATTGACCTTGCAAAAGCAATTTTGCAGGGTCTCTTTTTCGCTGAACCTTTATAGATAAAGAAGGCACCGACCTTCTCCCTCGGTCAACTGCGGAGAAGGTCCGTGCCTCTTGTCTATTTATTTACTTTTGTAAATAAATATGCCATATCGTAAATAAAATATAACACCTGAATCATCGGACGACCAGGCCGTTTTCGTTGGCATCTACTGTCAGAATCGTATCGGGGGCCGGATCGTCGGAAAGAATCTTCCGTGCCACCAGAGTTTCCACTCTCGACTGCAAGAATCTTTTCAACGGTCTTGCGCCGTAGACCGGATCGTAGCCGTTGGCGATCACAAACTCCTTTGCTTTGTCGGTGAACTCCAGTTTCAGCTGTTTGTCCGCCAGACGCTTTTGCAGGTCGGAAATCAGCAGTTCCACAATACCTTTGATGTTTTCCTTAGTCAAAGGCTTATAGAAGACGATCTCGTCCAACCGATTCAGAAATTCCGGGCGGAAAGAGCGGGTCAGAAGCTGGTGCACCTGTTCCCGTGCGCTTTCGCTGATCTCACCGTTCTGACCGATTCCCTCCAGAATGATGTCCGAACCGAGATTGGAGGTCAGAATGATGATGGTGTTCTTAAAATCCACTGTCCTTCCCTGACTGTCGGTGATCCGTCCGTCGTCCAGTACCTGTAGCAACACATTGAACACATCCGGATGTGCCTTTTCCACCTCATCGAACAGCACCACCGAATACGGGCGACGCCGCACCGCTTCGGTCAGCTGACCGCCCTCGTCGTAGCCCACATATCCGGGAGGCGCTCCGATCAGTCTGGACACCGAGTATTTCTCCATATACTCGCTCATATCGATCCGCACCATGTTGTGTTCATCGTCAAAGAGCGCTTCGGCAAGGGCCTTGGCCAACTCGGTCTTGCCCACACCCGTAGGCCCCAAGAACAGGAACGAACCGATGGGGCGCTTGGGATCCTGAATGCCGGCTCTGGAACGAAGGATGGCGTCACTGACCTTTTGCACGGCCTCCTCCTGTCCGATCACTCTCTTGTGCAGGATTTCGTCCAGCTTCAACAGTTTTTCCCGTTCGCCCTCCACCAGCTTTTGCACCGGTATGGAGGTCCATCTGGAGACAATACGGGCAATCTCTTCATCGGTCACGGTATTCCGCAGCAAAGTACGGTTCTCCGCCTGGGGATTCTCCTTTTCCAGTTGCTCCAACCGCTTTTGCAGGGCCGGCAGTTTTCCGTATTTCAATTCTGCCGCCTTATTTAAGTCATACTCATTCTCTGCCTTTTCAATTTCGGCATTGGTCTTTTCAATTTCCTCCCTCAGCTTCTGAACCGTTTCGATAGCACCCTTTTCGTTTTCCCATTTGGTCTTCATGGCCCCGAACTTTTCTCGCAACTCCGCCAATTCTGCCCGGATCTGTGACAAATGCTCCGCCGAAAGCTTGTCGCTTTCCTTTTTTAACGCCGCCTCTTCAATCTCCAACTGCATGATTTTCCGGCGCACCTCATCCAATTCCGTGGGCATGGAATTCATTTCGGTCTTGATGAGTGCACAGGCTTCATCCACCAGGTCTATTGCCTTATCCGGCAGGAACCGGTCGGAAATATACCGATCGGACAGTACCGCCGCACTGATCAGTGCCGAATCGTGAATCTTGACGCCGTGGAAAACTTCGTATCGCTCCTTCAAGCCCCGCAGAATGGAAATCGTGTCCTCCACCGTGGGCTCCGGCACCGTCACCGGCTGGAACCGCCGCTCCAAGGCCGCATCCTTTTCGATATACTTTCGGTATTCGTCCAGCGTTGTGGCGCCTATGCAGTGTAATTCCCCCCGCGCAAGCAGAGGCTTCAGCAGGTTGCCGGCGTCCATGGCACCCTCGGTTTTGCCGGCGCCCACAATGGTATGCAGCTCATCAATGAAAAGAATGATTTTTCCTTCTGACGATTTGACCTCGCCCAAAACCGCCTTCAGTCTTTCCTCGAATTCGCCCCGGTATTTGGCTCCTGCCACAAGAGCTCCCATATCCAAGGAAAACACCGATTTGTTTTTCAGATTGTCCGGCACATCCCCCTTGGCAATCCGCAGGGCCAGCCCCTCGGCTATGGCGGTTTTGCCCACGCCCGGTTCGCCTATAAGGCAGGGATTGTTTTTGGTCTTTCTGGATAGGATGCGGATCACATTCCGGATTTCCTCATCCCGCCCGATGACTGGGTCCAGTTTCTGATTCTTGGCCAGCTCCACCAGGTCCGTGCCGTATTTCTTCAATACATCGTAAGTGTCCTCCGGATGATCGCTGGTCACCCTCCGATTGCCCCGCACATTCTTGAGCGCCTCCAGAAATTTCGATTTCTCAATGCCCAGATTCGAGAAGAGCTTCTTGACCTTGTCGGAGGGCTCCTCAATGATGCCTAAAATCAAATGCTCCACCGAAACATATTCGTCTCCCATCAAAGAGGCTTCTTTTTCCGCCTTCTCCAGAGCCTTCCGCAGACTTTCGGAAAGATACAGCTCCCCCGAACCGCCGCTGACCTTGGGATAGGTTCCGATGGACTGCTCCAACTGAGCGTTGAACACCGCCTCCGAAACGCCAAGAGACTTCATCAATTCCGGAGCAATCCCCTCCTCCTGCCGCATAAGCGCCAGAAGCAGATGCTCCTCCTGCATTTCCCGGTTGCCATACTCGGTCATGATGGACTGCGCCGATTGCAGCGCTTCCGTGGATTTCTGTGTATATTTCTGTAAATTCATAAAAACACCCCCTTCGGTAAATTTCATTTCAATGGACAGAACAAAAATCAGACAAGAATCGGATTTTCCGAAACATAACCCGCATAGAGCTTCTGCAGTTGCCCTTTGCACACTTCCCTCCTGCAGTTCTCTTGGAAAAACAGCTTCAGGGAATTGTCAAACAGGGTCACAAAATCTCCGATGGCATCTCCAAGGGTCTGTTCTGTTCCTTTGGGGAATGCGCTTGCATTCCTGCGGGGCAGAAGCTGTCTGCAATAGCGGCCTTCCTCCGACAGAGCCTCGGCTTTTACACCGTACTCCCTCTCAACAGCATCAAACAAACGGCAGAATTCTGAAAAAAATTCGATCAAAGTGACATTCTGGGTGCGCAGGGCGGCCCGCAATTCGCCGATGCTTTCGCCGACGGCTGTACGGTACAGCTCGATGGAATAGCGGACGCTGGGATTATACTTATAGACGATGGGCGACCGAAGATTCATCACCGTTCTCCCGGTATCGGGCATACGCTTGAAGCGGTCGCTCCCTTCTAAAAGGGCTGAAATTCCCTCAAAAATGCTCTGCATCTTCATTTCGGGCGTTTCAAAGGAAACATACTCCGCTAAAATCCGGTTGATCATATCCGAACGGTTCGTTCCCACTGCATACGCCACCCGGTCTACCGCCGCCACGACCTCTTCCGAGAGTACCACCGAATACACATTCTTTTTCACACCACTTCTCCTGCTTTCTTATTTTGTTCTGCATATATTATAGCACGAATCATATAACTTGTCAAGTGATTTATATAAATTTATATACAAATTTTAAGGGAGCTGACGCAATACCTCTGCGTCAGCTCCCTGTCGGTTAAAATCGATTATATACCGGAAAGCTCTGGACTGCCGGGAACCCCTTCTTTATAAAGATCCATAAAGCTTAGCCGGGCTTTGCAGGCAAAAACACACCGCTTTCTTTCAGCTGGTATACTTGGCCATGTTGGAAAACATATCTCCGACCGTACCTAAAGCCGCAGAAAATGTCTTTCTCATTGCAGATTTGGGTTTCATCATCTTCTTTACCGCAATGCCGATGGCGCCTCCGATAACCACTCCGGCGATGATACCGGTGGTCACACCTATACAGGAGGATTTACTGGTCATTTTCCTTTTCTCCTTTCTTCGGTCTTCGCACACAGTATGCTCCGAAAAGGGAGAAATTTTGCCCGGAAAAAACTGAAAATTCAGCCGGCTCTATAGCGCTTTCTTGCCCGCCTCAGACTGGATTTTCCGCTTGCTTTGGATTTTTTCAAAAACATTGCCGGCAAAAGAGGGCACAGCAATGTAAGGGCTGCCGAAAGCAGACTTTGTCCCACCGTTTTTCCGCTTTGGGCGGTAAAAAGGGACAGAAGCAATGAAATGGCGGTCAGGATGCCTCCGGTGATCAAAGACGTCAGAATGTCGCCGTCCCGATGGAGAAGCTTGGAAAGAATCCCTGAAAAAACAGCCGAAAGACCGATAAACAGGTAGGTCAGAAATGGGAGATTTTTCAAAGGATCCTCGGCCTTCTGCAAAAGCACTCCCCCTAAAAAAAACAGAAAAATCTCCATGCCCTGTCCTGCCAAAGCGGAAATCAGAGCAGCCTTTAACGATTTCATAAAAACACACCGCCTTTGCATCATGAATTTCTACATCCTATGCCAAAGCGGTGTTTTTTATACCTGTATTCCTTTACTGCACATCCTCTGCTTTTACATCCACAGACTTGATGGCAGACTTGAGAATGCGGATCTTCGTGCCGTCCTTGCTGGTTTCAATCACGCAAGTCTCTTCTTTGATCCTCACAATCCTGCCTACAATCCCGCCGATGGTGGTGATTTCATCACCCACCGCCAGGCTGTTCATCATTTCCGCTGCCTGCTTCTCCTGCTTCTTCTGGGGACGAAGGATAAAAAAGTAAAACACGACGACCACGCCCACCAGCATGACAATTGTCATAATAGTCTGACCCATTTATTTTTCCTCCAAATTCGTATTCCGCACTATTATACAGGATTCCGTTTCCTTTTGCAATACCTTTTTCCGGGTTTTTTCGGATTATTTTGAAATTTTCAGTGAAACCGATCATACCAGTGCGGCAATGCCAAACGGTAAACTCTCTTTTTATTGGCTGAAAAAAACTCTTCCCGCAAAATGGAGCAGACTCCAATATCCCTGAACGCTCCCTTGACATAAAGCAGATGCCGGAAAACACCCTCAAAACGCATCCCGCACTTCTCCATCACATGAAGGCTGGCCCTGTTTCCCAGGATATACCGTGCCTGAATCCGCTCCATTCCCAGCACGCTGAACCCAAAGGACAGTAATTCTTTCGCAATTTCCGTGCCGTAGCCCCGATGCCAGAAGGAAGGATTCAGCACATAGCCGATCTCGCCCGATCTGTTTTTCTCGTCTACCGTTGTAAAACCGCCTGTACCGATCATCTTACCCGTTTCCTTCAGAATCACGGCCCAATCGAAGAAATTTCCCGCCCTATACTGTCCCTCAATGTAGGTTAAATACCGTGTGGTATACTCAAAATCCGGGTGAGGGCTCCAAAGCAGAAACTCGGTCGTTCTGGTGTCGCTTGCATATTCAAACATATCCGCCGCATCTTTCCGGTTCATTGCTCTGAAAAGAAGCCTGTCTGTTTCTACAGTCGGCGGGCAACGGAAAATCTGTTTCGCTGTCCACTCTTCCATCAATGCTGCATCCCTCCCGGCTCTTCCTTGGTCTACGCATGATATTATACCATAGTATTCCCTCTTTTTCAAGACTTTTTGGCAGATTCGCCTGACCAAATCCGAAAAGAAGGCTCTTAGGAAAGGCTCTGCTTTTCAAATTCTCCTGCAACGCTTGACAGGAGAGGATTTGTGGGGTATAATACGGGAAGAAGAGATTCGTGCAAAAACGGCGCCGGAATAAGCATTTTTCCAAGGTTTTGACAAAGAGGAGGCAGGATTTTTCGCACAGAAAAGCATAGGTCGTCTTTCTTCTGTTCGGGGCACACGATCCTTCGGCTTTTTTGCTTCCGAAGCGTCTTCCCGCACCGTGAAAAGTTCTTCATGCAAAAGAAATACTGAGAGGTAAACTATGGCATTCTGCACATTGCATTTTTTCTCGGAAGCACTGAACCGGGAGGTTTCGGTTAACGCCTTTGTTCCCCAAAACCGGGAAGGTTATAAGACCCTGTACCTTCTGCACGGTCTTTCCGACGATCAGACCGTATGGCAGCGGTATACCGAGGTCGAACTGGATGCGGCACAGGCCGGGATCGCTGTAATTATGCCCAACGGCGACCGGAGCTTCTATACCGATCTTTCCTCCGGTGACCGCTATTTCACCTATATCTCCAAGGAGCTTCCGGAAATGATGACCCGCTTTTTCAGAGGGATTTCTCCTGCAAGAGAGGACAACTACATTGCGGGACTTTCCATGGGAGGTTACGGCGCACTCAAAGCAGCACTGACCTTTCCCCAACGCTATGCCGCCGCCTGTTCCCTTTCGGGAGCCTTGGATATTCCCTTCATGTTTGACACCTACAAGGTTGAAGGAGAGGCCTTCTATAAAAGCATCTTCGGCTCCAAGGAGGACTTTGTGGGCTCGACGAACGACCTTTTCGCCCTTTTGAAAAAAGACGCCCAGAACGGTGTGAAGCTTCCGGAGATTTTTCTTTCCTGCGGCACCTCCGACCGGATCCTTCCCTGCAGCCGCCGGTTTTACGAGGAATGCCGGATGTTCGGCATCCCTGTTTCCTACACGGAAGCTGAGGGAAATCACAACTGGGCATTCTGGCGGCAACAGATCAAACCGTTTATCCGCTATATCGGCAGTAAAACTTAAAAACAAAGGGGGTTTTGCATTTGCGCACCTTCCGTAGGCTATCTATTCTGATACTTTTTTTGGTTGCATTCCTGTTGTTTTCTTCCTGTGCACAGAAAGGACCCATCGTTCTTCCCTCTTCCCAAGGAAGTTCTTCGACCACCGATTCTCCCTTGGCATCCAAAGAGATCCGCCTTTTAAAAAACAGCTCCGGTTCCCTTCTGAAAGAGGGCGTTTCGTCTTCCGATTATTTCTTCACCTCCTCCAACCCGTTGATTGTATCCGTCACCGGGGAGGGCCTTCTCTATGCGCTGGAAATCGGGGAAGCAGAGATTCTTGTCCAGTCTGTCCATACCGGAAGTGTTGTCGGTGCCTGTAAAGTCCTTGTTCTGGATCCCGCCCAAGCCGGCACGGATTCCGGAGATTCGCCCACACCCTCAGAGGATCCCGGTTCCTTTGTTGAAACCTCCAACAACGGTTCCGGAGGCGATTCGCCCTCCGTACCCACCGATGTGCCGCCGGTCAGGATCATTCCGGTTGAGGGGTTGGAGTTGATCGGTCCCACCGATCAGTTCGTGGGTAAAAGCTACCGGTACACCTACCGTCCCTATCCCGAAAACGCCAACGAAAAGTGTATTTTTGAATCCGATAACCCGGAGGTCTGTCAGATCGACCAATCGGGGCTGGCCTTGGCCAAAGCCTCCGGCAGTACCGTCATTCGTATACGCACCGAGGACCGCCGGATTTTGCATGAATTTCCGGTGGAAATCCACAATTATGTGAAGGGCTTGACGATTCTTCAGGCACCCGCCCTCCTGTATACAGGCGAAACCGTAGAGCTTCTTGCCCGGATTCTGCCGGAAGGAACGGTGAACAAAGGGGTGTACTGGGTCAACGATTCTGAAAACAAAGCCGTTTTGTCCCTGTCCCCCGATGGGCTTTCCTGCAAAGTCACTGCTCTTGCCTCAACGGGGACCGGCTATGCCAGCGTGACCCTGATTTCCGCAGATTTTCCCGACTCTTTATCCTACACCATTTGGTTCCGAATCGTCGATAAAGAATAATTTTCCATGGGAAAGGATGAATCCACGAACTATGAAAAAGCTGAAATTTTCTCTGCTTGCAGGACTCCTTTTGGTGCTTTGCACCTTTTCTGCCTGCAGTCAGAAGGTTCTTGTACGCAGTGAGTTTGAAGCATCGACCGGCGAAAGTCCGAAAACCGAGCCGTCCCTTGTGCTGAATATCACCTATGAAGAGCTGATTCCGGGTGAGGCCTTCCGTCTCATTCCCCTGGTTCGCCCGATCCAGCAGTACACGCCGGAGTATCGGTTTTCCACCTCCGATCCTGAAATTGCGGAAGTGGATGAAACCGGACTGGTCACGGCCAAAGGCCTCGGAAGATGTGTGCTCGAAGTGACGACTGCCGGAACGGTTCTCTCCTCTTCCTGCACGGTGGATGTGGTGGAGCAGCATGCTCCTGTTGAAACACCAACCGTTGACCCTTCCACCGAAACGCCTTCGGTAACACCTTCTTTGCCTTCTCCCTCCACCGAAACGCCCACCTCCCCCGATACCTCCGAAACACCCTCCAAGGTCATTCCCATAGAGCGGATTGAAATCACCTGCCCCCGGTATGTCTATATGGGTTCCACCTACACCCTCACCGCCAAGGTCTATCCGGAAAACGCCACCGAAACCTTCTCCTTCTATTGCAGTGACGAACGCTATGTTCAATTTGAAAAAGAGGGCGGAGCCACCTTTACCGTGAAGAAGAACGACGGCATCCGGGTGCTCTTCTGGGCGGAATGTGACCAAAGCAATGTAAAAAGCGAAAATGTGGAAGCGGTCCTTGCGTATCCGCTCTCCATCGTCAATGCCGACACAGGTAACAAATATACAAACTACAGCACCTATTCCGTCACGGTGAGGGATGTTCTGAATCTTCGGCTTCAGGTCTTTACCGAAAACCGAGAACCCGAATCCATCAGATGGTACAATCTGGAATCCCTGGGCGGCGGAATCAACATTTCGATTACCACCGATCAGGAGACCGGGAAGAATTGCACCGTGACCGCTCAGAACGCCGGAAAAGCGGGCATCAATGTTTTTGTCCGGATCCATGAAGAAGACTACCTTTACGCCGTCCTCTTCAATGTGCAGGAAGCGCCCCAGCAGGTGATCCGCATTGAGGAACAGGACCTTGTACTGACCGTGGGGGATGTACATAAGCTGAAAATTTCCACCGAGAATATTACAGGAAACCTGAAGTATTTAAGCAAGAATCCGCAGATCGTTTCCTTTGATGCCTACGGAAGGATCACGGCGCTCAGCCCGGGAGAAGCCGAAATTCAGGTCGCCTCCCCCGATGACAGCGTGAAGGCTGCCTGCAAGGTGCTGGTTAAGGAAAAGCCCTCCATAGAATTGTCCAGTACGGAGATAACTCTGGAAGCCGGCAGTGTGGCTTCGGTCGGCGCTTCTCTTCTGAACGGCGAGGGAACTCTTATATACGAGAGCGACAATGACCCTGTTGCCTCTGTTTCGCCCGAAGGACAGATCACGGCCAATACGGAAGGAATTGCAAACATTAAAATCAGCCTTGAGGGAAGCGAGCTTTCGGTGACGCTGAAGGTCACGGTGGTTGCCCCCACAGAACCAACCCCGGAGCCATCTCCGGAACCCACCCCGGAACCGACCGGGGAGCCCTCCAAAGAACCTGCCTCTGAACCGACTGCGGAGCCCTCCGGAGAACCCGCCTCGGTGCCGGAACCCACTCCCGACCAGCCGCTTTAACCGGAATCCCCCACCCAAAGAGCATTGGAACGGGGGTTCAAAAAGGGACAAACAAAAACTGCCCATAAAGAAAAAAGGGGCTGTTAAAAAATTCCGAAAGATTTTTTTAACAGCCCTTTTTTCTTTATAAATGCCCCACCGTTCTTTTTGATTTTTCACCTTGCCGGAGCTTCAGGCTTCAGAAACACCGGACGGAAACCGTTCAGAGTTTGAAATCCTCCGGAGAGAAATCAAAAGACACCGCAGGTGCCGCTGCAGGACGCTTCTTCAACAGATCCAGCTCAAAGGCAGAACAACAATCCTCTTCCTCTTTCTGCCTGTTCTTCTTTCTGCAAAACACTCTGCCCTCTTCGTCTCTGCGGGCAAATACACACAATGCGCAGGCTTTTTCCTCATCGGCCTGTTTTTTTCTGCCGAACATCCACCAACCACTTCCTTTCCGTTCTCTGTCCGAAGTGTACACCATCCGGGCTTTCTTTTCAAGAGCTTTTTCAAAAAATGCCTAAAAGTCCTGCAAACAGGCAGGCAAGAAGTGCAGAAACCGGCGGACAAATCAGGTGCGCAAGCAGGTAGCCCTTCATGGACAGTCCGGCATCCCGCATAAGACTGCTGACCTGCATGAAAACCGATACACCCGAAAAGCCTACAATCAGAGTGCAGGATAGGAACGCTCCCAAAGTCCCTTCCTGTATGGCCGAAATGCCCGAAGAAATTTCAAAAATACCGATCAAAAAGCCCTCCAAAAGGGTGTGTTTGGCAAAAAAAGCACCGAAGGGCTCGGTCATCAATCCCACCGTCACCGCAAAAAACAGCACAAATCCGGCTATTTTTACCATTTGTACCGTGGCATCGGCAATGGCGGAGGAAAAGTCTTTAAATGAACAGCTCGGTATTTTCCCCGCTACAAGGGTTCCTCTTTCCTTCACTTCCCTTTTTTTCGGGCGCCTGTAGAAAAAACCGAACAACAGGGAAACCGCCGTCTGGCAGAAAAAAATCAGCCAGCCCAAGCCGATATTGCTGAAAATTCCCACACCGACGGCTCCCAGAATAAAGGGCGGACCGCAGAAATTGGTGAATGCTGCAATACGCTCTGCTTCCTTTTTGGTGCAAAAGCCCTGCATATACATTTCCACGGCACACTTTGCCCCTACCGGAAAGCCGCAAAGCACCCCCAGAAGAACCGCCGGAAAGGCCGCCATCGGCAGGCGGAAAATTTTTCTGAAGGGTCTGCCGAACAGCCTTCCCAGCCGCTGCGCCAATCCCGTCCGGTAAAGCAATCCCGAAAGCACCAGATAAGGAAAGACCGACGGAATAACCTTGTGAAGGATTACGCCCAAGCCCTTTTCGGTATAAACGCCCACCCGGCCCATGTGGGAAAGCAGAAGCAGGGCGAAAAGCAAGATCAGGCTGTATGCCGCAATATGCAGGCCTTTCCTTTTGGAATTCATAGTTTTGTCCTTTCAGGCATACCTTATTTTGAATCGAACTACGATACACTATGTTTGGAAGCGAGTGAAATATGCCATGCTTGAAAAGCTGAAAAAGCAGATTTTTGACCCTTCGTCTCTCTGCCCTCCCCCTAGTTCCCGCTTTGGACAGACCGATATTTCCCTTTGCGGGAGAATGCTGCTCGAAATTGACGGCTGCTATGGACTGACCGAGTATTCTGCCTGTAAAATTTCCGTAAGAATCAAAGAGGGTATACTTTCGGTTTTGGGAAAGGAGCTTTCCTTAAAAACCTATTCCGGTGCCCGGATTGCCGTAGGCGGCAGCATTGAGGAGATCCGATTTGAGGAAGCTCCCAAAGGCGAAAGCCTTTAGGAGGCCGCCGTGTTCAAAAAAGTTGCCCGCTTTTTTTCCGGAGAGGTACGCCTGCGGCTTCTTGCCCCGCCCTTTCTTTGCGCCAATCTTTTTATTCTTTCCGGCATTCCCTGCTTTGATATTGAAAATGAAGGAACCTGTTTTCTGTGCAGTGTCTCGCACAATGACCGGAAAGCTGTGGAAACGCTCTGCCGACAAAAAGGGATTTGCACTGAAATTCTCTATGAAAAAGGCTTTTTTTCGTTTGTGCCGAAGGCTCTGCGCCGTCCCGGACTGATTTTAGGCGTGCTCTTGGGAATTTTCTGCCTTTTTCAAAGCACCAATTATGTGTGGGATGTACAGATCTCCGGCAACGAAAGCCTCTCCGAAGAGCGGGTTTTTGAAATTCTCGAAAATTACGGCTTCCGCATCGGCTGTCGCCACTCCTCCCTGGATCTGCATCAGATCTGCAACCGGATTCCTATGGAAAACGACGAAATTGCCTGGATCACGGTCAACATGATGGGAAGTGTAGCCGAAATTGAGCTTGTGGAAACCCGAAATAAGCCTGCTACCGACAAAAAAGAAAAAAATCCTGTAAATCTGGTGGCAAAGGAAGCAGGCGAGATCCTCCGCTTTGAGCTGTCCTCCGGAAGAGCCGTGACAGGGGTAGGGCAAACGGTAAAGGCAGGCGATCTTCTGGTCGCCGGTTACTCCGAAAAGGAAACCGGATTGCATCCAAGAGCCTCCAGCGGCAGGGTATATGCCAGAGTCCTGCGGACCAAGCAGCTCTTCATTCCCTATGAATACACGGTAAAAACCGAATCAGAGCCGATATTGCTTGAAAAAAGCATAAATATTTTGGGAAAAGGGCTGCTCCTGCACAAAAATAAATTGAAATTTTCAGAAGAATATGGTATAATAGAAGATGAGTACCGTCCGACGGTTTTGGGCATTGCCCTTCCCCTGCGGGTACAGGTGACCAAAGCACGGGTATATACCGAATCCACCGCCACCCGCACAAAAGAAGAGGCCCTGCAGCTGGGCAGAGACCTCCTGATTCAGGAACTGCGCACGGATTCTTCCGAGATTCTTTCCCTTTCTTTTAAAAGTCAGGAAACCGAAAACGGCATCACCCTGTATTTAACCGCCGAGTGCATTGCGAACATTGCAGAAGAAATAAAAATCATTTCCCCGGAAGGGGAATGAAGATGAGGAAGTACATGACCGAAAAAATCGTTGAAATGAAAAAGAACGCCCACATTGCCGAGATCTTCGGCAGTTTCGACTCCAATCTGCACACTCTGGAAGAGGCTTTCGGAGTGAAAATCTCGGATCGCTCCTTCGGGGAGACGCCGGTCATTTCGGTTAAGGGCGAAGAGGATGATGTACAAAAAGCCCTCTTGGCGCTGACGCATCTGAAGGACTTTGTGGAGCGGGGAGAGGAACTGAGCGAACAGCGGTTGCTGTACACCATCTCCCTTGCCCAAAAAGGAGCGGAGGAAGAGTTGCTGAAAGCCGCCGGGAAGGATACCCTGTGCATCACCGCCAAAGGAAAGCCCATCAAAGCCAAGACCGCCGGGCAGAAAAGCTATACAGACACCATCAAGAACAACACCGTCGTTTTAGGAATTGGTCCTGCGGGAACCGGAAAGACCTTTTTGGCTGTGGCCATGGGTGTGACCGCTTTAAGACAAGGGCAGGTTTCAAGGCTGGTGCTGACCAGACCCGCAGTCGAAGCGGGAGAAAAGCTGGGGTATCTTCCGGGGGATCTGCAAAGCAAGATCGATCCCTATCTGCGGCCGCTTTACGATGCTCTTTTTGAAATGATGGGTCCGGAAAGCTACCAGAAAAACATGGAAAAAGGGATCATTGAAATCGCCCCTCTTGCCTATATGCGGGGACGAACCTTGGACGATTCCTTCATTATTCTGGATGAGGCCCAGAACACCACGCCGGAACAGATGAAGATGTTTCTGACCAGACTCGGCGTCAACAGCAAGGCGGTCGTGACCGGCGACATTACCCAGACCGATCTGCCCAAAGGTCAGAAAAGCGGGCTTGTGGAAGCGGTCAAGGTCTTACCGGATGTGGAGGACATCGCCGTCTTTCGTTTGACCGAGCAGGATGTGGTCCGGCACCAACTGGTCCAGCGCATCATCCTCGCCTATGACAATTATGCCAGAAAAAAGAGCCCTGAAAAGCAAAAATACTACACCTTGAAGAAAAAAAGAACAGAAGGAAAATAAGTGCATGAAAAACACCGTTTATATCGCAAACGAGCAGAAAAAAGTGAAGGTCCTCCCTTCTTTACGGGGATTGGTACGCCGGGCAGTGAATGCCACGCTGAAATACGAGGATTACCGTTGTCCCTGCGAGATTTCGGTGACCTTCACCGACAATGAGAAGATTCACGCCCTCAACAGGCAGTACCGTGCGGTAGACCGTCCCACCGATGTGCTCTCTTTTCCCCTTTTTGACGAAGAGGTGGAGGGGGAACCGTTAGCCTTAGGAGACATTGTGCTGAGTCTGGAAAAAGCGCAAGAACAGGCAACAGAATACGGCCACAGTTTTGAGCGGGAAGTAGCCTTTCTTGTGGTTCATTCCATGCTTCATCTTTTAGGCTATGACCACGAAACAAGCAGGGACGACGAGAAAGAAATGTTCTTCCGACAGGAGGAGATCATGAAATTTCTGAATTTGGGAAAAGAAGATTGAAAGGATAGTCGTAAACCGATGAAAAAGACAGGATTTGTAGCCATTGTAGGCAGAGCCAATGTGGGGAAATCCACTTTGCTGAATGCGCTTACCGGCGAGAAAATAGCCATCGTCTCCAAAAAACCTCAGACCACCCGAAACCGGATCACCGGCATTCTTTCAAAAGGAGAAAACCAGTTTGTCTTTGTGGACACGCCCGGTGTTCTGCACAGCAAGAACAAGCTGGGCGACTACATGATGAAAACCGTCTCCTCCACTTTAGGCGGTGTGGACGCCGCCATTCTGGTGGTGGATGCCGACTATCTTCCGGGAGAAATTGAAAAGCGGATTCTTTCCCGCTTTGAAAAAGACCGGATGCCTGCCCTGTTGGCCGTAAACAAAATAGACAAAAGTACTCCTATAAAGGTTGCAGAATGCATCAAGGCCTATGCGGAGCTCTATAACTTTTCCTCGGTGATCCCCGTTTCCGCCTTGAAAAACGACGGTGTGGACATCGTTCTGGAGGAAACCGAAAGGTTCCTGCACGAAGGAGAATGGCTCTTTGAGGAAGATGCCATGACCGAACAGCCCGAACGCCAGATCGCCGCCGAATTTATACGGGAAAAGATTCTCCGGCTCATGGACGACGAAATTCCCCATGGCACCGCCGTGGTCATTGAAGAATTCAAAGAAAAAAAGGACTTGATCTCCATCCGGGCCGAAATTTTCTGCGAGCGGGAGGCCCACAAACGGATTCTGATCGGCAAAAACGGAGAAATGCTCAAAAAGATCGGCAGTTATGCAAGAGAAGATCTGGAAAAATTCTTCGGGATACAGGTCTACCTGAATCTCTGGGTCAAAGTTAAGGAAAACTGGCGGGACAGCGACTTTTTGGTTGCAAACTTCGGCTACGACAAAAAGGATCTGGACCAATGATTTTCTGACCAAAGCCGAAAGAAAGGATGATACCTGATGACGGCGGACAAGCTCACCGGCATTGTTCTGCGCAATACCCCCCTCAATGACAGCACCAGCCTTCTCACTCTGCTGACAGCCGAGCGCGGAAAGAAAACCGTCACCTGCCACGGAGCACGAAAACTGACCTCCCGGATGATGCCGGCAACGCAGCCCTTCTGCTTCTGTCAGTTTGTTGTTTCCGAAAAGAACAACCGGCTGACCCTGCGGGAAGCCTCCCTTGTGGAAAGCTTTTTTGATCTGCGCTGCGACCCCTTAGACTGTGCTCTCGGCTCTTATTTTCTTGAAACGGCGGCAGAATGCGCCCGGGAAAACGAGGAAGAGGGCGAACTGCTTCAGCTGCTTCTGAACTGTCTTTATGCTCTGTGCCATAAACTTACCCAGAGAGAACGGATCAAAACGGTATACGAACTGCGGCTTTTGGGTATTGAAGGAAGCGGACCGGCCTTTGACGATTGCGTCCTCTGCGGAAGAGCTATCGGAAAGGACTGCGCCTTTGATCCCTTGGAGGGGGGCATTGTCTGTCCCTCCTGCCAAAAAGAAAGCGAGCATCCCGCTTTGCTTCTTCCCTTTGACGGCGGCGCCCGGGAGGCTTTAAGCTACATCCTCACCTGTCCCTCCAAAAAGCTGTTCTCCTTCACTCTGGGGCAAGGAAGCTTCCTCAAACTGCAGAAGGCCGCCGAAAAAAGCCTTCAATGTTTTTTTGAGCATTCCTTTGACAGCCTGGATTTTTACAAGAACATAGCAGGGGACTTCAAAAATTTTATGTAAAGCCGAAAAAGCAATTCTTCACCTCTATTCCCATGAAAGGCGGAACCGGAATTTGAAAAATTTTGAAAAAGCATCAAAGACCCTGGAATTCGATAAAATATTGACCATGCTTGCCGATTGCGCCTCCACCGAAGGTGCCAAACGCAAGGCTCTTGCCCTTTGTCCCGAGACCGACAGAGAACGCATTGAGCGCAAACAGCAGGAAACCGAGGAGGCCAAACGCTTGGCCGGCATCAAAGGCACCCCCTCCTTTTTCGGCATCACCGATATTTCAGACGAAGTGGAAAGAGCCTGCAAGGGCGCCCAGCTTTCCATGGCGGAGTTATTGGCGGTGGGCAGAGTGCTGACCTGTGCCCGGACCTTGAAAAGGTATCCGGAGGAGGAGCATTCCGGCACCCACCCCTTTTATGTCTACTTCTCCCGTCTGATGCCCGATCCCAAGCTGGAGCGCACCATCACCTCCTCCATTCTGGCAGAGGATCTGATGGCAGATGACGCAAGCCCGGAATTGGCCGGCATACGCCGCAAAATCAAAACGGTAAACAACCGGGTTAAAGAGACCTTACAAAAATTTGTCACCGGAAACCACTACCAAAAATATCTGCAGGAGAACATTGTCACCACCCGTCAGGGGCGGTATGTGATTCCGGTAAAAGCCGAATGGCGCAATGAAATCAAGGGACTGGTTCACGACACCTCCGCCTCCGGCGCTACCCTTTTCATCGAACCTGCCGCCGTTGTGGATGCCAACAACGAGCTGCGCCTCTTAGAGAAGGAGGAAGAAAAGGAGATCGATCGGATTCTGTATACTCTTTCCGCAATGGTTGCCGAGGACTCCGGACTTTTGTCCTTGAACTACTACAACATCACAGAGCTTGCCCTGATCTTTGCCAAAGCCGAGCTGTCCTACCGGATGAAAGGCACCAGCCCTTCCCTCTCCCCCGACCGCAAACTGCGCATTCTGAAGGCAAGGCATCCGCTCTTGGACAAGCACAAGGTGGTGCCCACAGACATTCTGTTGGGCGGAGATTTTGATACTCTGGTGGTTACAGGACCCAACACAGGCGGTAAGACCGTCACCCTGAAAACCCTAGGACTTCTTTGCATGATGACGCAGGCCGGACTGCAGCCCCCGTGCCTTGGTCTTTCCGCTTTTCCGGTTTTTGAAAGCTTCTATGCGGACATCGGGGACGAGCAATCCATCGAGCAGTCCCTTTCCACCTTCTCAGCCCACATGAAAAACATCGTGGAGATCACGAAAGAGGCGGACGAGCACTCCCTTGTGCTCTTCGACGAGCTGGGTGCCGGAACAGACCCTGTGGAGGGAGCGGCCCTTGCCATGTCGGTTTTGGAGTATGTACGGAAAAAAGGCTGTCTGTGTGCCGCCACCACGCACTATGCCGAGCTGAAAGCCTATGCTCTGCAGACCGATAGAGTGTGCAACGCCAGCTGTGAATTTGATTTGGAAACCTTAGCGCCGACCTATCATCTGATCATCGGTACACCGGGAAAATCCAATGCCTTCGCCATTTCCGAAAAGCTCGGACTGGACAAGTCCATTGTGGAATATGCCAAAACCCTGGTCTCCTCCGACAACCGGAAATTTGAGCTGGTAATTGAAAAATTGGAGCAGTCCCGGCTCCTTGCCGAACGGCACTTAGAGGAAACTCTGAAAGAAAAAGAGGAGTTTGAAAAGTACCGCAAGGATCTGACTCTGCGCCTGGAAAAAGAAAAAGCCGAAAGCGAAAAGCTTTTGGAAAAGGCCAAGGCCGAGGCGGAGAAGATGCTGGAAAAGGCCCGGGAAAAGTGCGACGCGCTGGTGCGTCAAGGCGAGACCGAGCTGGAAGCCGCCCGCCTCAAGGCACGGCAGATGACCCAGCAGGTGCAGGCGGAGGCCTACGCCCTCACCGACGAACTGCACAAGCTGCAAAAGGACGACAAGCAGTCCGCCGCCCAGCGGGCCGCCCGTGCCCGGGAAATTGCCCGCAAGGACGCCGAGCGCCTGTTCGCCAAGAGCGACGTGGCCCACAACCCCGTGCGCCAGTTCGTGCCGCTGAAAGAGGTGCGGGTGGGGCAGGAGGTGGTCATCGCTGAGTATGACCAGCTGGCCACCGTCACCTCTCTGCCGGACCGCAACGGCATGGTGGAGGTGCGCGCCGGCATCATCCGGACCAAGGTGCCCCTCTCCGGCCTCAAAGCGCCGGACAAGCTGCAAAAGCCCCAGAAGAAGGGCGGCCGCGCCGCTCCCGCGCCCCGCAGCACCACCGTGCAGCGGGTGGAGCGCAGCGCCAGCATGGAGATAAACCTGCTGGGCATGACCGTGGAGGAGGCGCTGATGGAGACCGACCAGTTCATCGACCACGCGGTGATGAACGGCCAGACCATGGTCTACCTCATCCACGGCAAGGGCACCGGCGCGCTGCGCA
>ERZ857757.362-NODE-362-length-49887-cov-8.941544_pt1 | contig 49887 bp, 49 predicted proteins | sample MGYA00519764_ERZ857757 | MGnify/ENA primary metagenome ERZ857757 (study PRJEB31778, sample SAMEA3449359) | human gut metagenome | biome: human gut; feature: human-associated habitat; material: faeces | place: United Kingdom | collected 2010/2012 ...
CGGCGATGAACTCGTCGACGTTGGGGGCCTTCAGGTTGGCCTCGGGCAGGATGAGACGCAGGGTGGACGGCGCATCGCCGACGGTCTTTTCCACGCGCTCCCAATACTCGGGCTCGGACGTGAACTGGTCGCAGGCGACGACGGCCCACTTCTCCATATCGACGTCCTTGTTGGGCAGCAGAATGTCAGCGGGATAGAAGCCGAGCTTACTGAATTTTTCGTTCATGGTGTTTCCTCCTGATGTTCGTTGTTGAAACGGGGCGGCGCCCCTTGCGTGCGGTAGATATCGTGTAGATTATACAATATCCCCCGCGCAAAAAGCAATCCATTGCGGCAAATTTTACCTGATTATTTTTCTGCTTTTGCTGAAAATTTTTAAGGATGTATATTTTTTTGTCTTTTGCGGACACTATGCACAGCCAACCAAACACGATTAGGAGGGAGATCCATGGTCATCGACAAAGTGGCATTAACGCTCGCCGTCATCGGCGCGCTCAACTGGGGCAGCATCGGCCTGTTCGGCTTTGACCTCGTCGCGTTCCTCTGCGGCGGTCAGATGGGCACGGTCAGCCGCGTGATCTACACGCTCGTGGGCCTTGCCGGCGTATGGTGCATCACGATGCTTTTCCGCGAAACGGAGCCCATTGAGGGCGACGCGCACGCCTAACACGCATAAGAAGAAAAAGAGGGCTGCCGCCCTCTTTTTTCTTTACTTATTTTTGCGGTCCAGACGGCGGATCGTCTCCTCGTCCGGCGTGACATAGAGGGTGCGGCAGGTCTCATAGACCACCATGCCCGGTCTGGCGCCCGCAGGTTTTTTGACGTATTTGACGCTCGTGTAATCCACGGGCACATTGCTGCCGCCCTGCGCCTGTGAATAGTACGCCGCGAGCAGCGCGGCCTCATGCAGGCTCTCGTCGTCATACGCGCCGTCCTCGGTGCAGAGAATGACATGGCTGCCGTGGATCTTCTGCGTATGGAGCCACAGGTCGCGCTTGTCCGCCTTGCGCGTGAGCGCGTCGTTCTGCACGTTGCTGCGGCCCACAAGGATGCGCAGCCCGCTCGACGAGCGGAACTCGCGCGGCGCGATGGGCTTCTCGCGCCCCTTCTTTTCCTTTCCGCTGCGGCGGATATAGCCGGTCTCCTGCAGCTCGCGGCGCAGCTCGGCGAACTCCGCCTCGGTCTGCGCCAGCGCGATCTCGCCCTGTACGCTCTCGAGGTAGTCGCGCTCGCCGATGGCCTTGTCGATCTGCTCGCGCAGATGCTTCTCCGCAGTCTTGGCCTTGGTGTAGCGCTTGTAGTATTTCGCTGCGTTCTGCTGCGGCGTGAGCAGCGGGTCGAGCGGAATGTCAAGCTCCGCGCCGTTCTCGTCGTAGTAGTTCTGCGCCGTCAGCCGCGCCGCCCCGCGCTCCATGCGGTAGAGGTTCGCGGTGATGAGGTCGCCGTACAGCCGCAGCGTATCGCGGTCCTGCGAGGCGGAGTACTCCTTTTCGAGCATTCCGAGCTTGCGCACCACGCGGTCATGCGCGGAGGTCACCGTGCGCATCAGCTCACGCCCGCGGCGCTGCGCGGCCTCCTGCCGGTCGCGCTCGGTGTAGAAGGCGTCGAGCAGCGCGGAGAAGGTTGGGAAGGTCGTCTGCACCGTCTCCGCGCCGTACTGCGTGATGGAACAATAGGTGAAATCCACCGGCTTTCCCTCGCGCGAGAGCATGGTCGGTGTAAAGCGATTTTCCCGCACAGCTTCTGCCAGGCGTTCCATTTCCGCGGCAAGGCGCTCGCAGCCGTCCGCACGGTCGCAGAAGCGGGCGTCGGCTGCGCCGAAGGCGCGAAGCGCCAGCTCGCGCGCGATGAGCGGCGAGATGCCGAGATACCGGTCGAGCAGGAAGCGCTCGACGGTCTCCTCCGCTCCCCCGCCGCGGCGGGCCAGCTCGACCGCCCCTTCAGGGTCGGTCAGCAGCGAGAGCTTGTCGAGCGGCGTCGGAAGCTGATAGTATAGCCCCGGCAGCAGCGCCCGCGCACCGGAGACCTCAAACTCCACACGGCGCATACAATCCAAAATGCGGTCGTCCTCGTCGAGCAGCAGGAGGTTCGAGCGGCGGCCCATCGCCTCGAGCACCAGCTTCTTCGTGCCGGACTCGCCCAACTCGTTCACGCTGCGGACGGTGAACGTCACGATGCGCTCCAGTCCGCTCTGCTCGATCTCCGTGATGCGTCCGCCGACGAGGTGCTTGCGCAGCAGCATACAGAGCATCGGCGGCTCGGCGGGATTCTCGCGCAGAACCTCCGTGAGCTGCACGCGCGGCTGGTTCGGCCCCGCGTTGAGGAGCAGGCGCAGATTGCCGCGCAGGAGCAGCACGATCTGGTCGCGCGCGGGCTGCTGCACCTTGTCGATGCGCGCGCCGAGGAGCTGCCCCTTCAATTCGTTTGTCAATGCCCGCAGGCAGATCGCGTCAAGCGGCATCGTTCGCCTCCATCATTCGGTTAAACAGTTCGTTGATGCGCTCGTGCCGTCCCTGTAAATAGAGCCAGCCGAAGAGCGCCTCGAGCGCCGTGGCCTTCTGGTACTGCGCGCGGTCGGCGCTGTGCGGGATCGTGTGGACGTTGGCATTGCGCCCGCGGCGAAACACGTCGTGCTCCTCGTCCGTCAGCTCCCCAAAAATGGCGTCGGCCAGCTCTGCCTGCTTCGGCGCGCGGACAAGCTCCACCGTCGCGCGGTGCAGACCCTTGCCCGTCGCCTTGCCGTGCGCGCAGAGATAGGTGCGCACAAGCAGCTCGTATACTGCGTCGCCGAGGTGTGCCAGCCCGATGCTGCTGATGGCGCGGATGACGTCGGCATCGAGCGTATAGGAAAAATAATCGGTCATAGACTTCTCCTGTTTCGATATTGCCGCTATTATACCGCCCTTTTGCGCGAAACGCAACGGGTATTGCCGTAGTTTCGTACGCTAATGCGCTGTTGTGATACTTTATAAGCAAATAAGGGGTTGACATTTTCTTTGTAAACTTGTACAATACAATATTATTGATTTTGGCAGATTCGCACACAACGATTTTCACGGAGGAAGATAGATATGGAAAGAATCAAGCCCCGGACCCTCTCAGGCTTCATGGAGCTGCTTCCCGCGCAGCAGCAGCAGATGGAGCGCGTGATGGACATTCTGCGCACGACCTATAGCCGCTACGGCTTCACCCCGCTCGATACCCCCATCATCGAGGCCAGTGAGATCCTGCTCGCCAAGGGCGGCGGCGAAACGGAAAAGCAGATCTACCGCTTCTCCAAGGGCGACAGCGACCTCTCCCTGCGCTTTGACCTGACCGTGCCGCTGGCGAAGTACGTCGCCCTGCACTACAACGAGCTCGCCTTCCCCTTCCGCCGCTTCCAGATCGGCAAGGTCTACCGCGGCGAGCGCGCGCAGCGCGGCCGCTTCCGCGAGTTCTATCAGGCGGATATCGACGTCATCGGCGATGGCGAGCTGGACATCATGAACGACGCCGAGATTCCCGCCATCATCTACGACGTCTTTTCGGCGATGGGCCTCAAGCGCTTCCAGATCCGCATCAACAACCGCCGCGTGCTCAACGGCTTCTACTCCATGCTCGGCCTGACCGAGCAGAGCGGCGAGATCATGCGCACGGTGGATAAGATCGAAAAGATCGGTCCCGACATGGTGCGCGCCATTCTCGTCGACGACGTTAAGCTCACGGACGAGCAGGCCGACGAGATCCTCAAGTTCATCGCCATCACCGGCACGAACGAAGAGGTCCTTGCCTCCCTCAAGGGCTACTGCGGCCGTGACGAGCTGTTCGACCGCGGCTATGAGGAGCTTTCCACCGTCATCAAATACCTCGGCGGCTTCGGTGTCGCGCAGGAGAATTTCAAGGTCGACCTGACCATCGCCCGCGGCCTCGACTACTATACCGGCACGGTCTACGAGACCGCTCTGCTCGACTATCCGCAGATCGGCTCGGTCTGCTCCGGCGGCCGTTACGACAACCTCGCCGAGTATTATACCGACCGCAAGCTGCCGGGCGTGGGCATCTCCATCGGCGTGACGCGCCTGTTCTATGTGCTCGGCGAGCAGGGCCTTCTCAACGACGCGCTCAACACCGCGCCCGCGGACGTACTGCTTCTGCCGATGACGGAGGATCTGAGCTTTGCCGTCTCCCTCGCCACCCGACTGCGCGAGCGCGGCCTGCGCGCTCAGCTCTACACCGAGAACAAGAAGTTCAAGGCCAAGATGAACTACGCCGACAAGACGAAGATCCCCTACGTTCTCTTCCTCGGCGAGGACGAGGTCTCCTCCGGCGTCGTCACCTGCAAGGACATGGTCACCGGTGAGCAGACCAAGGGCGCACCGGACGAGATCATCGCCCGCATTTACGCCGCCATCCGCGAGAAGAACGCCCAGAAGGTCATCGTGGAAAAGTAACGCCCTGCGCGGCATCCCCTGCTGTTTGGGCAAAGTGCGCAATAGGTCCGATTTTCTCTCGTTTTTGGGAGTCAGGCACAGCCTGACTCCCTTTTATTCACAGATTTTTCACGTTTTCCATATTTCATTTTTGCATTGTCTGTGCTATATAATAGGTGTTGATTTTTCCGCCTCGGCGCACGGTGCGCCGGGCATATCACGATACAGGAGGTCCGTCTATGGCAAAGCCAACGGAACAAAGCGGCGAGAGCTTTATGCTCAAGCTCGCCCGCTTCATCGTCGATAAACGCAACCTTGTCTTTCTTGTCGTCATCATCGGGCTGATCTTCTCCGTCTTCTCCCGCAGCTGGGTGCAGGTGGAAAACGACCTGACCGCCTATCTCCCCGCCGATTCCGAGACCCGCCAGGCGCTCGACGTCATGGACGAGCAATTCACCACCTTCGGCACAGCGAGCGTGATGGTCGCCAACCTCCCGCTCGCCGACGCCTTCGATCTGCAGGAGAAGCTGGAGGATGTCGAGGGCGTGCAGGGCGTGGCGTTCGACGAGACCGACGAGCACTACAACAACGTCAGTGCGCTCTTCTCCGTCACTTTTGACTACGACGAGGACGACGAGCGCTGTCTCGACGCGCTCGAGCGCGTCAAGAACTCGCTCGCCGGCTACGATCTCTATGTCTCCACCGACCTCGGCAACACGCAGGAGGAGACCATCGACCACGAGATCAGCGTCATTATGGTCTATGTCGCCATCGTCATTGTCACCGTGCTGCTCTTCACCTCCGAGACCTACGGCGAGGTGCCGGTCCTGATTTTGACCTTTGTGGTCGCGCTCGTGCTCAATCAGGGCACGAACTTCATGATGGGCAAGATCTCGTTCATCTCCAATTCCGTGACGAGCATCTTGCAGCTGGCGCTCTCCATCGACTACGCCATCATCTTCTGCAACCGCTTCAAGGAGGAGCACCGCTCCCTGCCCCTGCGCGAGGCGGTCATTGTGGCGCTGAGCAAGTCCATCCCCGAGATCGGCGCCAGCTCGCTCACGACCATCGGCGGTCTGGTCGCCATGCTCTTCATGCAGTTCAAGCTCGGCCCCGATATGGCGCTGTGCCTCATCAAATCCATTCTCTTCGCGCTGCTCTCGGCGTTCGTTGTCATGCCGGGCCTGCTGATGCTCTTCGGCCCGCTTATCGACAAGACCGGCCACCGCAGCTTTGTCCCCAAGATCTCCTTTGTCGGCAAGTTTGCCTACGCCACGCGCCATGTCGTTCCCATTCTCTTTGTCGCGCTGGCTGTGATCGGCTGCCGCCTCTCGTCCGACTGTCCCTATGCCTACGGTTACGGGCTGATCTCCGCGCCCAAGCTCAACGAAACGCAGATCGCCGAGAATATGATCGACGACAACTTCAGCACCAAAAACCTCATGGCGCTCGTGGTCCCCGCGGGCGACTATGACAAGGAGCGCGCCATTCTCGACGAGCTTGAGCAGTACGACGAGGTCGACTCCACGCTGGGGCTTTCCAACGTCGAAGCCATGGGCGGCTATATGCTCACCGACAGGCTCACGCCCCGTCAGTTCTCCGAGCTGACCGATCTCGACTACGAGGTCGCCGAGTTCCTCTATGGCGCCTATGCCGCAAACCATGAGAATTACGGCAAGATCGTCGGCGGGCTTTCGACCTACTCTGTTCCGCTCATTGATATGTTCCTCTTTCTCTACGACGAGGTGCAGCAGGGCTATGTCACGCTGGACGACGAGCTGCAAAGCACGCTGGACGACGCCTACACGCAGATGACGAACGCCAAGCTCCAGCTTCAAAGCGAGCAGTACAGCCGTATGCTCATCTACTCCACGCTGCCGGTCAGCGGCGATGAGACCTACGCCTTCACCGACACCGTCACCGCGATCGCGCAGAAGTATTACCCCGGCGAAAAGGTCTATCTGGCGGGCGACTCCACCAACGAGTACGAATTTGAAAAGTCCTTCGCCGTGGATAATAAGGTCGTGAGCATCGTTTCGATCCTGATCGTCATGGCGGTGCTGCTTTTCACCTTCAACTCCGCCGGTATGCCGGTGCTGCTGATCCTGGTCATTCAGGGCTGCATCTGGATCAACTTCTCGTTCCCCACCATCACGGGCAAATACCTCTTCTTCCTGGGCTACCTGATCGTCAGCTCGATCCAGATGGGCGCGAACATCGACTACGCCATCGTCATCGCCAGCCGCTTTCAGGAGACCAAGACCAAGATGCACCACCGCGACGCCATCATTGAAACGCTCAACTTCGCGTTCCCGACCATCATCACCTCCGGCTCGATCCTGTCGATCAGCGGCTTTCTGATCGGCCGCATGACCTCCGAGCCGGTCATTGCCGGCATCGGCGAAAGCCTCGGACGCGGCACGGTCATCTCCATCATCATGGTCATGTTCGCCCTGCCGCAGATCTTGCTCATTGGCTCCAAGGTCATCGACCGGACCTCATTCGCCGTGCCGAACGTCATTCACCGCCACGCGGCGGACGGACGCATCCGGCTCGACGGCGTGGTGCACGGCGAGATCCACGGCACGGTCAGCGGCGTGGTCCGCGCGATCGTGGACGGCGATGTGAACGTGACCGTCATTTCCGGCAGCATGGTCGAGGAAGGAGGTGCAGACGATGAAACCGAATAAGCTCTCTTCCCGCCTGCTCGCGCTCGCCCTGTCGCTCGTGCTGAGCCTTTCCCTGTCCCTGCCCGCGCTTGCCGCCGGGGAGGACGGCATCATCTACATCCACACGGCGAAGGACCTGTGCGCCTTTTCGGACAGCTGCGCCTATGACGCCTGGTCGCGCGGCAAGACGGTCCTTCTGACCGCCGATATCTCCCTGCGCGGCGTGGACTTCGAGCCAATCGCCAGCTTCAGCGGCACCTTCAACGGCGGCGGGCACACCATCAGCGGTCTGACGCTGACTGACTCGCTCTCCCCCGCCGGTCTTTTCCTCACGCTCGAGCGCGGCGCCTTCGTCCACGCGCTCAAGGTCGAGGGGCAGGTCACGCCCGGCGGCACGAAGGAGGCCGTCGGCGGCATCGTCGGCCGCAACTACGGCACCTTGGAGGAGTGCTCCTTCTTCGGCGTCGTCAAGGGCGACAGCGCCGTGGGCGGCATTGCTGGCCGCAACGAGGAGGGCGGGCTGGTCGCCAACTGCACGGTGAGCGGCAGCGTCTCCGCCAATCGCTACACCGGCGGCATCGCCGGCTATAACCTCGGCACGCTGCGTGCGTGCATCAACTCCGCCAGCGTGAATACGGCAAATGTCGATCCCACGCTCAGCCTTGACGATCTGAGCATCGACCCCGCCTCTTCCCTCACCGACCTTGTTTCCGTCGGCGCAGTGGAAAGCCGGAACGCCACCTCGGATACCGGCGGCATTGCCGGCTACTCCTCCGGCAGCCTGCTCTCCTGCATCAACCGCGGCGCGGTCGGCTACCCGCACTTCGGCTACAACGTCGGCGGCGGCGCGGGCCGCAGCGACGGCTTTATGGATTTCTGCTCCAACTACGGCATGATCTACGGCCGCAAGGATGTGGGCGGCATCGTCGGTCAGATGGAGCCCTATCTCCATCTCTCGCTGCGTGACGACCTGATCGCCAGGCTGCGCACAGAACTGGATAAGCTCAACGCTCTCGTTTCCTCCACGCTGGACGATGTGGACAGCACGAACGATCACATCTCCTCCCGACTCGATTCGGTCTCCGCCTATACCAATGCCGCAGTGGACGACGCCGATTCGCTCGCCGGTCAGACCACGGACTTCATCGACAAGAACATCGGCACGGTCAACGAGCTGGTCGACCGTGCGGACGACGTGATGGACGCTCTGCCCGACATTCTCAAGGCGCTCGAGGCGGCGGAGGACAGCATGGGCGACGCTGTCGATGCGCTCGAGCAGTGCAACAAGGACCTGACGATGAGCGCCGCTGACCGCGCGGCGATCAGCGCAGCCGGTGACCGCATCCGATCCAACAGTACCAAGCTCAAGAACGCCTCGGACTCCCTGAGCGCCGTTGTCGGGGAGCTGCAAAAGTACCTTGACGGCACAACCCCTTGGGACACCGACGCAGTGCGCGGGCTGCTCTCCGACGCCATCGGCTATCTGGATGACGCGGTAAGCGCAATGTCGGAGATCACAACGGATGCGGCAGAGATCGCCGCCATCCTCTCCGACTTTCTCAAGGACGCCGCGCCCAAGGCGCACGACGATATTCAGCACGCGCTCGACGCGCTCGGCAGTACCTCCGACAGTCTCAACAGCGCAATGCGCCGGACGCGCAGGCTCATTGAGGACCTCAACGCACGGGACGATCTCACCTTCTATCCCCTTGGCGACGGCTATCAGGACACGCTGGACAGCCTTTTCACCAATCTGCGCAGCACGATGGATGAGCTGGATGCGCTCAGCGACGGGCTCTCTGCTGACGGCTCGACGCTCACCGCCGACCTGCGCGCGGTGAACGACCAAATGAACGCAGTCGTCAATCTGTGCCTTGACATCTTTGTGGATATGACCGACGCCGACGCCTCGGATATTTTTGAGGATACCTCCGACGAGAACATCGACGCCGTGACCTTCGGCAAGGTCCGCGGCTGCACGAACTATGGCGCCGTAGACGCCGACCTGAATGTCGGCGGCATCGCCGGCGCCATGGCCATTGAATACGAGCTGGACCCCGAGGGCGATCAAAAGGAGTCCTCCTCCGTGTTTGACCGCGTATACGAGACGAAGGCGGTCGTGCAGCACTGCGTCAACCGCGGCAGCATCAGCGGCAAAAAAGACTGCATCGGCGGCATCGTCGGCGAGATGGACCTCGGCATCGTGCTCTCCTGCGAAGCCTACGGCAGCGCAAGAAGCGAGACCGGCAGCTATGTCGGCGGCATCGCGGGACTGTCCTCCGCCGGCATCCGCTCCAGCTGGGCAAAGCTCACGCTTTCCGGCAAGAGCAGCGTGGGCGGCATCGTCGGCTCCGGCAGCGAGGACACCTCCTCGTCAGCCGGCTCCAGCTGCACGGTGACAGATTGCCGCAGCCTCGTTGTCGTTGAGGACTGTGACCAGTTTTCCGGTGCGATCTCCGGGCGTGACCTCGGTGTCTTCCGCGGCAATTATTTCGTCTCCGACGTGCTGCGCGGCATCGACCGCCGCAGCTTATCCGGGCAGGCGGAGCCGATGGACTACGCTACCCTCTGTGCGCTTGACGGTGTACCCGAGGACTTTCTCAGCTTTACGCTGCGCTTTGTCTGCGACGGCAGAACGCTCAAAACGCTGCGCTTTGACTACGGCGACTCCTTCGATTTCTCCGTCTTCCCCAGTCTGACAGAGCAAAGCGGGAGCTATCCGGTCTGGGACCGCACCGACCTGACCGACCTGCGCTTTGATACCGTCGTCACCGCTGAGTACACCGCCTACCGCGCCTCCCTCCAAAGCGACGCGCAGCGCGCGGATGGCCGCAGCGTCTTCTTCGTCGAGGGTGAATTTAACGAAACGGACTCACTCACCGCCGCCGCGCAGACGCCCGATCCCGGCGCGTTCCCGCAGCTCGCGGATAACCGCTGCACCGCGCTTAAAAATTATTTCTCCTTTCTCTCCGAGCGGACGCTGCCCGCCATGACCGTCTACCGCTCCGTTGCCGAGCAGTGGGAGCTTTCCTTCCCGCGCGACGCGCTGGCCGAGCACACGATCCGCTATCTCCCGCCCGAGGAGGTGAGCATGGATCACTGCGCCGTCTTTGTCCGCCGGTCTGACGGAAGCTGGCAGCCGGTCGAGACGACCTCGATGGGCAGCTACCTGCTCTTCACCGCGGAGGGCGAGAACGTGCAGCTCGCCGTGCTGACCACGGCGGCCGTCTGGTGGCTCTGGGCGATCTTTCTCGCGCTGATCGCCGCGGCGGCTTTCTTCATCGTTCGCGTCGTCCATCGCAGGCGCAGGAAAAGGACCGTGAAGTCAGGCAAAAAAGAAAACGGAGCAGCCGGCTAAGGCTGCTCTTTTTCTGCTTGTCATCGGGCGAAAACTGTGCTACACTATCGAAAGAGTATGAGTAAGGTGGGATTCAGGATGGAAAACAATACCTTTAAGGGTTCCCTGTTCGGCGGCTTCAACCGTGAGGACGTCATTGACTATATCAAAAAGACCTCGGCGGAGAGCACCGCCCGCATCGAGTCGCTCGAGGGCGACATCGACAAGCTCTGCGCGCAGGAGCAGGAGCTGCGCACGCAGGTCAGCACCCTGCGCGGCGAAAACGACCGCCTCACCCAAGAGCACAGCGACGCCGCGGTGGAGCGCGACACCCTGCGTGCCGCGCTGGATACAGCCAATGATGAGCTGACCGCGCTGCGGGCCGAGGCCGAAGCGCTGCGCGCGGAGAACGCTTCCCTGCGCGCGGAGAATGATAAGCTCCGCCCCATGGCCGAGCAGTATTCCACCATCAAGGAGCACCTTGCCGGCATTGAGCTCGACGCGCACCAGCGCGCCGAGGAGTACGAGCGCGGCGTCCACGAGCGGCTTGCCGCCATGATCGGCGACTGCCGCGCCCATTGCGACAGTGTTCTCTCAACGCTCGGCAATACCTGCATCAATGTGACCGGCGAGCTTCGGCGCGCTGAAAACAGCATCTCCTCCCTGCCCGCTGCCTTCAACGCGCTGCGCGCGGGTCTGGAAAAGCTGGAAGAGGACAAGTAACATTATTGCGAAAAAGGGAGCTTTGCGCCGCAGCGCAAAGCTCCCTTTTTCATTTTCTGTTTTTACTTCATGCCCTTGAGCTTCACCAGCTCTTCGAGCAGCGCGACCGTCCCCTCAATGCCGAGAAGCGACGAGTCGATGCACAGGTCATAGCTCTTGGCTTCGCCCCAGTCCTTCGAGGAATAGTAGTTATAGTACGACGCGCGGGATTTGTCCGTCTTCTTGATGCGCTCCTTCGCCTCCGCCTCGGAGATGTTGTTGCGCGCGGCCACACGCTTGATGCGGCTTTCGAGCGGCGCGGAAACGAAGATGTTGATCACATCGTCACGGTCCTTGAGCGCGTAGTCCGCGCAGCGGCCGATGAGAACGCAGGGGCCCTTGTCTGCGAGCCTCTTGATGGTGTCATAGGTCGCAAGATACACCTGCTGTTCGATGCTGCCCTTGGGCGTCACATGGTGCATGGTGAAGGAATACGGGTCCATCGCAATGGAATAGAGAAAGCTCTTGGGGCGCTCGTCGAAGCTGTGGAACAGTTCCTCACAAAGGCCGCTTTCCTCCGCCGCCTTCTTGAGCAGCAGATCGTCATAGTAGACGATGCCGAGCTTGTTCGCCAGCGCCGTGCCGATCTCGCGGCCGCCGCTTCCGTACTGTCTTCCAACGGTAATGACCATAAGGACTCCTCCTTTATCGCAAAACAAAATGGTGCTATAGAAAGTATAGCACCATTTTGTTTTCGGTTCAATCCTTTTTTACGATGCGAGTCGTTCAGATCCTGCCAAGCTCGTGCAGCAGCTTCTCCGGCGTCATCGGCCAGGAGCGCATCCACACACCGCAGGCGTCGTGAATGGCGATGCCGATGGCGGGCGCCGCGCCGTTGCAGGCGATCTCGGAGATGGACTTCGCGCCGAAGGGACCGAAGTCGTCGTTGACGTCGATCAGCACGGACTTGAAATCCTCGGGCGCTTCGCCGATCATCGGCGCGCCGTAATCCGTCAGATTCGCGTTGATGCACTTGCCGTTCTCATCCAGCTTCATATCCTCATAGAGGGTGTGGCCGATGGACTTCATCGCGGCGCCGTACATCTGGCACAGCGCGATCTCGGGATTGATGGGCGTGCCCGCGTCCTGCAGGGCGTAGAACTTCTGCACCTTGATCTCGCCGGTCCTGACGTTGACCGCCACCTGTGCGAAGTGCGCGCCGTAGGGCACGGAGGATGCGGTGGTGACGTAGCTGCCGTGCGCGACCATCTGCCCGCGGCCGTCGCCCGCGATCGCCGCGTGGGACAGCTCGCCGTAGGTGAGCGCCTTGCCGCTCGTCTTGGAATAGACCTCGCCGGGTGCGCGAACGTCCAGATCCTCGACCTTTTCGTTCATCTGCAAAGCGGCCTCTGCCAAGATCTTCTCCTTGAGCTTTTTCGCCGCCAGCAGTGAAGCGTTGCCGCTGAAGAACGTGCCGGAGGAGGCGTAAGCGCCGGTATCAAACACGCAGGAGTCGGTATCGCCGGACACGACCGTGATCTTCTCCATCGGGAGCTTGAGAACCTCCTTCACCGCCTTGGCGGAGATGGTGTCGAGACCCGTGCCAAGGTCCGCGCCGCCGCTGTTGAGAATGACTGTGCCGTCCGTCTCCAGCTTGGCGATGGCCTCGGCATGGTCCAAGCCGGGCAGACCGCTGCCCTGCATGATCATGGCAAAGCCCTTGCCGATCTTCCAGTCAGGATCGTCGGAGACTTCCTTTTTGCCCCACTCGATCATGTCGCAGCCCTTGGCAATGGCCTCGTCCAGACCGCAGGAGCCGACGGGAACGACGTTGCCCTCGCGGCCCTCGCCGAGACCCTTGAGGATCTCAAGCATATAGCCCTCGCTGACGTGGTTCTTTTCCACCATCGTGCGGTAGTCCACGCCCAGCTTGTCCGCCAGCTCCGCCATCGCCATCATGATGCCATAGGTGCCCTTCGGCGTACCGTAGCCCTGATACGCGCCTGCGGGCGGCGTGTTGGTGTAAAAGACCTTCAGATCATACGCCATGTTGTCCACGGCGAAGAGCGGCAGCGTCTTGGAGCAGCTGTTCATCGGAACGGTCAGGCAGTGGTTGCCGAACGGGCCGGTGTTGGCGCAGACCTCCATAAAGAGCGCGGTGATCGTGCCGTCCTTCTTGCCTCCCATCTTCACCTTCACGCGCATGGGGTGACGAGTGGAGTTGGCGTAGAACTCCTCGGCGCGGGTGTTGCGGTAGTAGACGGGCTTGCCGGTGACCCATGCGGCGTAGCCGGTCAGGTCCTCCACCAGAATGTCCTGCTTGCTGCCGTAGCCGCCGCCGACGCGCTCCTTGATGACGTGGATCTTATTTTCCGGAATGCCGCACACCCAGCTGACGATGCGGCGCACATGGTACGGCACCTGCGTGGCGCAGTTGAGCACCAGACGCCCGCTCTCGATGTGCGCATAGCAGACATGCGGCTCGAGCGGCGTGTGCTGAATCTGGCTGGTCTGGTAGGTGCGCTCCACGATGGCGTCCGCCTCGGCGAAGCCCTTTTCCATATCGCCGATGCCGCCCTTGTTGGAGGCGGCGATGTTCTTATGGATGTCCGCGCCCAGCGGGAACTGGTAGACGACCTTGCCCTCGCGCTCGTCGCCCGCGAGCTTATTGTACTCCGCGAGGTCCGCGGGCGCGCCCGCGTTGTAGACGACCTCGCCGTTGTGGACGAGCGGCGCGCCCTCCGCCATGGCCTCCTCGACCGTGTAGACCGCGCCCTGCGGCTCATACTCGACCTTGATGAGCGCGGCGGCCTGATCGGCGATCTCCGGCGTGCGGGCGATGATGCCCGCGACGCGGTCGCCGACGTGGCGGACCTTCCTGTTGAAGAGCCGCCGGTCATGCGGAGACGGCTCGGGATTGCCCTGACCGGCCTGCATATAGTGCGTCTCCGGCGTATTGTACGCGGTAAGGATGGCGGCGACGCCGGGCAGCTTTTCCGCCTCGCTCGTGTCGATGGACTTGATGTAGGCGCTGGCAAAGGGGCTGCGGAGGACGTGCAGGCACCATGCGTTCTCGGGCACCTTGTCCTCGACAAACACCGGCTCGCCGGAGACCAGCGCCGCGCCGTCGATCTTGCCGCAGGGCTTGCCGACGACCTCAAGGTTGGGTCGGAAGGACGGCGCGATCTTGCTGCGGAATTCGCCGAAGTCGCGCAGCTCGGTCGCGAGCTTGACGGCGAGATAATAATGCTCGTAGCCCGCGTCGCGGATAAAGATGCTCGTCAGCACATCCTTGACCTCTTCGCGGGTGGGGTTCGGCTTCTGCTCGAGCAGCCAGGTCAGAATGAGCGCGGCAGCGGGCGCGTTGTACGCGCTCTGCACGATACCCGCGGCGACCATGGCCTTCTGCACATTGTTCAGCTCACGTCCGTTCAGCAGATCCTCGGCGGTGCGGATCTCCGCGCCCTCAGCCTGATAGAACAGGATGAAGTTCGCATACTTGAGCTTGCCGTTGAAGACGATGGTATCGCTGCCGGCGAAGCCCTCGGCGTCGTCGCTGTCGCGGACGCTGCGGTAACCGGCACGGTACAAAACATCACGCAGTCTTGCGGTGGGTTCGGCGCGGAGGGTCACCTCTTCGCCGTTGATCTTGCATTTCAGTTCCATCGCCCTTACCTCCCGAGTGTGAAAACAATGCCCGCCAGATACTTCTTATAGGCGGCGCTGCCGGTCAGGTCGTCGACATAGATGACCTGACCGGCAATATCCGGCGTCGTGCCGTAGACAAGGCCGCTGCCCTGCACGCTCAGCGCGTAGATGCCGCCGCTCTCGGCGGCGATAAGCGTCGCGTGGCTCGACGAGGTGTTGCCGAAGCGCTTGACGGAGCCGGTACGGTCTTTATCGACCACGACATACTCGATCAGACGCTTGCAGTCGCTTTGCAGGTATTCGCCGACGGGCTTGTCCTGCTCGCCGTGCGGCGTGATGGATTTGAGCACCGCGTCCGCCGCAGTCAGCGCGGCGGCAAGATAGCTGTCGGAGCGGCGCAGGCCGAGGTTGCCGCCGACCGTCGCACTGTTTCGCTTGGCAAAGGAGGCGCAGAAGCCGGCGGCCTCCCTAATAAATGCCGGGACAAGCTCGCTCTCGATCACGTCCTGCAGGGTGCAGAGCGCACCGATATAGACCTTGCCGTCCTTCTCGGTGATGGTGTTGAAGTCGAAGCCGGTGATGTCGATGAGGTCCTTGCCCTCGGCAGCGCCGCCGAGGCGGAGGTCATCGGTGCCGCCGGCAAGATAGACCGCCGTGTCGGCGTGCTCCTTGCGGAGGTTCACGGCCTCCTGCGGGGTCCGGGGATGGTAGATCATGGCATTGCCTCCCTTTTATTCCTGAATATCCACGCGGCCGGGCGCATGGCCGGCTTCGAGCGCGTCGATGAAGAACGCGAGCATTCTGCGCGTGGTGTTTCTGCGGTATTCGGGCATGGCGTGCGGGCTGATGACCGTATTCCATGCGTCAAGGAATTCTTCCTTACAGGTGTGAAGCTCGCTGACCTTTTTCCCGATCAGCAGCTCCTCCGCCTTGCGGGAGCGGGCGACCTTGGGGCCCGCCGCGCCGGAGGAGGCGCGGAAATCGACCAACACGCCGTCACGGACGGTGGCGGCGGCGGAAAGCGTCAGCTTGGAGATGGCGTTCGCGCGGCGCATACCGATCTTGCGGAAGAAAGTGTGGGTGAAGTCCTGCTTGGGGATGATGACCTTCGTGATGATCTCGTCCTCGCGCAGCGCGGTCTTTTTGGTGGCAATGATGTAGTCGTCCACGAGCATACGGCGCTCGCCGTCCACGCTCGTGAGCACCACCTCCGCGTCCATCAGGATGAGCGGCTGGGGCATATCGCCCTTGGGGGACGCGTTGCCGATGTTGCCGCCGATGGTCGCGCTGTTGCGCAGGGCGATCGCGCCCATGCGGGACGCGGCGTCCTTCAAAAGCTCGGGCGCGATGGGCGAGCGGGCGATCTCCGCCGAGGTCGTGCACGCGCCGATCTCCACGCTGCCGTCCGGCAGCGCGCGGATGCCCTTGAGCTCCTTGAGATTGGTGATGATGAGCACGTCGCCCTTGAACGCGGGCGTCACGCCCGCACCCATGCTGTTCGCGACCATCAGGTCGGAGCCGCCGGCGAGGACGGTCGCACCGGTTTCCTTGCGGATACGCAGCGCCTCCTCAAGCGTTTCGGGAATGAAGCACTTTACCTGTTCCATAAGGCCGCTCCTTTCTTCGCCGCGAGTCGGATGCACTCGACGATCAGGTCATAGCCGGTGCAGCGGCAGATGTTGCCGCTGATGCCGACGCGGATCTCTTCCTCGGTGGGGTCGGGATTCCTGCTCAGCAGCACATAGGTCGCCATGACCATGCCGGGGATGCAGAAGCCGCACTGCACCGCGCCGCCCTCGGCGTAGGCGTCGATGATGCACTTGCCCTTTTCCGTGTCGCGGATGCCCTCGATGGTCAAAAGCTCGCAGCCGTTGACCGCGCCGACGGGGATGATGCAGCTCGTGACCAGCTCGCCGTTTTTGATGATGGAGCAGGCTCCGCACTCGCCCTCGCCGCAGCCTTCCTTGCTGCCGGTGAGGCCGTAGTCCTCACGCAGCACGTCGAGCAGTCTTCTCAGCGGGTCGCCCTGGTAGAGCTTCTGCTCGCCGTTCAATGTAAAACGAATCTCAGTGTACATGTTTCATAGCCTCCTCAATCGCTTCCGGCGGGATGGGAATGGATGTAAAGCGCGTGTTGAGCGCACGCTCGACCGCATCCACATAGGCCGCGGAAGCGCCGTTGAACACCAGCTCGCCCATGCCCTTGGCGCCGTAGGGGCCCCAGGGATAGGGATTTTCCTGAATGTGGTAGAACTGCTTCGGGAAATCCATCGAGGTGGGGATCACATAGTCGGACATACTCTTCTGCTTGAAGCGGCCGCCCTTGACCTCCAGCTTTTCCATCGAGCCGTAGCCGAGGGACTGGAGGATGCCGCCGTTGATCTGACCGTGGACGATCAGCTCGTCGATGGCCTTGCCGATCTCGTGAGAGGACCAGACGCCAAGCGTCTTGACCTCGTTCGTCAGCTTGTCCACCTCGACCTCAACGCAGGCAACGCCCCAGCCGTAGCCGAGGTAGGCGTCGCCGCGGAAGGTCGCCTGATCCCACGGGTAGCCGTCGGGATGCTCGTACTCGACCTCGGTGGTGAAGTCGCCCTCGCTCCAGCGCTCCTTCATCTCCTGCGCGGCGCGCTCGACAAGGCGGCCGACGACCATGGTGGAGCGGGAGGCTGCGGTCGGGCCGGAGTCCACGACCTTGGAGGTGTCGGGATCGAGATACTCGATCTGATCGATGCTCACGCCGAGCGTGGCAGCGCAGATCTTGCGCAGGCTCGTTTTGAAGCCCTGCCCCATTTCGGTGGAGCCGACCTGAATGCTCACGCGGTCGCCGGTCTTGACCAGCCGCGCGTGCGCCTTGATGATGGCCTGCTCGCCGTTGCCGGTGAACGCGCCGCCGTGGTTATAGAGCGCGATGCCGATGCCCCTGCCGCAGCCGGGCTTGTATTCCTTGGCCTTGCGCCAGTAATCGGACTCGCGGGTGATGACGTCCAGCATCTCAGGGAGCTTGACCTCCTCAATGATGTGACCGTTGGTCGTGGTCTCGTCGCCCTTCTTGGCGAGGTACTGCATCTTGAATTCCAGCGGATCGACGCCGAGGTGGTGCGCCAGATGGTCCAGATGCGTCTCGATGGCAAAGAGCGTCTGTGGCGCGCCGAAGCCGCGGAACGCGCAGGACGGGAACATATTCGTGCCGATGCCCTCGCCCTTGAGATAGGTATTGTCAAAGGTGTAGACGCCGTTGCCGTGGAACACGCCGCGCTGGAGCACGACGTAGGACGAGGAGAGGTACGCGCCGCAGTTATAGTAGATGTGACCGTACACACCGGTGATCTTTCCGTCCTTCACCGCGGTCTTGTAGATGCACTTGGACGGATGGCGCTTGACGGAGAACTGCGTGTCCTCCTCGCGGTCAAAGACCATCTTGATGGGCTTGCGGATCTTGTTCTCCGCCACCAGCAGAGCGCCGCAGAGCACGTCGGGGAAATGCTCCTTGCCGCCGAACGCGCCGCCGGTCGTGCACTGGCGGACGATGATATCGTCGTAGGGAATGTCCAGCAGCCCCGCGATGGACTTGCGGATGTAGAACGGGCACTGGGCGGAGGCATAGAAGACGAACTTGCCGTCCTCCATGTCCGCGATGGCGCTGTTGGTCTCCAGATGGACGTGCTCCTGATAGGGCGTTTCGATGGTCTCCTCAAAGACCTCGTCCGCCTCGGCGAACACCTCGTCCATCGGCCGGCCCTTCTCGCAGAACAGCTCGCACATGACGTTGCTGTTCTTCTCCGGGAACATGGGGCCGCCGACGCAGTGGATACCGTCGTCAATGGTGACGGCGGGCGTCTGCTCCTCGTAGTCGATTTTGATCTGCGCCTTGATCCGCTTGAGAACGCTGCGGTCGGGGCCGACCACCAGGCCGATCGTCTCGCCGACGTAGAGGACATAGTCCTCGGCGAAGCAGCGCCAGTCCTTGGCGATCATCCACAGCTCGTTCTTGCCCTGCGCGGGAATATCCTTCGCGGAGATGAAATAGTACCCCTCCGGCAGCTCCGGCACATGAATGGCCTTGATCCTTCCACGGGCGATGGTGGAGCGCACCATGTAGGCGTACTGCATATCGGGCAGCGTCATATCGCAGACGTAGACCGCCTCGCCCCTCGCCTTCTGCACCGCGTCCACACGAACGATGCGATCACCGATCTTCGTCGCCTGCATCGGCTTGCTGCTGTATCCTTCCGACATAAAAGACCTCCTTCAGCGTTCCCGCCTGCCGGGACGCTTCCTTCGGTAAATTTTGAACATTTTTAGGAATTCTTACAAAAGCAAGATATTCTAACAAGCTGTTTTCAGCGAATCAGCCCATTTTCTTGCTGTGATTTTAACACCAAACGCCCCGTTTGTACAGAGACGCCGTAGTCCTACTTTCAGAATAGCGCGTGTATTTTCCGGTTGCATTGGGGAGACTGCTTATGATAAAGTAACCATAATCGAGAAAGAGAGATGAACTCCATGAACCATCCGCCCAGGATCGGCTGCCTTATCATGGCGGCCGGAAACGCCAGCCGCTTCGGCTCCAACAAGCTCGCCGCCAAGGTGGACGGCAAAATGCTCATCGAGCACGCGCTCGAGACCGTCCCCCGCGAGGAATTTGCCCGCGTGACCGTCGTCACGCAGTACGACGAGGTCCTCGTGCTTGCCAGGCGCTTCGGCTTTACCGTCCTTGTCAATCCCTTCCCCGAGTGGGGCGCGAGCCACACCGTCAGGCTCGGCACCGAGGCGATGGCAGACTGTGACGCCATTCTCTATCAGGTCGCCGACCAGCCGCTGCTGCGGCGCGAGAGCGTGCGTGCGGAGGTCGAATTTTTCCGCCGGCACCCCGACCGCATCGTCGCGATGGGACACGGCGGCGTGCGCGGCAACCCGTGCATCTTCCCCGCCCGCTTCTTCCCCGAGCTGACGGCGCTCGAGGGCGACCGCGGCGGCAGCGCCGTCATCCGCCGCCACGAGGACGCGCTGACGCTCTTTGAGATTTCCCCCGATGAACTGCGCGACGTGGACACGCCGATGGCGCTCGCCGCGCTGCGCGACACGCTCGCGTGAGCTACGGTGCCGTCATTTCGCCGCGGAGGTCCTGCTCCATCAGCGCCTTGACGCGCTCCTTCTCATAGCCGCAGGAAAAGAGATAGTAGAGCTTGGCGACGGCGGCTTCGGTCGTCATGTCCAGCCCGCTGACCGCGCCCGCTCTTTTCAGGGCGTTCGAGGTCTCGTAAGCGCCCAGCGCCACCGCCCCTTGCGGACATTGCGAGCAGACCGTCAGCACCGTGCCGTTGTGAAACGCCTTTTCGATGATCGGCAGCAGCGCGCCGCCGTCCCCGGGAATGTTTCCCGCGCCGAAGGTCTCGATGACGATGCCGCGCAGCCGCTCGGTCATGATCTGCTCAAAGAGCGAGAACTGAATGCCCGGGAAGACCTTCAGCACCCCGATGGGAATATTCTCCAATAATTGCAGCTTCAAAGCGCCTTTCGGCTTCGGCAGGAGGGCGCTTTCGTTGTAGCGGATGGTGATGCCCGCATCGGCAAGGCTCGGGTAGTTCGGTGAAAGGAAGGCGATCAGCCCGTCGGCGGAGAACTTGGTCGCGCGGTTGCCGCGCAGGAGCTTCCCGCCGAAGTACAGGCAGACCTCATGCACCTCCCCCGCGCCCGCGATGAGCAGCGAGGTGATAAGATTGTCGCGCCCGTCGCTGCGGATCTCGCACATGGGGATCTGCGAGCCGGTGAGAATGACCGGCTTTGCCAGTCCCTCGAGCATGAAGGAAAGCGCGGAGGCGGTATAGGCCATCGTGTCCGTGCCGTGGAGCACCACAAAGCCGTCGTAGGCGTCGTAATGGTCGGCAACGAGCTGCGCGATCTTGTTCCACTCATGCACCGTCATGTTGGAGGAGTCGAGCAGCGGGTCCATTTCGAGCATATCCCAACGGGGCATCTGCTCGGCGTACAGGTCGGGAATGGCTTCCATCGCGCGGCGGAACTGTCCGCTCTGCGGGGCGTAGCCGTTCTCCGTGCGCGTCATGCCGATGGTCCCGCCGGTGTAGATGATCAGAACATTTTTCATACGGCTTACCACCAATAGCGCGGCATCTTGGGCCGCTCATACGGCGTTTTCATCAGCGGAAGGCTCGTGCGCATCTCGCCGTCGAGCGCGAAGTACGCGCCCGCCACGGCGGGAGCCGTCGGGATGGTCGTGATCTCGCCGATGCCGATGGCGCCGAAGGCCATGTCCTGCCCCTCCTTCTCCACCAGAATGCTGTGGATGGGCGGCACCTGATCGGCGCGGAACAGGCCCAGCGTGCCGAACCTTGCGCTGGGGATGCAGTCGTAGAGCGGATAGTGCTCCGTCAGCGTGAAGCCGAGCGCCATGGTGACGCCGCCCTCGATCTGCCCCTCGCAGGAGAGCGGATTGATCGCCTTGCCGACGAAGTGCGCCGCGTCGATCTCGCGGATCGTTCCGTCGTCGTTGAGCACACACACATGAGTAGCGTAGCCGTAGGCGACGTGGCTGATGGGATTTTCCACGTTCTGCGCGCCCAGCGGGTCGGTCTTGGCGAGGTATTCGCCGTAGAACTCCTGTCCCTCGAGCGCTTTCCAGTCCACGCTCGCCCCCTCAGGCAGCTCGGTGCCGACCGTGCCGCTGCTGTTGCCGCCGGGCAGTGATTCCATGCCCTGCCGGTGCGCGATGCCGGAATAATCGGACACCCTCACATCGGCGCCCGCCGCCGCGAGCAGCTTCTGACACGCCCGCCGGCAGGCTTCGCCGGTCACGAGCGTCTGGCGCGAGCCGGAGGTCGTGCCGGAGTCCGGCGCGTTCACCGTGTTGGCGGCCTCGTAGACGACATCCTCGCGCCCACAGTGCAGCATCGTGCAGACGATCTGCGTCAGCACCGTACCGAGTCCCTGTCCGATGCAGGATGCGCCGGAGCGGATATGGAGCTTACCGTCCTTGACCGCCACGATGCAGCGGCCTGTATCGGGAATGCCCACGCCGACGCCCGCGTTCTTCATCGCGCAGGCGATGCCGACGTTCCTGTTCTGCTCGCAGATGTCCTTCACCGCCTCGAGCGTTTCCACAAGACCGGTGGACGGCGGCGCGATCTGCCCGTTCGGCAGCGTCTGCCCGGGGCGGATGGCGTTGCGGTAGCGGATCTCCCACGGGGAGATGCCCAGCTCGTGCGCCATCTTCGTGAGCGTCATTTCCATGGCGTAGCAGGTCTGCGTCACGCCGAAGCCGCGGAACGCGCCCGCGGGCGGATTGTTCGTATAGTACGCCTTGCCGGTGATCTCAAAATTTTCGTAGTGATAGGGGCCTGCCGCGTGCGTGCAGGCACGCTCGAGCACCGGGCCGCCGAGCGAGGCATACGCGCCGGTGTCGGCGACCACCTCGGCCTTGACGCCCTGAATGAGGCCGTCACGATTGCAGCCCATGGTGATGGTCACCTTCATCGGGTGCCGCTTCGGGTGGACGAGCATACTTTCCTTGCGGCTCAGCTTCACCTTGACCGGACGGCCCGTGAGATAGGCGACGAGCGCCGCGTGGTGCTGCACCGTCATATCCTCCTTGCCGCCGAAGCCGCCGCCGACGAGCATATTGGTCACATGGATCTTTTCCTTGGGAAGCCCCAGCAGACGGGAGACCTCCCGCGCCGTGTCGTAAGCGCCCTGATCGGTGGAGAGAATGGTCAGCCCGTCCTCGTCGGGGTAGGCGACCGCGCACTCCGGCTCGAGGAAGGCGTGCTCCGTGTACGGCGTTTCGTAGTGATACATCAGCACATAGTCCGCGTCGCGGATGGCCTGATCGGCGTTGCCGCGGCTGACGTGCTTTTCGCACAGCAGGTTGCCGGACTCATGCACGAGCGGCGCAAAGGGCTGGGAGGCATAGGTCGGGCTGAACACCGGCTTGAGCGGCTCGTAGTCGATCTCGACGAGCGCCTTTGCCTGCTCCAAAGCCTCCTTCGTCTCCGCCGCCACAAGGCAGATGGCGTCGCCGAGGTAGTGGGTGATCCTGCCGACGGGGATCATCGCGTCCCAGTCCTGCTGCAGATGGCCGACCTTGATCTCCCCCGGAATGTCCTCCGCGGTGTAGACGCCGACCACGCCGGGCAGAGCCTCCGCCTTTTCCTTATGGATGGCAAGCACCCGCGCGCGGGGGTATTTGCTGCGCACGGCGCTGGCGTAGATCATACCGTCCACATACAGATCATCCGGATACTTGCCGTAGCCCTGCACCTTTTCCGCCACGTCCACGCGCACAGCGCGTTCACCGACGCCATAGCCTGTCTTTTTCTCCTCCGGCAGCTTGCCGCTGCGGAAGATCTCCGCCGCGAGCAGAATGCCGTCGATGATCTTCACATAGCCCGTGCAGCGGCAGATGTTGTTGCGGATGGCAAACGCAGCCTCCTCGCGCGTCGGCGCGGGATTCGCGTCCAGCAGCGCCTTGGCGGAGATGACCATGCCCGGGATGCAGAAGCCGCACTGCACCGCGCCGGCCTTGCCGAAGGCGTAGGTATATACGGCCTTCTCCCAGTCGGAAAGGCCCTCGACCGTAAGGATGGTCTTTCCCTCCAGCTTGTCCGTCGAGGGAACGCAGGCCTTCGTCGCCTTGCCGTCGATGAGGACATGGCAGGTGCCGCACGCGCCCTCGCTGCATCCGTCCTTGACGGAGGTGAGGCGCAGCTCGTCGCGCAGGAAGCGGATGAGCTTTTGATTTTTCTCCGCCTGCACGGTCTGTCCGTTCACGGTAAATGTCGCCATAGCGGGGTCTCCCTTCCCAAACTTTTTGTTTGGACTGCTTATTATTTTTCATTTTTATTGTATCACATTCGTCCGAAATTGCAACAAAAAGACACGTGAGCGTGATACTATTTAGAAGATAGCGCCGCTCCGTGCCGAAAGATTGAATTATATGTAAATCTTCTCCCTCCTCGCTTGACAAAAGCTGGCTTTTCCACTATGATTTCCGTATCCTTTCCACGGCTGTGACGAGGCGGGCTCGCCCCTCCGCGCAGCCGTCCCATTCTATATTGGAGGGACGCTTATGAAAGAAGTCAAAACCCCGAAAAAGCCTCTGATCTTCTACTACGCCGTCGCCATGCTCGCGGTATTTCTCTTCAATTTCTTTGCCATGCCGTGGCTCGCGCAGCACCAGATCAAGGAGGTGGACTACAACACCTTTGTCGAGATGGTCGAGCAGGACAAGGTCGGCAAGGTCGAAATTCAGGAACAGGACAACCGCATTCTCTTTACCGATAAGGACGAGTCCGTTATCTACAAGACTGCCATGGTGTCGGACGACGACCTCTCCGCCCGGCTTTTGGAGGCGGGCGTTTCCTTCAAGGGCGAGGAGATCGAGCAGACCTCGCTGCTTGTCGACATTCTCGGCTGGGTGCTCCCCATCCTGATCTTTATCGCCCTCGGGCAGTATATGTCCAAGAAGATGGCGGACAAGCTCGGCGGCGGCAACTCGATGATGTTCGGCTTGGGCGGAAACAGCAACGTCAAGGTCTACGTCCAGTCCACCGAGGGCATCCACTTCTCCGATGTTGCGGGCGAGGACGAGGCCAAGGAAAACCTGCAGGAGGTCGTCAACTATCTGCACGACCCCAGCAAGTATCAGGAGATCGGCGCTTCCATGCCCAAGGGCATATTGCTCGTCGGCCCTCCGGGAACCGGCAAGACCATGCTCGCCAAGGCGGTCGCAGGCGAATCGAACGTTCCGTTCTTCTCCATCTCCGGCTCAGAGTTCGTGGAGATGTTCGTCGGCATGGGCGCGAGCAAGGTGCGCGACCTGTTCAAGCAGGCCAAGGAAAAGGCGCCCTGTATCGTTTTCATCGACGAGATCGACGCCATCGGCCAGAAGCGCAGCGGCGGCCAGTACGGCGGCAACGACGAGCGCGAGCAGACGCTCAACCAGCTTTTGACCGAAATGGACGGCTTTGAGAGCAACAACGGCGTCATCATCCTCGCCGCCACCAACCGTCCCGAATCCCTCGACCCCGCGCTCACGCGCCCGGGCCGCTTCGACCGCCGTGTGCCGGTCGAGCTTCCCGACCTCAAGGGCCGCGAGGAAATTTTGAAGGTCCACGCGAAGAAGATCAAGGTCGCGGAGGACGTCGATTTCAACAAGATCGCGCGCATGGCCTCCGGCGCTTCCGGCGCGGAGCTTGCGAACATCGTCAACGAAGCCGCGCTGCGCGCCGTGCGCGCGGGCCGCAGGTTCGCCACCGAGTCCGATCTGGAGGAGAGCATTGAGGTCGTCATCGCGGGCTATCAGAAGAAGAACGCCATCCTCACCGACCACGAAAAATGGATCGTCGCCTACCACGAGACCGGCCACGCGCTCGTTGCGGCGCTGCAAAGTCACTCCGCCCCCGTGCAGAAGATCACCATTATCCCCCGCACCTCGGGCGCGCTGGGCTACACGATGCAGGTCGAGGAGGGCAACCATTACCTGATGACGCGCGAGGAAATGGAGAACAAGATCGCGACGCTCACCGGCGGCCGCGCCGCCGAGGAGGTCCGCTTCGGCTCTGTCACCACGGGCGCTTCCAACGACATCGAGCAGGCGACCAAGCTCGCCCGCGCGATGGTCACACGCTACGGCATGAGCGAGGATTTCGACATGGTCGCACTCGAGACGGTCACGAATCAGTACCTCGGCGGCGACGCCTCGCTCGCCTGCTCTGCCGAAACGCAGACGAAGATCGACGCGCTGGTAGTCGCGCTCGTCAAGCGCGAGCATGAAAAGGCCGTCAAGCTGCTCAACGATCATCGTTCCAAGCTCGATGAGCTCTCCCAGTACCTCTATGAAAAGGAGACCATCACCGGCGAGGAGTTCATGAAGATCCTGAATCTCGAAAAAGCACAGGATAAAACGCAGGATTAAGCAAAAAAGCCGCCCACTCGGGCGGCTTTTTCGGCGAAAAACTCATGGATTTCCTGTTGTTCTTCCCATCGCGATGTGCTATACTGCCATCAGCAAAGAAAAGGAGGGATCACGATGGATCCTATTTATGAAATTGATCTGGACGTCTGTCCCCATTGCGGCGGCGTCGGCGCCATACAGGACGAACAGGGCTGGTGCGTCTATGTAGACTGCCTTGACTGCGGCTCGCACACCGTCCACGCCGCCTACGAAACGCCCGAGGAGCGCCTCGCGGCGGCCAAGCAGGTCGCGCATCTGTGGAACATCGGCAAGGTGATCCACGCCGGCGTCGGCGACTGAGCCGCGCCCATCACCCCATAAAGACCTCGTCCGGCATCTCCGTGATCGCGGAGATGCCGCCGCTTTTTTCGGTGGAGCGTCCGGCGACGCGACAGGCAAATTCCGCGATGCCGCGCAGCTCCGCCTCGTCCAGCGCTGCGGGAGGCTTGCCGCTTTGGAGCAGCCTCCACACCGCGCAGCCGCCGAAAATATCGCCCGCGCCCGTGGTGTCCGTGACTGTCAGGCCCTTGAGCCCGTCCACATGTCCCTGCGCTCTCGGGTTCGCAAACTCGCAGCCGTCCGCGCCGCAGGTCACAAAGACGAGCTGCGTGCCGAACCGCTCCCGAATGTACGCCGCGCCCTCGCGCGGTGAAAGGCCGAAGAGGAATCCCACCTCATTGTCGCTGAGCTTCACAACGTCGGCCTGCCCGAGTCCCCAGAGCATCTGCTCCCGCGCGTCGTCAGGGCTTCTCCAGAGCGGCGGGCGCAGATTGGGGTCGAAGGTGATGAGCTTCCCGCGTTCCTTTGCAAAGGCGACGGCGCGCTGCGTCGCGCCGCGCGCAGGCTCGTCGGTCAGAGAAAGCGTTCCGAAATGGAACGCTTTTGTTTTTTCGATGAGCGAAAGGTCCAATTCCTCAGCGCGGAGCTGCGTGTCCGCGCCCGGCTTGCGGGCAAAGGAAAAGGAGCGCTCGCCGCGCGCGTCGAGCGTCACGAATGCCAGCGTCGTGAAAGCATCCTCCGCCACGACAACGCCGCGCGTATCCACGCCGACCTCGCGCAGCGTCCCGGTGAGCATCGTGCCGAAGGCGTCCGCGCCCACCTTGCTCAAAAGCGCCGTCCTGCCGCCGAGCCGCGCGATGGCCGCGAGGAAATTGGCGGGCGCACCGCCGGGATGCGCCGCCATGAGCGGATAGCCGTCCGCTCCCGCCCCCTGCGTCGTAAAGTCGATGAGCAGCTCGCCAAGCGCAACGACGTCGTACTCCGTCCGCGTCATCCTCTGCCCTCCCCGCGCTCGCACAGCAGCCGCAGCGCCTCCAGATAGCCCGGCAGCCCGTGCCCGCGGATGGTCGCGATGCAGGCCGCGCGGATGTAGGACACATGGCGGAAATCCTCGCGGCTGTCCGGGTCGGAAACGTGGACCTCCACCGTCGGGATGCCGACCGCCTTCACCGCGTCAAGCAGCGCGACGCTCGTGTGCGTATAGGCGGCGGGGTTGATGATCATGCCGTCCACCCGGTCGAAGTACGCCTGCTGGATGGCGTCCACCAGCGCGCCCTCGTGGTTGGACTGGAAGAACGAGACCTCCGCGCCCAACCGTTCCGCCTCGCCCGCGATCATGCTCTTCAGGTCCTCGTAGGTCGCATGGCCGTAAATTTCCGGCTGACGGATGCCGAGCATATTCATGTTGGGGCCGTTAATGACCAGAATTTTCACAAAAATCCCTCCAGATCGCCTGCGCGGTCTGCTCGACCGTGCCGCTGTTGTCGATCGCGGCGTCGCGGAACCGCTCGTAGAGCGGCGCGCGCTCCGCCCACATCGCCGCAAGGTCCGCCCCCTGCGAGAGCGGGCGGCCGTCGGTCGGCAGCAGCTCCAGCGGACGCAGAAGCTGATAGATGCGGCCGTTCTGGTGGAGCGCGGCGTAATTCTCCGGTGTTTTCACCACGCCGCCGCCCGTAAGCAAAAGCTTCCCGCTCAGCGCGCCGCACGCCGCCGTCGCCTCACGCTCGAGCGCGCGGAAGGCGGCTTCTCCTCCCTTGGCGAAGATCTCGGGAATGGAGCAGCCCGCCTTTTCCGCGATGCGCGCGTCGATGTCGATGGCCTCGCGGCCCGTCAGCGCGGCGAGCGCCGCGCCGACCGTGGACTTGCCGCTGCCCGGCATCCCGATGAGCACGAGATTCGTCATTTCCCGCCGCAGCTGCGCGAGGATGCGTTCGTTCTCGCAGTCGGCGATGAGCCTGTCAAAGAAATGTTCCTCCGCCGCCTTGGCCTGCGCCACCAGCATCGGAAGGCCGTCCGAGCACGGAATGCCCAACTCCTCCGCCTGCAGCAGCAGCGCCGTGCGGCGAGGATTGTAGATCAGATCGAGCACGCCCGCGCAGGCGGGAAAGGCGGTCAGATCGACCGCCGCCGCACCGTTGTTCGGATACATCCCGACCGGTGTGGTGTTGACGATCCGCTCCGCGTCCGCGTGGCGGCCGAGGTTCGTATAGTTGTTCTCTCCCGAGCGGGAGATGATGACCACCTCGCGCGCGCCGAGCTTTTTCGCGCACGCGGCTGCCGTGCGCGATGCACCGCCGCTGCCGAGCAAAAGCGTCTTCTTCCCCGCAAAGCCGATGCCCGCGCACTGCGCCATGAAGCAGAAGCCCGCGGCGTCGGTGTTATAGCCATAGAGCTTTCCGTCCGCGCGGCGCACGAGCGTGTTGACGCTGCCGATGGCCTCCGCCATCGGGTCGAGCACATCGCAGTACGCCATCACGTCGCGCTTGTAGGGAATGGTGACGTTCAGCCCGCCGATGTCCTCCCGCGCGAGGAACGCGCCCAGCTCCTCCGGCTCCAGCTCGATGAGGCGATAGTCCGCACAGCCGAGCGCGGCGTGAATGGGCGCCGACCAGCTGTGACCGAGCTTTCGTCCCAGAAGTCCGTAAACCTTCTCCCCCATCGTTCACACCTCGGCGTAATTTCCGAGGAATACAAACTCCGCGCAGCTGCGCTCCATTTCCTCGAGCATGGCAAGCACGCTCGGGTCCTGCACGCTTGCCTCCAGCTCAAGGAAGAACACAAACTCAAAATCGCTCCCCGCCACGGGGCAGGATTCGAGCTTAGTCATGTTGATGTCCAGCGCCGCGAGCTTGGAGAGGATCTCATAGAGCGCGCCGGGCTTATTCTCGAACGAGAGGATAAGGCTGATGCGGTTCGCGCCGGCGTAGATGACGGGGTCCTTCGCCACGCAGAAAAAGCGGGTGTAATTATTCTCGCTGTCCTGAATTTTGTCGCTCACACATTCAAGGCCGTAAAGCGCGGCGCAGGGATGTGAGGAGATGGCGGCCGCGTGGCGGCTGCCGCTCTCGGCGACCAGCTTCGCCGCCTCCGCCGTGTTGCCGCAGGGGATCACCCGCACGCCGGAAAGGCTGCTGAGGAACCTGCTGCACTGACCGATAGCCTGCTGATGGGAGTAGATCTCTGTAATGTCCTCTAACTTTACACCCGGCATAGCCAAAAGCTCATGGCGGATGCAGAGTCTCGTGGAGCGCACCACGGAGAGCTGATGCTGCTGAAGCAGCGAGTAGACCGCGCGCACCGAGCCATTGGAGCTGTTTTCAATGGGCAGCACGCCGAATTTGCACAGGCCCGACTCCACCGCAGACACCACCGCGTCAAAGGTCTTGACATACAGGATGCTGCCGCGCGGCAGCAGGCGGTCGCAGGCGACCTGCGAGTTCGCGCCCTCCACGCCCTGACAGGCGACAAGGCCCGTCTGCGGGAAGACCGGGCCGCCCGCGGCGAGGGACTTTTCCACCCGCTCGGCCACTCTGGTCGGCAGGTCCACCAGCTCCGCCTGCCGCGAGCGCGCCAGCTCAAAGAGCGTGGAGTAGAGGTGATAGGCGTAGCGCTCCTTGTCGCCGGCCTTGGCTGTTACCTTGGCAAGAATTTCGCGCTCGCGCTGCTTGTTCAGAATGGGCAGATGGTGCTCGTTCTTGTAGGCCGCGACCTCCTCAGCCAGCTCCATACGCTCAAGAAAGAGCTTCAAGAGCTGATCGTCCACGGCGTCGATGCGGGTGCGGATCTCAGAAAGTTCCATGATGTTCCTCCAACAGTAAGTCTAAGAGCACGCAGGCCGTCACCGCCTCGACGACGGGCACGGCGCGGTGCGCGATGCAGGGGTCGTGACGGCCCCGGATAGTCAGCTCGGTGTTTTCCATCCGCGCGAGCGAGACCGTTTTCTGCGGTCTGCCGATGGACGGCGTCGGCTTGATGCCGACGCGCAGCGTGAGCGGCATACCGGTGGTGATGCCGCCGAGGATGCCGCCGGCGCGATTCGTCTCCGTGACGATGCGGCCGCCCTCCACGCGGAAGGCGTCGTTGTTTTCGCTTCCGCGCAGGCGCGAAGCGCCGAAGCCTGCGCCGAACTCCACGCCCTTGACGGCGGGGATGCCGAACAGCGCCGAGGCAAGGCGGTTTTCCATGCCGTCGAACATCGGATCGCCGAGACCGGCAGGCAGCCCGATGGCGGCACATTCCACGATGCCGCCGACGGAATCCTGCGCCTCGCGCGCCGCCAAAATAAGACGCTGCATCCGCTCGCCCGCCGCGTCGGAAATGGTCGGGAACGGCTTCGCCGCCACGGCGCGGAACAGCTCGTCGGTCGGGTAGAGCGGGAAGGCTTCGTCGTCCTCCGCTCCCACGGCGGCAAGGTGCGCGCCGACAAATACGCCGCGCCGCGCCAGGATCTGCTTGGCGATGCCGCCGGCGATGCACAGCGGCGCCGTCAAGCGGCCGGAAAAATGTCCGCCGCCGCGCATATCCGCCTGCCCGCCCCATTTGGCCCACGCGGTATAATCCGCGTGCGAGGGGCGCGGCTTGTCGGCCAGCTCCGTGTAGTCTGAGGAGTGCTGGTCGCTGTTGTAAATGACCGCGCACAGCGGCGAGCCGCAGGTCACGCCGTCGCGCAGACCGGAGAGGAATTCCGGCGCGTCGGCTTCCTTCCGCGCGGTCGAAAGCGGACTTTTTCCCGGCCTGCGCCGATCCAGAAACGCCTGCAGCTCCGCAAGATCAATGCGCTCGCCCGCAGGCAGGCCGTCGACGGTCACGCCGATCGCGGCTCCGTGGGACTGTCCAAACACACCGACGCGCAGCGTTCTTCCGAATTCAGAGGACATCGAAGCTACCTCCCAGTCGTTTGTATTCCTCCCAGAAGGAGGGATAGGATTTCCGCACCGCCTCCGCGCCTGTAACGGTGACCGGAGCCGCCGCGGCGGTCGCGGCGGCGGCCGCCGCCATCACGATGCGATGGTCGTTCGCGCCGTCCACCGTGCCGCCGGAAAAGGACGGCACGCCGCGGACGGTCAGGCTGTCCGCCGTTGTCTCCGCCGGAACGCCGAGCGCACGCAGCAGCGCGGCGGTCGTCGTCAGGCGGTCGCTCTCCTTCATGCGGAGCCGGGCCGCGTTGACAAAGTGCATCGTCCCCTCCCGCCGCGCGGCCATCACCGCGAGCGGCGGCAGCAGATCGGGGCAGTCGGACACGTCCACGCTCTGCTCCCCCGCCGCCTTGAATCGCTCATAGAGCGCGGCGACTACGCGGTCGCCCTGCGCGGAGGCTTCGTTCAGCCCGCACACCTCCACACCATTTCCGAGGAAGTGCGCGGCGTACCAGAAGCCCGCCTGCGACCAGTCGGCCTCCACCGCCGCGTCAAAGGGGCGGTAGGCCGACGGCGGCACGGCAAAGCGTTCCGCTTCTCCGTCTACCCTCACGCCGGCCCGCGCGAGCGCGTCGCGCGTCATGGCGACATAGTCGCGGCTCTCGAGCCGCGTGGTCGATACCAGCGTCGAGCCGCCGCCGAGCAGCGGCAGCGCGAAAAGCAGCCCCGTGAAAAACTGACTTGAGACGTTGCCCGCCAGCCGGTACTCCCCCGGTGTCAGCGTACCGCGCACGGTGAGCACACCGGCGGTCTGTTCATAGGAAATGCCTTTTTCGTCAAAGAGGTCGAAATACGGCTTCTGCGGGCGCTCCATCAGCCGCCCGCGGCCGGTGAATACGCCCCCGCCCGCGACTGCCAGCGCGATGGGAATGAGAAAGCGCAGCGTCGAGCCGGACTCGCCGCAGTCAAAGCGCGGAAGCTCTGTAAAGGGTTTTCTCTTGCCGCCGATGCCGGTCACGCGGAGGGTACTTTTATCTGCCTGCTCCCAGCTTGCGCCGAGCGCCGCCATGCAGCGCAGCGTCGCCTCGATGTCCTGCGAGAGCGCGACATTCTGGACCGTGCTCACACCGTCCGCGAGCGCGGCGGCCAGCAGCAGGCGGTGCGCCATCGACTTGCTCGGCGGCGGCGTGACCGCGCCCGCGAGGGTGTGCGGTCGGATACGAACATCCATCCTCAATCCCCCCGTCCGGCGGCGATGATGGGCAGAAGCTCCGTCACCGGGATCCTTTTCAGCTCGCAATCGCCGATGGCCTTCGGCACAACGATGGTGATGCTGTCCCCGCTGCGCTTCTTGTCCGCCAGCGCGGCTTTCGCCAGCGCCTCGGCGGGATAGTCCGTGCCGGTCGGCAGGCCGTTCTTCTCCAGACACGCCGCGATGCGCGCGGACACCCCCGGCTCGGCCCAGCCGAGCCGTTCGGAGGCGCGCGCCATGACGGCAAGACCCACCGCGACCGCGTGGCCGTGCGGAATGGCATAGCCGCTGCACTTTTCGATGGCATGACCGACAGTGTGTCCGAGGTTCAGCTTGCGCCGCTCGCCCTGCTCCTTTTCGTCGCGCTCGACCACGCCCGCCTTGTAGCGGATGCAGCGGGCAATGATCTCGGCGGGCGCGTCGGTAAGCGTGCCGTCCTCAAAGAGAGAGAACAGCGTCTCGCCGCTCAGCACACCGGTCTTGATGGCCTCCGCCGCGCCGTCGGCAAAGACGGCGGCGGGCAGGGATCTCAGACAGTCCGTGTCGCACAGCACGGCGGCGGGCTGCAAAAACGCGCCCGCAAGGTTCTTCCCCGCCGCAAGGTCGATGGCCGTCTTGCCGCCGACGGAGGAATCCACAGCGGAGAGCAGCGTGGTCGGCAGCTGGACATAGCGGATGCCGCGCAGGTACGAGGCCGCGGCGAAGCCCGCCATGTCGCCGGTCACGCCGCCGCCGAGCGCCGCCACGCAGTCCGTGCGCGTGAGCTGAGACTCGGCCAGAAACTCCAAAATGGCGGAGAGCGTCGTGAAATTCTTATGCGCCTCCCCCGCCGGGAACACATAGGAGCAGACGGCAAACCCGGCGTCGCGCAGACTCGCGCAAACCGTCTCAAGATAAAGCGGAGCCACATTGCTGTCGGCGGCGACCGCGATGCGGCAGCCGCCCAGCACGGTCTTCAGCCGTGCGCCGCAGTCCCGCAGCAGTCCCGCGCCGATGGTGACCTCATAGGCCGGCGCGGTATGGACTTCAATGGTCTGAACAGAGGACATAGCTCTTCCCTCCCCGGTCGATCTTCGTTGATTTTTCAGTTGCCGCCCGCGGTGGCTTTCTTCTCGCGGCCGTCGCGCAGCAGCGCGCGCAGGTGCTCGGCGTCCTTGCTTTTCAGCGCGTCGGCATACTCCTGCAAATGTCCGATGAGGATATCCAGCTCGTCCGTCAGATAGTCCGCGTCGTCCAGAAACAGCTCCGTCCACATATTCTCGTCGAGCCGCGCCACGCGCGTCATATCCTGAAAGCTGCCGGCGGAGAAGCCGCGGCGCTTCTGCGCCTCGGGCGACTTGACGTAGGCGCTCGAGACGATGTGCGCGAGCTGCGAGGTAAAGGCGATGATGCGGTCATGCTCCTCGGGATTGGAGAAGGTCAGGCTCGCAAAGCCGATATCGAGGAAAAACGCCTTGAGCGTTTCAAGCAGCTGCATATCCGTGCGCTTGTCCGGCGTAAGGATCATGGACGCGCCCACATACAGGCTGTCCGTCGCGGCGGTAAAGCCGCCGCGCTCGCGGCCCGCCATCGGGTGTCCGCCGATGTAGGCGAAGCCGTACTGCTCGGCGACGGGCGCGAGCTCGCGCACCACCGCGCGCTTCACGCCGCACAGGTCCACAAGGATCGCGCCCCGGCGGATTCCCTCCGCGTGCTCCTTCACCCATTTTACCGCCGCAGCGGGGCGGATGGCGACCAGCACAAGGTCGCACTCCTTCAATTTTTCCGCCGTCAGCGGCGCGTCGATGGCGCCGCACATACGCGCCATCATCATGGTCTCCTGATCAAGGTCGCAGCCGAACACGGTGTGCGCGGTGCGCGCCTTGATGCTCTTGGCCATCGAGCCTCCGATGAGGCCGAGGCCGACAATGCCGACTGTCATAGTCTTACTCCTCTATCGTCTTGACAAATTCCTTCAGTCGAAGCAGCTTCTTTGCCAGCGCGTCGAACTGCTCGGGCTTCAGCGACTGCGGGCCGTCGCACAGCGCGTGCGCAGGGTCGTTGTGGACCTCGATGAGCAGGCCGTCGCAGCCGGTCGCCACCGCGCCCATCGCCAGCGGGTCGACCAGCCAGCTCTTGCCGGTGGCGTGGCTGGGGTCGACGATGATGGGCAGGTGCGTCAGCTTGCGCAGCACGGGGATCGCCGCAAGATCGAGCGTATTGCGGGTGTAGGTCTCAAAGGTGCGCACGCCGCGCTCGCAGAGAATGACGTTCTCGTTGCCGCCGGCCATGACGTACTCCGCGCTCATCAGCCATTCCTCGTAGGTCGCGGACATACCGCGCTTGATCATCACGGGCTTTTCCTGACGGCCCACAGCCTTCAAAAGGTCGAAGTTCTGCATATTGCGCGCGCCGATCTGAATGACGTCCACATTCTTGAAGAGCGGAAGCTGGCTGAGGTCCATCAGCTCGGTGACGATGGGCAGCCCCGTCTCCTCCTTGGCGATCTCGAGGTAGCGCAGGCCGACCTCGCCGAGGCCCTGGAAGGAATAGGGCGAGGTGCGGGGCTTGAACGCGCCGCCGCGCAGCATCGTCGCGCCGCTGGCCTTGACCGCCTTCGCGATGGCGACCACCTGCTCCTCGGATTCCACCGAGCAGGGGCCGGCCATGAGCGTGAGGTTGCCGCCGCCGATCTGCGTATTGCCGACCTTGACGACGGTATCCTCGGGATGGAACTTGCGGTTGGCGTTCTTATACGGCTCCTGCACACGCTTGACATCCTCGACGATGTCCAGCGCGGAAATGAGATCGGCGTCTATCTTCGAGGTGTCGCCCACCAGGCCGAGGAGCATATTGCCCTCGCCGATGCTGGTGTGAATGATGATGCCCTTTTCCTGCAGCCATGTGATCAGGCTCTGCAGCTGCTCGGGATTCGGATTGTGCTTGAGTACGACGATCATGGTAAAATTCCTCCTTAAGCGATGAAAAAAACCGCAGCCGGTCCGGCTGCGGTTCGTCATGCATTTACGGTCATTCCGACAAAGGATCCGTTCTTACACGCGCTTGCTTTCAGCCAAACCAGAATAAGCCTTACCCATAAAATAGGTAAAGCCAAAGTAGCGGTATTCAGCACTGCGGTTCATTACGGTCATAGTCTGTGCTCCTCTCGGAAGCCTTGATGTATGCAGTATAACAGCTTAAAGCGCAAAAGGGAATCGGCATTTTCACCAAATCCGTAAAATTTGCCGATTTTCCTTCCGCCGAAACAGCCAAGCTGCGCTCCGATCTCCCGCCGCTCCTCGCGCAAGCCCCTTCCCGCCCGCGCCGTCCGAGCGGCTTTGCCGCTGAAACGCAGGTCAAAACAGCCCGCGGCACCAAAATGAAAAAAATCCGGAAAATTGGCAATTAGTTCTTGACAAATGCAAAACCGCTGGTATAATAACAAATGTTCGTCAAGCGAACATAGCGGGATTGTGTAATGGTAGCACAGCGGACTCTGACTCCGTATGTGAGGGTTCGAATCCTTCTCCCGCTGCCAAAGAAAAAGGCCGGAAATGTTGAGTTTCCGGTCTTTTTTCTTTCTATTATCTCTAATTCCGCAAGGAAAAGTTGTGACTGTACTTCCCCGCAATGCGTTTTACCCCTAAGTTTACCCCAATTGGATTTTTTACCCCTACAATTCAGGCAAAAAGCTGCTCCGCCGATGCGAGATCGACGGAGCATTTTCATGCCTTTTTGAGATTTTCAAAATACCCCTGCATCCGTGCGGCGCTATCTTCCTTCATGCGTTCTGAGACGTGACCGTAAACGTCTAACGTAAAAGCCGCGGTCGCATGGCCGAGATTTTCTTGCACAGTCTTCACGTCGTCACCGTTTTGCAGGGAGAGCACAGCGAAGGTGTGGCGCAGATCATGCACGCGGGCATCCGGTGCTCCAGCCATAGCTGCGATCTTTTTATGATGGGCGTAGAGCCGTTGTGGGTGCAGATGGTCACCGAGGGTATTGGTAAAGACCAGCCGACAGGCGGCGTACTGCTTGGCGGGGTCTATCCAGTCCTGCCACAAATCACCGGCCTGTAAACGTCGCTGTGCTTGCTTGGAGCGGACAGCGCGCAGCATATCCATGACAAAGGGAGCAGGGCGCAGAATGCGCGTCTTGTCGTTTTTGAGGGCGGCAAACTGGAAGCCTCCGGCCTCGGCGGGACGTTTCTGGAGCTGCTTACAGACTGTGACAGTGCCTTTCTTGAAGTCAACGCAATCCCAAGTCAGACCGGTCGCCTCCGCCTCACGCAGTCCGGTGAAAAGGATCACCTTCAAAATGTCACCATAGTCATTATCGCCGTCTGCCGCGGAGAGGTAAGCTTTTACTTGTTCGTCCGTAAGCGGCATGATATGCGCTTTCTCAACACGGGGCAGGTCTACCATGTCGCAGGGATTACGTGCGATGTAGCCCAGCTTTACGGCCTGAGAAAGGGCCTTTGTCAGAACACCGTGGACATTGCGCACAGTCTTTGCATTGAGTGGTGCAGTCTCCGTGACCATGACGCCTTTTTTCTTGATGATCTTGCCGTGCTTGTCCCTCTTCGGAACGGTGCGGCCGTTGGCAAGCAGATCATTATAGAAGCCTTGAACGAGGTGCGGCGTGAGCTTGGAGAGCTTCACAGCACCGAGGGCCGGTTTGATGTGTGTGGCGATCTGTGCTTTGTAGGTCTTGACCGTGCCGTATTTCTGCGAGAGCAGATAATCGCTTTGCCAGATATCGAGCCACTGCGCAAGCGTCAGGCGCGTCGGCTCTATGTAAAGGCCATCGTCAACGGCCTTTAGCACGTCGCGCATAGCGGTCAACACTTCTTTCTGCGTGTTGCCGTAGAGGCTCCTGCGAATCGGTTTCCCCGTGCCGGGGTCTGTGCCGACGGTCACACGGGCCTCCCATCGGCCATCAGGCCGCTGCCGAATTGTACCGGCTCCAGACGCGGCGCGAGTATTTGATTTTCTTGGCATTGCATTTTCCTCCTACATTTGTTATGATTGGAGGGCAGTAGGCTTTCCGTTTGCTGCCCCTTATAACCGTCCTCGGTGTTGGTAGCACCGGGGGCGGTTTTATCTAAATTGAGCTAAGATGATTGACATTTTATAAATCTGCGGTTATACTGTAATTGAACCACTGAAAGCGCGAATGCGTCGTAGGTGGTGTTTTTTATTTTGGATAAATAACAAAACCATAAGGGTGAGAAGATCGGCTTGCTTTCAGGTTGATTTTCTCACCCTTTTTTAATGTCGCTAAGACACTGTCAACAAAAGAACGGTCGATTAAGTTTGCGACACGGTTGGGCAAAGAAAGATTCTTATCATGTGTAAGAAAATAAAGATGAGAAAAATAAGAAATGAAATCTGCAGATTGAATAAAGTATGATTCTTTAGAATCTTTTTCGAGAATATCTTCTACCATGTTTTTGATTGGCTGGTTACGGTAATCAAAACCAAACATCGATGGTACTGGATTGAAGGCGCGGATTTTTCGCGCTGTGTGACTCATAACACTAACGCGCCCTTTGTCAGATAATATAATATATTTCCAACGGCCGGCACTATCGTTTTCAATACGTTGTACGCTGTATGTTAATGCGTTTTCCAGTACAGAGTAAGTATTACTTTTTACTTTCGTTTTATCGACAACCACATTCATACACTGCATATCTAACGAGGCCAACGTAATCGTATAACGCTTGAGAATTTCTTGCTTTTGCTCAGATGTCCAACTGTAGGCGCGATAAGGATTTTTATCAGTTAAAAATTGTTTAGTATGGAATTCCTCTGTAACATGTAAGCCAAAATCATCGCGTAATCCACGACGCATAAGACGGAGAGCGTCATAATTTTCTTGCCACTTAGAAGATGGCATATAGAGGCTTGTAAGAACAAAATGGTCCGAAGAATATTTTATCAAACCATCATCGCCGGTTTCATCAAAATACGCAAGATATGTTTCCATAATTTATCTCCTGATGTTGTTGACAGCGTTACATTTACTTGAATTTTTCGAGATACTTCCAATAAAGACTGCTCAACAAGTCCGAAAATGTTGATTTTGCATGTTCAATTTTAAGTTCAGCAAATTGCTTAAATGTAAGATGGGCTATACCTCGCCCTCGACAGTTTCCTTCGTCATCTGAAATAACATCGCTTATAACTCTTAGATTTGAATCTGGCTCAACAGCATCATTCATTCCATCGCAAAACTCTACTATAGCAAAAAAAGGATCAATGATATCGCATTCAAATATATCGTTAATCAGCTTCTTAGGAGAATACATGTCATCTGTAAAACCAGCCGGATAAACCCCATTTTCATCTCTGTCGGCAATTCCATCATGAAAGAAAGAAAGTGCCTTTTCTGTTAAGCCGGTGTATTCACAGATTGCTTTTACGTCCATATTGGCAGTTTGTACATCGGATAATCCGAGAAGATAATCTGCACTTACGCCATAGTAAACGGCTAAATCATGCAGTGATCTTGCGTCTGGTAGGGTATCGCCTGTTTCCCATAGCCCAAGTGTAGACTTTGATACGCCGAGTATTTTAGATAGCTCATCCTGTGATACGCCTTTTTCCTTTCGTAATTTACGCAGTTGCGTCGGGAAAAGGGCGTTTTTATTTGCAGCGGATGACCTTGCCGTGCCCGTTTGACTTGCTTTCTTTTGTGTGACCGGAAAAAACATTTGTTCCATATTGCTATGCTCCAAAAAGAATGATTTTCTTGTTGTTTAGATATATTGACTCAAATAACTTGCCAAGCAAGCACTTCATGTGTATAATGCAAGTGACAAGAAATTTGAGATTTAATGATATTGTATCAAGTTTTTCAGTTTTGTCAACTCGAATTTGTAAGGAGGGGAAAATATGGATCGCATCTTAATCACTGTCACCGAAGCCGCGAGGCTTCTAAGCGTATCACGCCCGACTATCTACAAGTGGAGTCGTGTCGCTGGTTTTCCTGCGGTCAAAATCGGCGGTTGTACGCGCATTGTTGCCAGCGATTTAATTGAGTGGGCAAAGGCACAGGAAAGGTGAGCTGATTTGTGGCAAGTAAAAAACGTCCCGGCGTGATGTTATATTTTGATTTACGCCAATGTTTGAAAGCTCTATCCCTTGAGCAGAAAGGTCTTCTATTCGATTCAATTTTGTCTTATGGGGAGATTGGCGTTGTTCCGCAGTTTGACGATTCTATGTTGACAGTTGCATGGAACTTCATTCAACCGAAGATAGACGCTGATGCCGAACGTTACAAGAAGCGATGCGAAAAGGCACAGGAATCTGCGAATGCTCGATGGGGAAACGTAACGGAGAACACAGAGTATCCAAACGGATGCGAACGCATACCGACGCATACTAACGGATACGAAGGGATGCGTTCAATGCCAACTACAACTTCAACTACAACTAATTCTCTTGTTCCGCCTTCCACCGGAACGAAGAAACCGAAGCAGGTTTTTGAGCCCGACTCACTTCCGTACCGTGCTGCGCGCTGGCTCGCGGATCAGATTGAGGAGCGCTTGCCGAATTGCACGCCGCATTCAGAAACGACCTTGCAGAATTGGGCGGCGGACTTCGACAAGTGCCATCGGCTGGACAAGCACGACTGGGAGAGCATCAACGAGGTTTTGCAGTTTTCACAGTCCGATCCGTTTTGGCAGAGCAACATCCTGTCAGGGGGCAAATTCAGAAAACAATACACGCAGCTCCTGGCAAAAATGGGGGGTGGCGGCACGTGATGCATGACACTTCTTCTCTCGAATATTCCTTGACTGCGACGGTCTGTCTTGAACCCAAACGGGTCTTGCAGCTCCGACAGATCGTGAGCGTCGAGGACTTCTCCGTTCCCGCCTGCGCTGCTGTCTTTGACGCTGCGGACAGCGCAGTATCACGCGGTAAGGCGTTCGACGCCAACATTGCCGCCGATGGTCTCCGCAGCGTTGTGGACGATCCACGACGGTTTCTTGCTGATTGCATCGACGCGACACCTACCCTTGCCAACGCCGAGGAATACGCCCGCCTGCTACATAGGCACGCAGCGGAAAAGCGGTTACGCGATGGCGTGCTTGCAGCCCTTGATGAAGAAAATCCAGCCGCCGCGGTTGCCGAAGTCTGTAAGGCGCACTTACTTAACAGCACAGGCGGGCGACTGAAAACGATCTCGCAGGCCCTTATCGAAACCATGTCGCAACTATCGGCGAGGGAAACACAGCGGATTAACACAGGCTTCCCCTTACTGGACAGCAAACTCAAAGGTTTTGAGGCGGGACAACTCGTTATCATTGGCGCGCGGCCCGGCGTTGGAAAGTCCGCTTTCCTGCTTGACATTGCAGAGAGTGCCGCACGGGCAGGGAACGAAACGCTTTTTGTTTCGCTCGAGATGTCCGCTTCCGAGCTGACGGAACGCCTGCTTGCACGACGCAGTGCCGCAACGATGGATCAGCTCATTGACCGAAACGTGGAGAGCAATTGGGACAGCATCGCCGCTGCATCTACACGTCTTGAGCGCCTACCGCTTCACTTCTGGGACAAGCCCGCTGCAATGGTAAGCAAGATCCGAGGCGCGGCGGCGACTATTCAAAACCTGCGGCTAATCGTCATCGATTATCTTGGCCTGATGCAGGCAGACCGCAGAGCTGACAGCCGCAACCTCGAATTGGGGCAGATCAGCCGAGACCTGAAAAATCTCGCCTCGGAGCTGCAGATCCCCATCGTCGCGGCGGCGCAGCTTAACCGCGGCGTAAGCGATACCGAGCGTCCGACGCTGCTTTCTCTGCGAGATTCAGGTGAGTTAGAGCAAAACGGCTCGAAGGTCTTGTTCCTCTGGAAAATCGACGAATTCGGCACAGTTGGCGTTTCTGTGGCAAAGAATCGTCGGGGACGTCAGGGCGTAGTACAGATGCGCTTTGATGGAGAACATCAACGGTTTACCGAGCTTTCCGAACCGTACCAAGAGCCGGAAAAAAAGTCGCGGCGCGGCGGATTTTTGGAGGATGGCACATGAGCCTAAAAATCCCGCCGCAAATTGCAACCGGCTTTGGAGACCAACTATACAGGGCATTCGAGCGGTGGCTGTTTTACAAGGCCGGTCGAGGCGAAAAGTACCGGAATCAGGAGCTTCAGCATTTAGTTCTTGCGATTCGTGCCCATGCAAAGCGGCACGGTGAGCAAGCTGTTGCCGACTTGATCCACAAGAGCATTGCCGGGGAGGAGGAAAAGCTAACTTTCAATTTTGATATGAGGTGAAGTTATGACTTTTCAAGTGGCAATCAACATCTTATCAGCAACGAGACCAATGCGCAGGAAAATCGACCGCTACCGCCAGCGCGACGAACTGCAGCATCTCATTGTCCCTCACTTACCTGCCGACGACCGGGATCCTTTCGAGCGTCGCCTAAACAAACATTTCCGGCTATGAAAAAGCCCTCCCCAAAACCGGGGAGAGCGACCTGTGGTAAACCTGAACTTGTCAATTCTGATTTTACCACAGGAGGGCGCAATATGCAAGTGATTTTACTTGTCACACAGAGCGAGCGGACAAACCAACTCGCAGCAGATGTGCGAGACGGAAAAACAGACATTTTGACGCTATGGGCAGCGGTCGAGCGGTTTGCCTCACAGCAGGCCGGACGATGGACACGGGCATTTCGTGAGAGCGCGGGCATCGAAGAAAGTGACCTCATGCAGACGGCCTTTCTTGCCCTTATAGAAGCGCTGACAGCGTGGAAACCGGAGCGAGGGGTATTCCTTACCATGTTCGATTTCAAGCTCAAATCAAGCTTTACAGCGGCTTGCGGGATGCGAACCAGGCGAGACAAAGAAGACCCACTCTTCAACCGGAATCGTGTATCGCTTGATATGCCGTTGGACGCTGACCGCGACGGTGATTTCACCGTTGCGGATACGATCCCTGATCCTGCGGCGGAGGCTGGCTTTGAAGAGGTCGAGGAGTGGGAAATGCAAGATGCAGTATGTGCGGCCCTCGACCAATTACCACAGCATGAGCGTGATGCCATAATTGCCGAGTTCTGGCACGGGCAGACCGTAGACCGCAGGACCCATGCCGCCGCATTGCGGCACCTGCGGCATCCGAGCATTAGCCGGAGCTTGAGACCATTTTATGAGTAAATGTCAGATAAAGCAAGGCCGGAAAGGGGGCATTTCAAACTTTGTCAAAGAAAATCCGAGATGAGACTATTATTGACGCGCTGCTGATCTCTGCAACGACGCGGAGCGCGGCGGCAAAGATCGAAATCAACGAGCAAACAATCTATCGCCGAAAGCGTGATCCTGAGTTCATGCAGAAGTATAACGAAGCACGCCGAGAACGAACCGAAGCGGCGCGAAATGTGTTGCAGGAGCGGGCGCACGCCGCAGCGGACACGCTGGCAACGATCATGCAGGATGCAGATGCACCCGCTCAGACCCGCGTGAGCGCGGCGGCAGAGATTTTACGTCAGACGGTGAAGTACACAGAAATCACAGACATCATGCAGCAGCTTGACGAGCTTGAAGCATGGCGAAGGGAGCAGGAACAGCGATGAAGAAAAATTTTGATATCCGCCTTGCGGCGCTGCGGGAATACCTCAGGTCGCTGTCAGCCGATGAGACGGTCTTCATCGTCGAGGGCGGCGGCGAGTATTTCACAAAAGAAGATCCTTTTAACTACCTGATGCAGCACGGCGCATATACCCATGACGGGCGGCGCATTGTCCTTTATCCGCACCCGGTGGGCGTAGATCAGTTGAGCTTGAGCCTTTACCAGCTTATTGACGAAGCGGTAGAGAAAGGGCGGTTGACCCTGCCGGAATTGAAGAGTGACGAGATCGGAGGTAAAGCCCTTGAATAGCGGAATTAAAGCCCGCATTGCCTCTTTACAGGCGATTGCAGCGCAGAAGCAAGAGGGCGCAGCACTCATGACCTTGCTTGAAAATGGCACGTGGGCGGCTTGCAGAGCGCCACAAAGCCCCGCAAAGGTGTTTCAGACGGAACAGGCGGCGCGAGATTATTTATCAGACTGCGAATGCGTTATCATTATCGACCTTTAAGGGAATAGACACATGAACAACAGCAGTATTAAAGCCCGCATCGAGGCATTGCAGAAGCAAATGGACGCACAGCGGCCTAATGGTGGTATTTTGATTCGCCTATCTGATTCGTGGATGGCGTTCAGCGCAAGCACAATTCACAAAAAGTCAATCTTTGCAACCGAGGCAGAAGCGCGGAAAGCATTGGCTGACTGCAAATCCATTTTAGAACTATGACGGCGGGAAAGACCGCAGAAAGGGAAAAATTATGTCTTTTGTAAACGACCTTAAAAACACCGTTGCCAGCAGCCGCGCCGCGATTGCCGCAGCGCAGGAAGAAGCCGCAGACTTTGAACGCAAGTGGAGCAACTATTACTCACCCACCGTCTATGCTGAAAAATTTGCACCCGTAAAGGCAAAGACGGACGCGGAAATTCTTGCAGCTCACAAAGCGATCAAAACCACCGTTGATGATTTCCGCAAGCAGATTGCGGAGCGCTACATCTTGAAAGGCGATGAACTGACCGCAGATGCGAAACTGCTTGAAAGCGGCGTGGAGCTGAACAAGGCCGATCTGACGCGAATGTTCGACGCTGCAAAGGCTGCAAACAATCATACCATGATGGAGCTTGCATGGCGGCGCTCGCTGAAAGACGGCATTGTGATTGAGCGCCCATACTTCAGCGAAAAAGATCTGAACGATGCCGCCGACATGATGGAGCGCTATGCAAATTCCGCGCTTTCCGATAGCGCGTATTTCGGCATTTGGAGCGCCCCCGGCAAGCTCGCCACCATTACCCCCGCCGCCGTACATGATTGGGACGGCACAGAATCTCCGTATCGTTATGTAACAAACAGCAGCGGTTAATGTCGAGAACTTTTGAAAAGGGGTAGCACTATATGGGACTGATTCTTTGCGGCGCGGCGGTGTTTGCCGTCGGTATATTCTTTGGGGCACTTGCAGGGGCTGTAATGGTTTCTATCGGTATCCAGCTTGAAAAGAGGCGAGCAAATGAAACACAAGGCAAAAAGTAAAGCTTGGGCGCGCAAATATCTAAAGGTCATGAGCAGTAATGTTCTGACTGCATTTGATATGGGCTACGAGGACGGGGCCACCGGAAAGCCGCGGCAGGCTCCTCCTTTCCCGGAAGAAATACAGCCGGGGACACCTGCTTACGGTGTTGTCGTTTTTGCGCAAACAATGTATGACAAGGGATACACCTTCGGAAAGGAAGTGGCAAAATGAATTTACTTGACCTTGCCGTCAAAATCACGGTTGATGACAGCGGTGTTGACAGCGGCCTAAATAAAATAACGTCCTCGTTCGAAAAGGTCAAAAACAATGTCGGCTCTGTGATAAAGACGGCTTCAAAAATTGGCGCAGTTGTTACCACAGTCGGAACAGCGTTAACCGCGGTCGGTGTAGATACCGCCGCTGAGGTGAGGGCAGAGGCAAGCGCTTTTGAACAGACCTTCGGAGATATGCAGAACACCGCTACAAAAGCAATTGGCCGCGTTGCGGAGGAATCCGGCATCTTGCAAACCCGCCTCAATACGCTCGGTAGCAAAATCTATGCGTTTGCCCGGTCTTCCGGCGGCGATGCGGTAGAAAGCATGAACCTGATGGAACGCGCTTTGCAGGCCGCGGCAGATAGCGCGGCTTATTATGATACTTCGGTTGAGCAAGCTACAGAAACGCTGCAATCGTTTTTAAAAGGCAACTTTGCCAATGATGCAGCTCTCGGCCTTTCTGCGACGGAAACGACGAGAAATGCGGCGGCAATGGAGCTGTTCGGGCAGAAGTATAACAATCTTTCCGAGCTTCAGAAGCAGGAAACGCTTTTGAAGATGGTTGAGGATTCGCAGAGGCTATCTGGCGCAATGGGGCAGGCAGCTCGCGAAGCAGACGGATGGGAAAATGTTCTCGGAAACCTAAAAGAATCATGGCGTCAGCTCAAGGCCGCATTTGGTGAACCCATTCTTGATTCCGTAACGCCGATGCTTCAAAATGCCACGGTCGCTGTGCAGAATTTTACAGCAAAGGTAGATTGGGAAAAGGTCGCCAACGCCATTACACAGAGCTTTGATACGGCAGTCAACGCCGTTACTGCATTGGCAGATACGATTGAAACGCTCGCGCCGATCATTGCTGTTGCAGCAGGTGCCTTTGCATCCCTCAAGGCCGGTATGGAGATTCAGCATCTTGTGCAGGGGTTCCAGAATGCGCAGGTAGCTATCTCTCTTTTAACAATGGGCCTGAAAGATACGACGCTGGCGCAAGCCGCATTAAACGGTACAATGACCGTTGGAGAAACGATCGTTGCGTTACTTACAGGAAAAATGACGCTGGCACAGCTTGCACAGGCGGCAATGACAAAAGGGCAGATAGCTTTGAATGCAGCCTTGACTGCAAACCCAATTGGAGCGGTTATTGCGGTTGTTGGTGCATTGGTCGCCGCGATCGTTGTCCTATGGAATACAAATGAGGATTTCCGAAATGCGGTCATCTCCGCATGGGAGAAAATCAAAGAAACCATTTCCGGCGCAGTCGCGGCGATCAAAACGTTTTTCACCGAGACTATCCCGAATGCGGCGCAGACGGCGCTTGACTGGTTCCACAGCATTCCGGAGCAGATGAAAGAGGTGGGAAGAAACCTCCTCATGGGGCTTTGGGACGGCATCACCGACAAGGTGGAATGGCTCAAGGGCAAAGTGGCCGGCGTTGTGGATACCATCAAGGGATGGTTTACCGGAAAGGACGGCTTTGATGAGCACTCGCCATCGAAATGGTCGCGCGGCGTGTTTCGCTATGTGATGGAGGGCGGCGCGGAAGGACTGAGCGACGGCCTGCCGGAGCTAATGCGCGGCGTGAGCAGCGTGAGCGGTCGCGTCAAGAATGGGCTGGACTTCGGCACGGCGACGGTTGGCTTTGCCGATTCCGGCGTCGGGCGGTCGAGTGCGGCTGTTATCAATGGAATTTCGAACAGTCCGGCGCAGACAATAAACTTGCTTGCAAATCTTGTCTTGCCGGATGGCAGCAAGATTGCATCCTTTATATTCGACGATCTTGTTAGCTACGCATCCGCTAACGGTACACCGATTGCAAATCCGCAAATAGCATAAAAGGGAGGCAGCGATACAAGGGCTACCAGCCGGAGAAAGACCGGCAGCAGGCGGCAAGGGCGGCGGGATTGCCTATCCTTTGTTCCCTTGCGAAGTCCTGCCCGAAGTACAGCGGCAGGCAGCGCTGCGAGGTACTGTAGCGTGTAGAGTGTGTTAGTGCCATTTTCTATCTCCTATAAAGCAGGAAGCCCCGCCGGAGCGCTCCGGTGGGGCTTTGCACTATCTGATCAGGTTTTGCTTTCCTCTTCCTTCCTCCCAAACAGCTCCTTCTCACGCTCAACGCTCATGGTGAAGCCGATAAATGGGACCATGCCGACCGGTGTCGGTATACAAGGGAAATATCTATCGTCATCGTTCATGCGGTTACCTCCAGACTGTTCATAAACTCTTTGATGTACGCGCCGGACAGGTCGGCGGCAAAGGTGAAGCGCGTCCCATGCTGACGGTACACAGCCCCGCAGGTCGGGCAGATGTGCACCGTGGCTGCGTTCATAAGCGGCGTATCGCAGCGGGCGCAGTATAGGAGCTTCATGCGCTTGCCCCCTTACCTGTCAGAAGTTTAATTGCATCTGCATCGTTGAGATCATAAGTTGCGGATCGCATTTCTTTCTGGGCGTGTTCCCTTGCTTTTGCGGCGTCTGCCGTCAGTTGAGCGCGTTTCGCTGTTTCTAAAAAGCATTGCACGGTAAGCTCGTCATAGTGCCCAAGCATCAAGTGATAGTCGCGGATGGCGTCTGCCATTCTATCGTAGACAGAATACAGGATGCGACCAATGAATTCTAAGTCTCTCGATTCGATATTTTTTTGCTCCCTATCAGAAAAATACTGCTCCCAAATATCATAGATCAAGTCTGATCCGCTTTCGAAAGCGGTAAACATGTCAAGCGTTGCATTGTCAACAGTTAAACGCTCATGTGCAGTAAGCTCAGATAAATAACCCATATTTTCCTCCTTGTCTTTTCTGCGGGAGGTCGGTATAATACCGATACCGGCCTCCCTGTGGTGGTTGGTGGCTCTCTGCATCTGGCTTTGGTCGGCGAGGATGCAGAGGGCTTTTTCCTGCTTAGAGCATCGCATATTTGATGCAGTGATACAGTCTCCGCTTTGCACGGCTAATTGTCCGGCTTACAACTGATTTGTCCACGCCGCAGCGTCGGCTGATCTCTGTTACCGTCAGACCATCGCAGAATTGCATCAACAAGTATTCCTGCTGTTTGGCCGTCAATTCGGTCTGTATCGCTTTGCTCAATACGTTTTTCGCCCGCAGCAAGGCTTCGTCGTTCGTACTCGCGGTGTCTTTTAGGTACTCCTGTAACGACCCGACGTCTTCGCTGTTTCGATACGGTAAAGCAGAATCGATCATCTCTCCAGTATCCTTTCTCATAGTAATTTTCGCAAATTTCACCGACCTTTCGTATTTCGCTGCGGAGCTTATACAGAGCATTCAGCTCCGGATCGTTTGCCGGTCGCCCCGGCTTCAACAGTTTGATCTTGTCGCTGATGATCTGTGCCGCCTCCTGGTACTCGACGGACATTTCCCGCAGCTTCATCTTAATCCCTCCTTTCCTAAGTTGCGGTGGCTGATAAACTATTGCACGTCTGCCATGCTTGCATTATAGCATATATGCTCATATATGCAAGAAGCAATGTGCACAAATTTTCATATATGCTTTTGTGGCATTTGCATATATACTTATATATGCAAATGTAGTATCATAAAACCGGAGGTGATTCTATGGGGGGAAAAAACAGCCCCGAAAGTATTAACCGATATATGGCAAAGGCTTATGATCGAATTAGCCTTATTGTTCCGAAAGGTAAGAAAGATATTGTCAAGACCCACGCAGAAGCCCGCAGCGAGAGCGTAAACGGCTTTATCAACCGAGCCATAGACGAAGCCATAGAGCGCGATGAAAGCGCTCCTGCGGCCTCTGAGGGGCAAAGAGAGGCATAACAGAAGAGCGGAGGGATCGCCCTCCGCTCTTGCTGCATATTTGCAGTGTAAGCGCAAAATGTGCTCTTCAATTCGAGATCAAGGCAGAGTGGCACTTGACACCGCGAAATAACTTGCTATAATAAAAATAGAAAGAGGCGCTACCGGCAGACGGTTAGCCCCTTGCTTTAGTTACGAAGTAACCGCTTGCTTGTGAGGCCGGGCGGTTACTTCTTTTTTGCCTGAATGAACAGGCTGCAAATACCAATGATAACAAGACAAAGCTCTAAGACTTCGGATGTACTCATGGGCAGCCCCCCTTTCGCGAGATCAGGGGACAAGAAGCTGCCCCCGTGATAGGGGCCAACCGCCGCCGTTGACTGGTAGCGCCACAGACAGAATAGCATAGAAAACGACAAAAAGCAACGCTGATTTCTACCCCTAAGTTTACCCCAAACAGCTTTTACAAGCCTTTACAGCATTTTACACTGAAACCTGAAAAGCCTTGAAAATACAAGGTTTTCTTTACGGGCATTTACAGCATTTTACACCTGCTTGCGAATTCAAATCCTCTCTTCCGCGCCAAGTAAAAACCTTGAAGCCATAACGGTTTCAAGGTTTTTCTTGTTCTTGGTAAAAACGTTTTTGCTTCGGTTTGGAATAGTTCCTTCCGTGGGCTACATTGTGGGCGACATAGTAGTTTACTTCACCGATTTTGTTCTACAGTTGACACTATTGTTTATAATTTTATCCTGGGCAGAAGATAGCAGCTCGTCCCACGAAATAGACTCTGTAGAATATCGGCAATGGTTACTGCATGTCCAAAACACTTTAGCCTTTGGTTGACCTCTTGCATAAAACGCTTTTGATTTTCCGGCGAGAGGCGGCTAAAGTCCTTTTGGAGTTCCAATCCTGATTTAGAAAGTTTTGCCATAAATTTCTCATATTGTCCTTGATCTGCAGTCATGTGACACCTCCGTACTTCTTTAGTGTGTTCCGCGCTCCCATAAAATCATAGCACGCCTTCTATGGACTGGAAAGGCGGTATCGAATTTACAAACAAGTTCTGAACGAAAAGACAGCATTTCTTCTCGATGATTTTCCATTTTTCTGTTACACTACGGTTATCAAAACTTACGGAGAAAGACTATGACGAAAATCTTATTTATCTGCTTGGGCAATATCTGCCGCAGCCCGATGGCGGAATTTGTGATGAAGGATCTGGTCGAAAAGGCAGGACTTGCCGACGAATTTCAGATCGACTCCGCGGCGACGTGCCGCGATGAGATCGGCAATCCCGTCTATCCGCCCGCGCGGCGCAAGCTCGCCGAGCACGGCATTTCCTGCGAGGGACACGCTGCGTGCCAGCTTACGGCGCAGGACTACGAGGAGTACGATCTGCTCATCGGCATGGAGGGTGCGAACCTCAAAAACATGCAGCGCATCTGCGGCGGTGATCCGGCGGGGAAGATGCACCGGCTGCTCGACTACACCGACCGCCCGGGCGACGTCGCCGACCCGTGGTATACAGGCGATTTTGAAGCGACGTGGCGGGATGTCTCAGAGGGCTGCAAGTGCCTTTTGGCAGAGATCGAAAAAAGCGGGATTTGATGGCATTTCAAGACGGGAGGCAGACGATGAGCGAGATCAACATTCATATTTTCCACATC
>ERZ857757.363-NODE-363-length-49722-cov-7.187348_pt1 | contig 49722 bp, 47 predicted proteins | sample MGYA00519764_ERZ857757 | MGnify/ENA primary metagenome ERZ857757 (study PRJEB31778, sample SAMEA3449359) | human gut metagenome | biome: human gut; feature: human-associated habitat; material: faeces | place: United Kingdom | collected 2010/2012 ...
TTTCGGATCGACCCCTTTTTCAAAAGGGGTCGCCGGGGGCAGGGCGGGGAGCCCTGCAAGAAACACTGGGCGCAGACGGAGCCCTGCGAAGAGAACCGGGCTGAAGAGCAAAAAGGACATTTTTGAGAAGCGGAAAAGAAGGAGGAGAGGATCTACTTACGGTGCGCAGAAATCCATCCGTTCAATCCCAAGAGGATTGAAAAGAGGGCGAAAGCAATGCGCAAAAGGCCTTTCGGCAGGGCAAAAGCAAGGAGTGCGCCGGGGAGAGCGCCCAATATACCGAAAAGGGACAACATCAGAAAGAGCTGTCGGTTTACCAACCGACGGTGAAGGTGGGACAGGACGCCGGAGGCGGCCGCGGCGAGAAAAAAGAGAAGGTTTTTTCCTTGAGCTTCGACTTGCGGAAGGTGTCCGAAGGTTGTCAGAAACAGAACATAAAGTCCGGCACCGCCGACCCCCATGCCGATGGGCAGGGCGCAGAAAAAGGCGGGAAAAAGTTCGCTGAAGAGGAGCAAAAAGCGATGCATAAAGGGCCTCCTTCTTCTGTTTGATGGGTTATTTCCCAGGCAGAAGGAGCAGCAATCCGCCGAGGATCAACAGGGACGAAAAGATTTTTCCGGTGATTTTCGGCGGCAGGCGGGAGAGAAGCAGAGCGCCCACAGTTCCGCCGCAGACAGAGGACAGAAGAATAGCAGGAGAAAGATTACCGGAGGTTGTTCCGAGGATTCGGTAGAGACAGAAGGAAAAAAGAGACAGGGGAAGAATAGCGGAAGCGCAGGTAGCGTAGAGCGAGGGCAGGTCTTTTTCATCGGTCTGTTTGCGCAGGACCGAGAGGAGCAGGGCACCGCCTCCGCTTCCGAAAAGTCCGCAGAGGAAACCGGCGGCAAGGCCGCATAAGGCAGGACGGCGGTAGCGATTCAAATATTTTTTCAGATTCTTTTTGAAAATGCACATTGCCACTTGTATTTTTTGTCCTTTTCTGGTATTATAAATAGGTAGAGCGATCGTTGCCGGAGGGCGTTTTTGTCGTTTTCCGTTTCGTGTTTCCAAAATCATCTTTTCCCAAAAGGAGACAGACTATGTGGATCATCTTTCCGTTGATTTTAGGAGTTGTGCAGGGCTTGGCGGAATTTTTGCCCATTTCCTCTTCGGGGCATCTGGCTCTGTTCCAGAATTTCTTCGGGGACGGGCTGGCCAAATACAATGATGCCACCGCCTTCACGGTGCTGTTGCACCTGGGCACGCTGGTGGCGGTATTTATTGTATACCGCAAGGATATTGCAAAAATGATCCCGGCCTTTTTCACCATGATGAAAAAGCTGTGTGCCCCCCAAAAATACAAACTTGCCGACTACACTTTGGAGGAGCGGCTGGATCTTCTGGTGATTATCGGGACGCTGCCGCTGGTGTTTCTTTACATTCTGGACATTCTGGTCGGAAAGATCTTCGATTTTGAGCTTTTAGACACCTTGGACAACATCATTTCCGGTCAGCCGATCGTGATCGGGGTGATCCTCATTTTCAACGGATTGATGCTGTTCTTTTCAGACAATCTTCAGGGAAGGGAAAAGCCGATGGAAAGGTTTACCCTGAAAAACGGGCTGTTTGTCGGGATTTGCCAGATGGTATCGGCGCTTTTGCCGGGTCTTTCCAGGAGCGGCTCCACCATTACCGGGAGCCGTCTGTCCGGAATGAGCTGTCCGGACGCCGTGCGGTACTCGTTCCTGCTTTCCATCCCGGCGATTCTCGGCTCTGCTGTGGTCAAGCTACCCAATATGTTCTCAGACAGCTCTTTGGGAGCGGGAGATTGGGCGGTTTTTGCAGGAGCAACGGTGATTGCATGCGCGGTGGGGCTTCTCAGCATGAAGCTGCTGAAGTACATCTCGGTCCATTCCACTTTCCGTTCCTTCTCTTACTACTGTTTTGCGGTAGGCGGAGTTGCGGTCGTGGGAGGAATTATCAAACTTTGCATATAAACATTTTTTCCGAAAAAAGAGAGAGGATGTGTCTTTATGGCGAAAAAGAACCAATTAGTCGAAGCGAAGAATCCGCCGGAAAAAAAGAAAAAAGAATCTCAGACCTCTGCGCCGGAGCAGATTCAGATTTTTGAGGAGTTAGAGCGGAAGAAAAAAGTCAAATTGTCGATTGTTTCCTACGCCATTGGGGTCTGTGCCGTACTTCTGCTGGTGCTGTTTATTGCCCGTTGGGCGGGGAGCGACGCCTGGTTCACGGTGATCTGCGATTTCACTTTGGGACTGTTCTCCTGGGCGGCGGTGTCCTTGCCCGCACTGATGATCTACAGCGCCTGGTTCATAAGAAAGATCGCTCAGGATAAAAAGCACATCTGGAATCTGATTTTGTCGGGGGGTCTTCTGATCACCGTTTCGGTGCTCTTCGGGTTAATCCTTCACGGGGAGGCATCCATGACCCCTGCGGATGTTTACCGGGCGGGGAAAAGCGGCACCGGCGGAGGCATTTTCGGATGCTATATCGCCTGGCTCTTCACCAAGGCTCTGAGCCGGGCGGGTGCCTGGGTGCTTTGTATTGCCCTGCTGATTGCATTTGTGACCTTCCTCATCGGGCTGACCCTGGACGATGCCGGAAGAATTGCCGTAAAGATTCTCCAAAAGCTTTGGGGAAAGATCAAGTCGGTTCTTTTTGAACGAAGGAGAAGAAAAGCGCAGGCCGAAGCGGAGGCAGAGGAAGAGGAGGCCGAAGAAGATGACGATGCCTTTGTGCCGCCGAGCCTTCCGAAGAAGGGCAGTAAATATTATAACAAACCAGTGGTAGATCCGAATCCTTATGCAGAAAAAACGCTTTCCGACAGCAACCCGTCCGGAGAAAAAACTCCTTCAGACCCCCGTTCTGCAGGAGCGCCGGTGCCGGGTTCGGAGGAATGGGCAGAGTGTGAAGACGAAGAAGATACAGAATCGGTGTCTCCCCTGCCGAAGCCTCAGGTGGTGCCCCGTCCGGATGCTCCCAAAGGCTGGGGAGAAGGAGAACAGAATCGGATCCCCCGGAAACAGGAGGAGCTGCCCAAGGTAAAACAAAAGGGGGCGGCCGTCCGGGGAAGCATTGATCTGGACGATATTTTCAGCGAGGACAACAAAAAGATCACGAAGCAGCAGCCGGTAACGGTAGAGCCGATTGCCGAAGAGGCGGAAGAGGCGGAAGAGGAAGAAGACCTTCTTGAAGCGGCTCCCGCTGCCGCGGTGTCTTCGCCCTCGGAGGAAGAACTGACCGCCCGGCGCACGCCTTTGATGAGCGTTCTGCCTCAAGGGGAGGCCGAGGAAGCGAAAAAGCAATATACCTTTCCTCCGGTAAGTCTGCTGACGGCGCTCCCGGCCAAGCAGGGAGATGTGACCGAGGAACTGCGGACCAACGCCAACCGTCTCGTAGAAACTCTGCGGTCCTTCAAGGTTCGCACCAAAGTGGTGAATGTGTCCAGAGGCCCCACCATTACCCGGTATGAATTGCAGCCGGAGGAGGGCGTGCGGGTGCGGGCGATTGCCAATCTGGTGGATGATATTTCTCTGAATCTTGCCACCTCCGGCGTGCGCATCGAAGCGCCCATTCCCGGAAAAGCGGCGGTGGGCGTGGAGGTTCCGAACAAGAACCGGGAGACGGTGTATCTGCGCACGCTGTTGGATGACAACCGGTTCATTCAGTCTCCCGCAAAGCTGACAGCCGCCATCGGTGTGGATGTGGCCGGGGATCCGATCTATGTTGACCTGGCCAAAATGCCCCACCTGCTGATTGCCGGTACCACCGGGTCGGGAAAATCGGTGTGCCTGAACTGTCTGATTCTGTCGATGCTGTATAAGGCAACGCCCGATGAAGTAAAGCTCATCATGATCGATCCCAAGAAGGTGGAATTCAATGTATACAACGGGCTTCCGCATCTGATTATTCCGGTGGTCAGCAGTGCCAAGAAGGCGGCAGGCGCTCTGTCCTGGGCGGTTTCCGAAATGGAACGGCGCTATGAACTGATCGAAACGGTGGGCGTTCGGGACATCAAAAATTACAACAGGGTCACTGCAAACGACCCGGACAAGGAGTATATGCCCCAGCTGGTCATCATTATCGACGAGCTGGCGGACCTGATGATGACTGCGCCGACAGAGGTAGAGGAATCCATCTGCCGCATCGCCCAGAAGGGACGGGCCTGCGGAATGCACCTCATCATCGGAACACAGCGGCCATCGGTGGATGTAATTACGGGTCTGATCAAGGCCAATGTACCCTCCAGGGTAGCCTTTACCGTGTCCAGCCAGGTGGATTCCAGAACCATTATTGACATCGCCGGTGCGGAAAAGCTGATCGGCAGAGGCGACATGCTGTTTGCCCCCATCGGAGCTGTCAAGCCCATGCGGTTGCAGGGTGCCTTTGTTTCCGATGAGGAAGTGGAGGAGGTCACCTCCTTCATCATCAACCACAGCGAAGAGGCTGTTTATGACGACAAGGTGTTAAAAGACATTGAAAAGGAGGCGGAGCTTTGCGGCACCAAGGGCAAAAAGTCCCCTTCCTTTGACGGCGAAAGCGTGGCGGACGGCGACGGCGAAAACGATCCGATGCTGAAGGCGGCCATTGATCTGGCAGTGGAATCGGGTAAAATTTCCACTTCTCTCATCCAGCGTCGGCTGTCCTTAGGCTACGGAAGAGCCGCCAAGCTCATCGATGAGATGGAGCAAAGGGGAATTGTCAGTCCGCCGGAGGGACAAAAGCCTCGAACGGTGCTGATTTCTGCCTCCGAATGGCATGAAATGTGCATGAGAAGCGAAGGCTAACGGCGAAAGGCAGAGGTCTTTTCGGACGGTTCGGGTCCGGAGGGCAACCTGCCGGAAAGGGAGAGTTTGTGAGCAAATTTTTAGTAATTGACGGGTTGGACGGTTCGGGAAAGGGCAGTGTGACGCGGATGCTGCGGGCGTATCTGACCGAAAAGGGAATCGGAAACGACCTGATTTCCTTTCCGATGTACGAAAACGAAAGCTCGGCCCTGGTGAAACTGTACCTTTCCGGAAAGCTGGGACAGCATCCCGATGACAACAATGCCTATGCCGCTTCCATGCTTTTTGCCGCTGACCGGTATGTATCCTTTGTGACCGACTGGAGAAAGCTGTACGAAAAAGAAAATTCGGTGCTGATTGCCGATCGGTATACCACCGCCAATGCGGTGCATCAACTGACCAAATTGCCCAAGGAACAGTGGGACGGCTTTTTGGATTGGCTTTTTGATTTTGAATATACCAAATTGGGCCTGCCGGCTCCCGACCATACCTTCTATATCGAGATGCCTCCGGCCCTTTGCCGGCGGATGATTGCCAAAAGAGCAGAGGAGACCGGACGGGTCGTGGATATTCATGAAAAGGATCCCACGCATCTGGATGGGGCATATCGCTCGGCGCTGTACGCTTCGGAAAAACTGGGGTGGACGAGAATTGCCAGTTTCCGGGGAGAAGAACCAAGACCCTTGAAGGAGGTCTTTGAAGAACTTTTGGCCAAAGCGGGACTGTAAAAAGGCCGAATGAACAGGAAGGAAGAAGGAAGGTCTAAAAAGGGCCTGCGGAGCTTCCTTGAAAGGAGAACCCAATGATCTATGTGTTTTTGGCCGACGGATTTGAGGAAACGGAAGCGATTTGCCCCCTGGATATTCTTCGCCGGGCAGGGTTGGAGGTATATACCGTTTCGGTATCGGGACGGAAAAGTGTGCTTTCGTCCAGAAAAATTCCGGTTGAGGCAGATCTTTTGTTGGAGGAGCTGACGGAAAAAACTCCGGAAGGCGTGGTGTTGCCCGGCGGAATGCCCGGAGCGAAGAACCTGAACATTCCGGCAGTGCGAAAAACGGTGCAGGCCTGCGCAGACGCCGGCGGAGTGGTGGGTGCCATCTGCGCCGCCCCCTTCATTCTGGGGGAGATGGGCTTGCTTCGGTGCAGGAATGCCACCTGCTACCCCGGATTTGAAAACAGTCTTGAGGGCGCAACCTACCGGAAAGAGCCGGTGGTGGAGGACGGAAACCTGGTCACAGCCATCGGGATGGGCGCTTCGGTGCGCTTCGGTCTTGCTTTGGTGAGACTGTTGAAGGACGGGGAGACGGCGGAGAGGATTGCCCTGTCGATTTTTGCATAGGAAAACCGAACGATCGGTCAATAAGGACGGAAGGAAGGAAAGGACGCTTTGAATAATTCCAGAGATGAAAAAAAAGAACTGCGGCGACAGTGTCTGGAAATCCGGCAGAATGTTCCGGAAAAGGATGAGAAAGACAGAAGGATCCGGCACTACCTTTCCTCTCTTGTAAGCTACCGTTTTGCATCGCTGTTGCTTTTTTATGCCCCGATCAAAGGGGAGGTGGATGTTTTTCCTTTGATCTCTGCCGCACTTGAAAAAGAAAAAAAGGTGGCTCTCCCCCGGTGCGAGGATCGCTTTGGGCAGATGACCTTCCGGCTGATACGGGATGTGGGAGAGTTGACGCCCGGAATTTTCGGCTCTCCCGAGCCGTCGGAAACCGCTCTTAGGGTGTCGGATACCGATCTTTCAAGGCCGGATGCTTTTGCGCTGATTCCGGCGCTGGCGTACGACCGGGAAGGCTACCGTCTGGGCTACGGAAAGGGGTACTATGACCGGTTCCTGTCGGGCTTCGGCGGAACCTCTGCCGGAATTTTTTACAGCGATTTGCTTTTCAATCAGCTTCCCAGAGGCTTTTTTGACCGGAAGGTCAGCCTGCTGGTCAGCGACAGAGGGGTGATCTTGCCGGATGCTTGAGAGAATCAAACGAAATGTGTTTACGGCACCGCTGTTGGTCATCGTTATCGGAGCTTTGGCGATCCTTGTGGGAAAACTGTTGGAAGCAATTTCTTATGAAAGTGCGGAAGCCCTGTTTCTTTCCTACATTGTGGCGGAATTGCTGGTTTTTGTTTTGCCGGGCATTTTTTATGTGAAACTGAAGCCGAGAGGCTATGCCGTCAATATGAATCTGGTCTCCTTCGGCTTTTCCAAATTGCCTTCGGTGATTCTCATGTTTTTTGTGATGGTATTCGGCTCGGTGCTGACCAATTTACTGCTGTCCAACGGAACGCTGGCGGAACTTTCCAAGGATGCATTGCAGATGACGGGAGGGGACTACCTGACTTCTCCCCTGTCGATCCTGTATGTTTCCCTGGCTCTTGCGGTGGTGCCGGCCTTTGCCGAGGAGTTTATTTTCAGGGGAATCCTTCTGAATGAATATAAAAACTACGGCATGCTGCCTTCGGTGTGCATTTCCGCTTTTCTTTTCGCCATGCTGCACTTTGATCTTCGTCTTTTTCCCCTGTATTTTTTGTCGGGACTTGCCCTGGGCTTTACCGCTTATGTGACCCGGTCGGCTCTTTCTGCCGCCGTTCTCCATGCGCTTTACAATCTGTTTTCCCTGTTCTTTCTGCCGTTGGTGCTGAATTTCATTTCTATGGAGGCAGGGGTCCTGGTCTTTTATCTGGCGGCGGTTTTGTTTTTACTGTTTCTGATGCTCACCCTGGGCGAGGGCGAACGGCTTTTCGCCGGGTATGCTTCCTCCGGCATCCATTCTCCGGAAAAGCCCAAAAGAAAAAGCAATTTTTTCCCGGCCGCCCTGGAGCTTTTTTCGCCCACTCTGTTGCTTTCGGTGGTGCTCTTTCTGCTGTGCGCCTTGAAAATTCTGCCGGTTTGACGGCCGGAGCGAGGGGTCGATTTCTTGCACCGATTTTCGGCTGAAATGAAAGACCTGCGCTGTAAGGCGAAAGGGAAGAGCAAAGATATTCCGAATTTTTCCGAAAGGAGTTGAAAATATTGAAAAACACCCCTCTGAAGGATGGGTCGGCCAAGAATTTCCGAAAAGAGGAAGCTGAGTTGTCCGAAAAGGCGATGCATTCTTCCGACAGCAACGGTATGGAAAAGGAAAACGGAAAGACGGCCGTGCTTCCCAAGGATACCGGGAAATTCAAAAAGTCAGACAGCGATGCCATGACCAAAATTTCTCCCTCTATAAAAAAGAATAAGGAGCCTGAGGATCAAGCGCCGAAAGACCCGGAGGAGGAAGGGGAAAAGGTGGTGAAGCGGCGGAAAAACAGCGCGGTCTTTGCCATCACCCTGACGATCGTATATCTGGTGTTTGTTCTGGCAATATCGGTGGGTGTCAGCATTTTTGCCATTGATGTGATGCAGGATGCTTTTGCCTTGAACAAGGAAGGCGTGGAAACCGAAGTGACCCTGACCGGCGACTATGTGACACTGGACGATGTGGCACAGCAGCTCTATGAGCAGAAGATCATCCGCCATCCCACGATCTTCAAGATTTATGCCCGCTTGAGACACAAGGACACCCTGAATTTCATTCCCTGCACCCGGACGGTCACTACTTCTATGGGTTATGACGGGTTGCTTACCCTGTTCACACCCGTGGCCAAAGAGAAAACGACCATTTCGGTAACGGTTCCCGAAGGGTATACGGTGGATGACATCATTTCGCTGTTCGTTTCCAAAGGTGTGGGGACCAAGGAAGGCTTTTTGTATGTGATTAACGACGCTCCCTTTGATTCCGATCCGTTCCTGCATAACGGAAAAACCTATTGGTTTTTAGAGGGCGTGACACTGAATCAGGGTGCGATTTATCGTCTGGAGGGCTATCTGTACCCCGACACCTACTTTGTGTATGACACCTACAAGGACAAGGAAGGAGATATTCCGGGGACTGCGGCCGCAAAGGCGGTCGTCGGGAAAATGCTCGCCGAATTCAACAAGAATATCAAGAAATCCTATCTGACCAAGCACAGAGAGTATCTTCAGAAGTATTATCCCGATGTGAAGGAACTGTCGTTGCATGAAATTCTCACCTTGGCATCGATCCTGGAAAAAGAGGGGCTTGCGGACGAACGGGCAAGAATCAGCGCAGTGTTTTACAACCGGTTGAATGACCCGGTTCATGACAATATCGGCGGACTTCTGCAGAGCAATGTTACGGTGCAGTATGTTTTGCGGCACGATGGCTATACCGTCACTTCCGAATTCGGAGATTTTGAGCGGAACTATCAGACACCCTACAACACCTTTCTCTATGCCGGACTGCCGCCCGGACCCGTTTCCACACCTACAAGAGAATCCATTGATGCGGCACTGTACCCTGCGGCGGATTGGGACTACTATTATTTTGTGACTACGAATTCCGGCTACAGCTTTTTTGCCAGGACTCTGGCGGAACACAAAATCAATATTGAACGGGCCAAAAACGGTGAAATTGCCGATCCCTATGCCGAGTATGAGGATCTTCCCACCGAGGATTACAACGAGTAGAGGAGAAAACCATGCTGTTCCGGAAATTGAGAGATCATTATTTTGCGCCGAAAAATGAGAATACCAGACGGTTCAAAAAGGAAATGGCAAAGAAATTGGACAAAAGAGCCATCAAATATTGCAGTGAACGAACAGAGAATATGGGCGAAACGATCATCGGAAAAAACGGAATGATCAATCTGCGTGACGGAGAATTGATTCTGCTGTCTTCCGATCAAGTGGTTTTTCGGGCAAAGATCGAAGAACTGAAAGCGTCGGAGCTGATGAGCTTAGAAGGGGTTATTCTGAGCGGAAAAGACCTGGAACATGGCGGGACAGAACGAACGGTGGTCGCTTATTATACCGATTTTTACAGGATGGTCACTAAGAAGTAAGGAGTTTGGATCATGGAACAGGCAGCCCGTCTCAGAAAAAAGAAAAAACAGGAGCGTTTTTTGACAATTGCAGCAATCGTGGTCATTTCGGCCGTCGTGCTCTGTACGGTTTTCTTTGTGGTGCAGGGCGCTATGAGAAAGAGCGTGCCGAAAAGCGATACCGAAAGAATCTTGGGGAGCTGGCAGGAAGAGGGCGGCAGAATCCAGTGGACTTTCGATAACAGCCGTGTTCAGGTTTGCGCCCTTGATGAGGACGGTAATTGTACGGAACAGTCGGCAACAGAGTATGTGCTGGATACAACGGCCAAAAAGATGTGCCTCCGTGCTAAAACCGGAACCAACCACCGTATATTTGACTATGCCTGGGATGATAATTTTCTCGTGCTGACCTATGAGGGCCAGGTGATGAGGCTCCAAAGGTGTGAGTAAAGGGCTTTTGGATTATTTTCGCAGGGCTTCCCGCCCTGCAACCCGGCGACCCCTTTTGAAAAAGGGGGCGATCCGAAAACTTTTTCTGTGGGCGGGCAACACACTTTTTATGGAAAGGCGAAGAATCCGGAATACCGGAGCCATTGATTTTCGGGAACCGATCTATGGACACCGTGCGCCGCCCCCTCTGTGGGTGTTTTGTGCTCTCGTGCATGGTGGGAGACATCTTCCGAAAGCCCTTGGGTTTTCGGAAGATGTCTCCCGCCTGCACGACCTGAAAAGGCTTTGCCTTTTCAGGCGGGACGAAGTCCCTGCACGAAACACCAACAGACAGTCCGGCTTTGCCTTTACACACCAAAAAGTTTTTGGGGGTTCCAAGGGGCGTTTTTTCAAAAACGCGCTCTTGGCAGGGTGAAGGAGGAGTCCCACAAAGAGAAAAATCAAAAACGCCCACAGAAAAAACTGAAGGGCGTTTTTGATTTGCCAAGAAATTTCAGAGGGTTCAAAAGTCGAGTTCGGGGAAAGGTAAACTTTGTAGTGAGAGAGACGGGACCGCAGAGAAACTCAGATCCAAGAACGGACGGTTTCAGCACAGGCGGCAAGGCGGGCATTGGCTTCGGCGGCGTCAGTCCCACGGCAAAGCAGGTAGATTTTAATTTTCGGTTCGGTACCCGAGGGGCGAACCAGCACTTTGCAACCGGCATCCGTGGTAAAGGAAAGCACATTAGAGGAAGGCAAGCCGGTGGGTTCGATACGCTCACTGCGAGGATCTTCGGCAATACCGGTAAGGTAGTCGCCGATGCGCACGATGCGCATTCCGCCCAATTCCTTGGGGTGGGACTCTCGGATATTTTTCATAATATTCTGCATTTTTTCCAGAGCATCCAGACCGGCGATCTGGAAATTCTCGGTTTTTTCGGCAAAATAGCCATATTTCTCATACATAGCCGTCCGGGCGTCGATGAGCGTCATGTCTTTTTCCTTATAATAGGCGGCCATTTCGGTAATCAGCATGGAAGCAACCACGGCATCCTTGTCCCGGGCATAGGTTCCTTTCAAGTAGCCATAGCTTTCCTCAAAGCCCAGGATAAAGGAGCCTTTGCCCGAATCCTCATGGCGTTTAATCACTTCTCCGATATATTTGAAGCCGGTCAGCACTTCATAGAGCTTCACGCCGAAGCACCGGCAGATTTCCTCTGCGAGATCGGTGGAAACGATGGTTTTTACGGCATAGGGGTCGGGGGGCATCGTACCGTTTTCACTGTGAGCGGAGAGAATATAATCCAAAAGCAGGCAACCCATACAATTTCCGGAGATGGTTTCAAATTGACCTTTGGCATTTTTGGCCATGACGCCCACCCGGTCGCAGTCGGGATCGGTGGCGATAATCAGGTCGCTTTCCACTTCTTTTGCCAGTTCGATGCCCAGGGAAAAGCCTTCGGGATTTTCGGGGTTGGGGCTTTTCACTGTAGGGAAGGAGCCGTCAGGCAATGCCTGTTCTTGGACGATGAAGAGCTGTTCCAAGCCGGAGCAGCGCAGGATTTCGGGAACCAAACGGTAGCCGGCGCCATGGAAAGGAGAATAAACGACCTTGAGCCTTTTGGCCATGGCAGGAACGACCGAGGAATCCACCCGCTGAGCCAAGACCTTGGAAAGGTATTGCTCATCAAAGTCTTTTCCGACCACGGTGATCCGCCCTTCCGAAACGGCAAGATCGAAGTTGTCTCTTTCTACCGAGAAAACATCTGTTTTTCGGATATAGTCCGAAATAATTGTTGCCTGATCGGGGGAAATCTGGGCACCGTCCTCAAAATATACCTTATAGCCATTGTATTCTTTGGGATTGTGGGAGGCGGTGATATTGATGCCGGCAATGCAGTGAAAGGCTCTGGTTCCGTAAGAAACCATGGGGGTCGGGCGCAGTTCGTCAAAAATGTAGACTTTAATGCCATTCGCGGTAAGAACCTCTGCGGCAACCTTGGAAAATTCTGCCGAATGGATTCTGGAGTCGCAACCGATGAGCACACCCCGGTCTGCCGCTCCCAAATCCTTGATATACTCGGCCAAGCCTTTGGTGGCTGCGCCGACGGTGTAGACATTCATGGCGTTCAGTCCCGCCATCATGACACCGCGTAAACCGGCTGTGCCGAAGTCTAAATTTTTGCTGAAGCGATATTCGAGTTGTTCTTCCTGACCCTCAAGAGACTTCAGTTCTTCGACCGTGGCCTTGTCGGCAAACTGGAGCCAACGCTCATATTCGTTCCGGTATCTGGTCATAATTTTTCCTCCGTGTTTTTGATCGTATGTTTTCGATTTTTGGTTAGTTTAGTCGTTCAGTTCCTTCAAATTGTCACCAAGCTCTCCTTTTTCGATCATTTCCAAAGCTCTGGCCAACTGATCCGGACAGGAAGTAGGCTTGCTGCCGCACCGAATGCCCTTCAGGCGCTCTACAATATCCTTCAAGCGCATTCCGACCACCAGCCGGCTGATTCCCTGGGTGTTTCCCTGACAGCCGCCCAAATAAGCGGCGTCGGTCAGAATGTCCCCTTCCACTGTCAGAAGAATGGCTTTGGAGCAGGTACCGCTGGTGGTGTACAGATATTTTGTCATGATTTTTCCTTTCAATAGGCAGATTTTCTAAATTTTTTGCCTGGTATAGAAGCCGTTCAAGGAAAGGGCGGGGCAGAACAGGCCCAGAGAGAAGAGCGCTTCCTTCAGTTTTTCGGTCTCTCCCTGTAAAACAATCTGCCAGCTCTTGTGCTTTCCGGTTGATTCTTCCGATGGCTGCACATTCAGGGAAGCCGATAATCCCAGGATTTCCGAAAGCTCCAAAAGCCCGGAAAGGGACAGCATTCCCTCGGGATAAAGCCCAACCTCCAGGTGGTCGGCCTGTGCGTCTACAGTCAAATCCTTCACAAAGAGGGCGTAGCCGGCTTTTTGCCCTTCGTTTTCCAAAAGAAAGACCTTCTGTTTTTTCAGTCCGTTTTCCGAAACCAGCCGGGCAATCCCCGGCATGGGCTGACCGTTGCTGTCCGAAAAGGGCAGGAAACAGCCGGTTTTCTGCCGGTCGGCAACGGCTTCACAGCATTCCTCGAAGTCCTCGGCGTAGTAGAATTCTCCGGAAAGACCGCTTTTTTCAAGAGCTTCCTCGGAAAAGCGGCTTTTTACCAAAAGAATTTTCTCTTTTTCCGGACGAGTAAAATGAAGTTCCTCCCTGTAAAAAAGGGGTGTTCTTTTTTCTTCAAAGACCTTCGCCACGGCAAGGGCCGCAAGAAAAGGATTTCGCACGCCGCAGGAAGAAACCGCTTCTCTGAAGGCTTCGGAAAAGGCTTCCTCATCAGAATCCGCACTATACAGGGGAAAAAGCGCTCTTGCCAGTTCCTTTGCCGCATAGTTCTCATAGATTTTTGCCCTTTTTCCGGATCTTTCTGCTCTTTCATGCAGCGCCTTCAGCGCTGTTTTTTCCCGTTCGGTCATTGCTTATCGGGCGTTTCCGGAAGCGCCTCTTCCACAGACCGGAAGCTCTTTTGAAGGAAAGTCTTCATTTCTTCTGCCGTAAGGGGACGCTGACTGAGCAGTGTCAGATAGTACAATTGCTCGGCGGCGGACTTTTTCTTTTCCTCGTCGGTGCAGGAAAGGAGTTTTTTGGTCAGCGGACAGCCGGAATTGACGACCAGCGTTTCCTTGTCCTTCATGCCGGCTGAGTCCATGCCGTACATTTTCATCATGTCCTTCATCCGACGGTCGTCTTCCGAAACATTCAGAACAGCCGGCACGGTTTCATCCTTCAGAGGGGCAAAACGAACGGAAAGTTCTTCGTTTCCCGAAACCTCCCGGAGAATTTTTTCAAGGGAATCGTCCTTTTCGGCTTCTCCCTCGCCCTTGAGAGCCTCGGTCAGTTCTGCGTCCACCCGGAAGAATTTCACATTTTCAAGATTCTCGATCATCTGAATGAACTGGCTGTCCAACACCCGGTCTAAAAGGGCTACCTTTACGCCCTGGGCTTCGTAGAGTCCGATATACTGAGCCTGTGCCGTCTTGTCGGTGCAATAGCAGATCTTGCCCTCCTGCTTGTCCTTTACGCTCTCTTTATATTCCTTCAGGGTCACAAAACTGCCGTCGGTCAGTTCGTAAAGGAGCACATCCTTTACCCGATCGTAAAATTTTTTGTCCTTCAGACAGCCGTATTCCATGAAAACCTTCAGGTCCTTCCAGATCTTTTCGTAAGAAGGACGGTCGGTGTTGAACATTCCGCAGAGCTTGTCGGCGGTTTTTTTCACAATGTGGGCCGAAATCTTGGTCACATAGCCGCTGTTCTGCAGATAGCTTCTGGACACATTCAGGGGAAGCTCGGGGCAGTCCAGCACCCCTTTCAGCATCAGGAAGTATTCGGGAATGACCTCCTTGATGTTGTCAGCCACAAAGACCTGATTGTAGTATAATTTGACCTGTCCTTCCAGACTGTCAAATTCGTTGTTGATCTTGGGGAAATAGAGAATGCCCTTGAAGCTGAGGGGGTAGTCCACATTGATGTGAATGTGGAAGAGCGGGTCCTTATAGTCCTTGAACACCTTGCGGTAGAAGGCCTTGTACTCCTCTTCGGTGCACTCCGAAGGGTTTTTCAGCCACAGGGGATGAGGGTCATTGATGGGCTTTTCTTCCTCTCCCTCTTTCTTCTCCTTACCCACCTCCGTGAAGTAAATTTCCACAGGCATGAAGGCGCAGTATTTTTCCAGAATTTCGAGGATCCTGTTTCCGTCCAAGAATTCGGTTCCCTCTTCGCTTAAATGCAGGATTACATCGGTTCCGCCCTCCCGTTCCATTTCGGGCTTCTCATAGGAATAATTGCCGTTTTCGTCGCATATCCACAGGGTGGTTTCGCCGCCTTTATAGGAACGGGTCAGCACCTCCACCCGCTCGGAAACCATGAAGGCCGAGTAAAATCCCAGACCGAAGTGTCCGATAATGCCGTTCTGCGCCGAGTCTTTTTCATATCTTTCCATGAATTCCATGGCGCCGGAAAGGGCGATATTGCAGATATACCGGTCAACTTCCTCGTGGGTCATGCCAACGCCGTTGTCCATCACCGAAAGGGTCTTGTTTTCCTTGTCCAGCACCACATCTACCCGGAAGTGTTCGCCCTCCTGTTCTTCTCTTTCTCCCAAAGACGCCAGACGCTTCATCTTGGTCACGGCATCGCAGGCGTTCGAGACGATCTCTCTTAAGAAAATCTCTTTGTCGGAATACAACCACTTTTTGATGACCGGGAAGATGTTTTCAGCTTCCACGGAAATGCTTCCTTCTTTTTTGAGTTCTTCGTTACTCATGTATATCATCTCCTTTTTAAATAACAAAGAATAGGAATACAGACGGTCTGACCGGCGTTTTGTCTTCCGGGCGAAAATGCGATACCGTGTGCAAAGCGTCGGATCGTAAATCGTGAACGGAATCTAAAAATTTTTTTCACTGACCGTCAGGGAAATCAGTTTTTGCAGGTCATCCGGCTGGATTTCCACGCCGTAAGCGGCCTTGTTCCGGTGGATATAGCCGCATTTCCGGCACCGGAAGGTGAGAATATAGCCTTTCCGGGGGTCGGGCTCGGCACGCAGGGGCTCCATGATGCCGCCGCAGTCGGAGGCCCGGTCGCCGGGGTTCACATCCAGATGCAGGGAACACAGGCAGAAGGGACAATGATCTCTTGAGCTTTTGCCCAAAGGGAGGACCTGCCTGCCGCAGTTGGCGCAAACAAAGCCGCAGTCATTTTTCTGAAATCTTTTGGTTTCGATGATGGAGCCTCCTGTTGTTTTTGGATTGTTGCCTGTAATGGCGTCTCTGAAAAGTTCCCGTGCCTTCGGCATCCGGTATTGCCGGGGCGCTGGGTTGTGAAAAGTCTGAATACACAAAGTGTTCTTTCGTTTTTATGCCTTGTTCTTCGGTAAAACTGCCTTTGAACAGACTCTGAATAATTAGAGGTATCCTGAATTATAAAATTTATCCGGCTTTTTGAAGAATGCAGGAAATATTTTTCAAAATTCCGTACATACTGTTTTCACAAAAGGCGTTTTTAACGCAAAGGAAGGGAGAAAAAAGTGAAAACCGCAAAAAAATGGCTATTGCCCTTGCTGGCTTTACTGATTGTCCTCTGGCAGGTGGCGGCGCTCAGCGCCCACGCCGCAGATACGGTCGTTGTGCCAAAGGGAAAAAAACCGGCAATCAGTGAAGACTGGGTCTCGCAACCGGAAAAGGTGGAGCCGGAGCCGCCTCCGGTGGATTATCTGACCAAAGAGCCAACCGCTCGGCAGACTTCTCCGGAAACCGAAACCGGACAGGTGCAGGGCGTTTCCGACCAGCGGCCTGATGGGTGGAGGATCTTCTGGGGGATTCTGGTGGCTCTGCTGATTGCCGCCGCCGTGGTGGTGGGCATTGTGCTGATGGTGCCCAAAGAGGAAAACAAGCAGGGTGGGGATGACCGTAAATAAGGTCCCCGATCCTTGTTTTCGGAAGGAATATCGGTTCAGAAATTGCAGAAGAAACAGCGTGCAGAAGGCGTTGAGGGGCGTGTTGTGCAGGGATAAAAAGCAGTGCAGACATCGGCACAGGGCGCTTGGGCACTCCATCCCCCAAATGCCTGCCCGAAAGCCTTTGGAGCGTTCGGAAAAACCGCATCCGGATACCGGAACTCTTTCTTAAGGGTTCCGGTATTTTAAAAGAGGGGCGGGAGAGCACAGGGGTTTCTTGAAAGCGGGTCCTGTGCCGACCTGCGGAATTTCAGCGGATCCGGCTGCCTAAGGGTGTGGTTTCGTTCAAAAACAGCACTGTTACAGGGTCCTCGCCGGATGCCAGAATCATACCGTTGCTTTCCACGCCGCAAAGGGTCGCCGGCTTCAGGTTGCAGACCAAGGCAATCTTTTTGCCCTCTAAGTCCTCCGATTTGTAGAAGAGCGCAATGCCGGAGGCCACCGTCCGCTTTTCGTAACCCAGGTCTACCGTCAGCTTTAAGAGCTTTTTGGAGTGGGGAACGGCCTCGGCGTTCACGATCTTTGCACAGCGCAATTCCACTTTTTTGAAGTCCTCAATGCCGATTTTTTCTTCTTCGTCTTTCGGGCGGGGAACAGTGGGTTCCGGTTTCTTTTCCAGAGCTTCCAATTCCGCAAGCTCCTTTTCGGCATCGATTCTCTGGAAGAGAGCCTCTCCCTGCTCCATGCCGGCGGTGGCGGGCAAAACGCCCCAGCGTTGCAGACTTTCCCAATCGGCGGGAGGATTGCCCAGTCTTTGAAGAATTTTTTCGGCGGTTTCGGGAATGAAGGGAGACAGGAATCCGGCGGCAATGCGCAGACTTTCCTCCAGATTGTACAAAACCCGCGCCAGTCTTTTTTTGTGTCCTTCGGCTTTTGCCAGCGCCCAGGGGGCGGTTTCATCGATATATTTATTGGCTCGGTTCAGGAGCTTAAATACCTCCTGAAGCCCGTTTTGCAGGGCAAATTTATCCATTTCGGCCCGGTATGCGGCGGGAAGGGCCTTGGCAACGGATAAGAGCTCCTCGTCCTCCGGCCCTTCTTCCTGTTCTGTCGGCAGAACACCGGAAAAATATTTCTGAACCATAGCCGATGTGCGGGAAACAAGATTGCCCAAAACATTCGCCAAGTCGGAATTGATCCTTGAAATCAAAAGCTCGTTCGTGAAGTTGCCGTCCGACCCGAAGGGAAACTCTCTCAAAAGGAAGAACCGCAGAGCGTCCACGCCGTATCTTCCGGCAAGCAGATAGGGGTCCACCACATTGCCTCTGGATTTGGACATCTTTTCACCGTTGAAATTCAGCCATCCGTGACCGTAAACCTTTTTGGGCAGGGGCATTTCCATGCTCATCAGCATGGCAGGCCAGATGATGGAATGGAAGCGTACGATCTCCTTGCCCACAATGTGTACATCCGCCGGCCAATACTGATCGTAGTCGTGATATTTTTCATTCAGGAAGCCCAGAGCCGTGGTGTAGTTGAAAAGGGCATCCACCCAGACATAAACCACATGACCCGGATCAAAATCCACCGGGATGCCCCATTTGAAGCTGGTGCGGGAAACGCACAGGTCCTCCAAGCCCGGCTTGATGAAATTGTTGATCATTTCGTTCACCCGGCTGGCAGGCTCTAAGAAGGTGCCGCTTTCCAGCAGCTTCTGCACGGGCTTTGCATATTTGGAAAGGCGGAAGAAATAGGCTTCCTCCTCTGCATCCACCACTTCCCGGCCGCAATCCGGGCACTTTCCGTTGACCAACTGGCTTTCGGTCCAGAAGCTCTCGCAGGGTTTGCAGTATTTTCCGATATATTTGCCTTTGTAGATGTCGCCCTTGTCGTACATCTTGCGGAAAATTTTCTGCACAGACTCCACATGATAGTCGTCGGTGGTGCGGATGAACCGGTCGTTGGAAATGTTCATCAGCTTCCAAAGGTCCTTTACACCGTGTTCCCCTTCCACGATACAGTCCACAAACTGCTTGGGGGTGACTCCGGCGGCAGCGGCTTTGTCTTCAATCTTCTGTCCGTGCTCGTCGGTACCCGTTAAGAACAGCACATCATAGCCCTGCAGACGCTTGTAGCGGGCGATGGCATCGGTGGCAACGGTGCAATAGGTATGGCCGATATGCATGCCCGCCGAAGGATAGTAGATCGGAGTGGTGATATAGAATTTTTGTTGTTTCATAGTGAATTCCGTCTGTGGCCAAGGAAAAACCATGGCTTCCTTTCTTAAAGATCATCTCTCTGCACCGTCCGGCCAATCGGCCAAGGCGGTGTTTTCAGGTTGTCTGGTTCCGGAGAAGAACCAGAAGGTTCCGGAAGTATTCCGGAAGAGGGGAGGTAAACTCCATGTATTTTCCGGTTCCCGGATGCACAAATCCCAGATCCTTTGCGTGCAGGGTCTGCTCGCACAAAAGCGCCTTGTGCTTTTTCTCGAAGGGCGTTTTCCCCCCGCCGTAAAGAGTATCTCCCAAAATCGGGTGTCCTATATGGGCCATGTGCACCCGAATCTGGTGGGTGCGCCCGGTTTTCAGTGTCAATTCCAGATAGGTAAACCCGTTGAAGCGCTCCAGAACCCGATAATGGGTAAAGGCCGGGCGGCCGTTGGGCACCACGGCCATTTGCTTGCGCTTGGCGGGATGTCGGCCGATGGGGGCGTCCACATCCCCTTCCTCTTCCCGGATGGTTCCAAGGACAATGGCATGGTAGCGGCGCAGGAAGGAATGTTCCTTGATCTGAGCGGCCAAGGCGTTATGGGCGGAGTCGTTTTTGGCGACCATCAGAAGCCCGCTGGTGTTTTTGTCGATCCGGTGTACGATCCCGGGGCGGATCACGCCGTTGATTCCCGAAAGACGGTCCAGATGGAAGAGCAGGGCATTGACCAAGGTTCCCTGTTCGTTCCCTGCCGCCGGGTGCACCACCATTCCCTTGGGCTTGTTCACCACAGCCAGGTCTTCGTCCTGATAAAGAATCTCAAGGGGCAGATCTTCGGCCTCTGTCCGGACTTTCCGGGGTTCCGGCAAAACAAGGGTCAGTGCGTCACCGACCCTTACTCTGTAGTTTTTTTCTTTCGTCCGGCCGTTCACCTTCAGAAAACCCTCCTCTGCCAGCTTCTGTATGGCAGAGCGGGATTTCTCAAAAATCTCTGCGGCCAGGGCATCCAACCGCTTTCCGGCCGTTTCTCCGGTTACAACGAATTCATGTTCGGTCATGGCGTTCTTCCACATTTTTGGTTTCCGGGACGCTTTCGTCAAAGGAACGAGATTCTTCTGCGCTTTCCGCTTCTGTCGGATTTTCCGCTTTTTCCGGACTTTCCGCTTCTGCCGGACCTTCCGCTTCTGTCGGATTTCCCGCTTCTGCCGATTCCGCTGCGGAAAATTTCTCCGGACCTTCCTGCAAAATCTTGGCTTCTTCCTTCTTTTTCTTTGAAGAACGAGCCTCTTTCAGAATGAAATCCAGGAGGAAGAGAAGCACTCCGACCACCACAAAGGCATCCGCAACATTGAAGACGGCATTCCACAGACGGTGACCGCCCACGCTGATGTTAAAATCCAAGAAATCCACAACTCTTCCGTCAAACAGGCCCTTGCTTGTGGGGTCCAGATGGATGAAGAAGATCCGGTCGATCATGTTGGAGAAGCCTCCGCCGAAGACCATAGACAGGGAAACGGCGGATAGGGCGGAAAGGTTCTTCCGATAGCGCACCAGATAGTAAACGATGGCCGCAAGGGCAATGGGCGTGAAGATCATGAAGACCCACCGGGCCCCGCCAAAGGAGCCGAAAGCCATGCCGTCGTTGAGAATATAGTGAATCCGGAAAAAATTTCCCCATACCGACACGCTTTCGCCCACTTGAAGAAATGTCCGCACAAAGTATTTGGTCAGTTGGTCAAGAACCGGCACCAGTGCGGCAACGCCGGCGCAGAGAAGCCAATACTTCATTGGATGTTCTCCAGACAACGGAAGCAAAGGAATCCACCGTCCTCCGTCTGCTGCCCCGGGGCACCCACTGTCCAGCAACGGTCGCATTTACAGCCGGTTGCCGCCCGAACTCTGACAGCCACCGAGCTTTCGCCCTTGTAAGCGTCTTCGGGGGCTGCGGCCTTGTGGCAGGAAACGCCCGAGACGATGAAAACGGTAGCCAGGTCCTTTCCGAAGCTTTCCAAAAGCGCCGCTTCCTTGTCGTCCTCGGTGTACAACTCCACCGTGGCCTCCAGAGATTTTCCGATCAGCTTGCTGTTCCGGGCCTCTTCCAGAGCCTTCAGCACATCGTCACGCATTTCAAAGAGCCGGTCGTAGCGCTCCTCCAGCTCCTCAAAGGAAAGGGAGGGATCAAAAGACGGCAGGTCGTTCAGCAACACATGGGTGCCATCGTCTTTGGATGAGTGGGGCATCATCTGCCAGATCTCATCGGAAGTGAAGGCCAGAATCGGGGCAAGCAGCCGAACGATGCCGTCCAACACCATATACAGCGCACTCTGGGCTTGCCGACGGCCCAGGCTGTCCCTCTTTTCGGTGTATACCCGGTCTTTGGTGATGTCAATGTAGATTTTTGACAGTTCCACCGTGCAGAAATTGAGAATTTCATGATAGACCACATGGAACTGGTAGTTGTCGTAGGCGTTCCGAACGGTTTTCACCAGCTTGTTGTAGCGGGAGAGCAACCACCGGTCGATTTCCGCTAATTCTCCTGCCGGCAGAAGGTTTTGATCCGGGTCGAAATCACTGCCCTTGTCTCCTAAGTTTGCAAGGATGATTCGGGCGGTGTTCCGGATCTTTCTGTAGGATTCGGAAAGCTGTTTGAAAATGGGGTCGGAAACCCGCACATCCACCTGATAGTCGGAGGACGCTACCCACAGGCGCACCAGCTCTGCGCCGTATTTGACGATGACCTCTTCGGGGGCTATGGAATTGCCCAAGGATTTGTGCATGGCTTTTCCTTCACCGTCCACGACCCAGCCGTGGGTCAGAACCTGCCTGTAGGGCGCACCCTGTCCCTTGGCGCCCACTGCCGTCAGCATGGAGGACTGGAACCAGCCTCTGTACTGATCCGCACCCTCTAAATACAGGTCTGCCGGCCAGTGTACATCGGGCTTGTCTTCCAGCACCGCAAAATGCGAGGAGCCGGAGTCAAACCAACCGTCCAGCGTGTTGGTTTCCTTGGTGAATTCGGTACATCCGCAGGAGCACTTGAAGCCCTTGGGCAACAGCTCCTTTTCGGGCAGATCGAACCAGGCGTTGGAGCCTTTTTCCGCAAAAATATCCGAAATGTGGTCGATGGTCTCTTTGGTGCAAATGGGTTTCTTGCAGTCGGCGCAGTAGAGCACCGGAATGGGAAGCCCCCAATGGCGCTGTCTGGAAATGCACCAGTCAGCCCGTTCGCGGATCATCTGCAGCATCCGCTCGCCTCCCCAGGCGGGAATCCAGTCCACCTGTTCCGCCGCCTTGCAGGCATCCTCCTTGAAGGCGTCCACCGAGCAGAACCATTGAGGAGTTGCTCTGAAGATGATGGGGGATTTGCACCGCCAGCAGTGGGGATAGGAGTGTACGATGTTTTCCGAAGCAAAAAGCGCTCCGCTTTCGATCAGATCGGCAAGAATGGTTTTGTTGGATTCGTCATACCGTTGGCCGGCGAATTTTCCGGCATCTTCGGTCTGATAGCCCTGGTCATCCACCGGTACGATCACATCAATGTTGTAGCGGCGGGAGGTTACATAGTCGTCTGCGCCGAAGCCTCCGGCGGTGTGTACGCATCCGGTACCGCTGTCCATTGTGACATACTCGGCGTTGACCAGAAGACTTGTCCGGTCTAAGAACGGATGGTAGGCGGTCATATATTCAAAGTCCCGGCCAAGCAAGGTGGCGACACACTCGTAGGAATCGACTCCGCCCTTTTCCATGGAGTAGGGGGCAAGAGCCTTGGCCATGATATAGAATTCACCGTTGGCACGGAACACGCCGTATTCCTCGTCCGGATTCAGGGCAATGGCCTGGTTTCCGGGCAGAGTCCAGATGGTGGTGGTCCAGATGACGAAATAGGTCTTGGAAAGGTCGCAGAACGGGGACAGCTTTCCCTTGTCGTCTGCCACTTTGAACTTGACATAAACCGAGGTGCAGGGGTCATCCTGATACTCGATTTCGGCTTCTGCCAAAGCCGTCTCATCCTTGGGGCACCAGTATACCGGCTTCAGTCCTTTATAGATATACCCCTTTTCAAACATCTTCCCGAAGACCTTCACCTCCCGTGCCTCAAAAGAGGGGTTCATGGTCAAATAGGGATGGTCCCAGTCGCCGATAACACCCAGGCGCTTGAACTGACCCATCTGAATGTTTACATAGTTCTGGGCGAAGGCCTGACACCGGGTGCGGAATTCCGAAACCGACATCTTTTTCCGGTCCAGCTTGCTCTGCTTGATGATGGCGGATTCAATGGGCATTCCGTGGTTGTCCCAGCCGGGAATGTAGGGAACTCTGTAGCCGGCCATGCTTTTATACTTGTTGATGAAGTCCTTTAAAATCTTGTTCATGGCGGTGCCCATGTGAATGTTGCCGTTGGAGAAGGGAGGGCCGTCGTGCAACACAAAGGTGGGCGCACCGTTGCGCTTTTCCAGCATTTTATGGTAAATATCCTTCTCTTCAAACGCTTTGAGCAGTTCCGGCTCCCTTACGGGCAGATTGGCCCTCATGGGGAATTCGGTTTTGGGCAGATTCAGTGTGCCTGTGTAGTCTTTTGCCATTTTCTTGCAAAACTCCTTTTTGCTTTTTCGGCTTTCGCCTCTATTTTACAGGGGTGACGGTATATTGAAACAAGCGGAAAAACCGGAAAATCCTTCTTCCGGCCTTTTTGGGCTTTTTGCAGCCCCTTATTTCCGCTTCAGGGGAATTTCCTTGGTGGTGGCGTCCGGACGGTCGGTTCTGCCTCTCCGGATCGTTTCAAAAATTGCCGTGCGCATTTTCTGATCTTCGGGAAAATCTCCTTTTCCGGCACGGCGCACCGAATCCGGTGCCGGAGCTTGGGCGGAGGGTTCCTTTTCGGCATCCGAGGCGTTCTCAATGTCCAGCTTCATTTGTTCCAGAAGGGAGTTGGCATAATCGTCTTCGGTCATCTCCAAGGCCGGATCGTCCGAGGGCAGGTCCGGGGAAATCTGGTTGAGAAATTCCAAATGCTGCTTATACTGCAACAGACTGTTTTCCTTGAATTCTTTTACGGCACGGCGCAGTTTATACAGAGTGACCCGTTCCTCCCGCACCTGATTCTTGAAATCCGAAAGGATCCTGGAGGTATTCATCTGGGCGGTGCGCAGAATCAGAGACGCCCGGTCGTTGGCTTCGTCAATGACCTTCCGTTCCTCTCTCTGAGCGTTGACCATTGCCCGCCGGATGGCGTCTTCGCTTTCCTTTAACTGGTCGTATGCCGTTTGCAGACGGCTCAGTTCCTTTTCCAATTCGTCGTTGCGCCGGTACAATTCGGTATATTTTTCGAGGATGAAGTCCAAATGCTCGTCCACCTCAATGGCGGAATAGCCTCTCAGTGCCTTGGAGAACTGTCTTTTTTTCAGTTCGCTGGGCGAAAGCATTACAAGCACCTCTTTCGTGTAGAATGATTATACATAGTGTAAAACCTCCACCGCCAACCGTCCGCTTTTGGTGGAACGCTGACGGTCTGTGAGCAAAAACCGTCCCTTGCCCCGTAACGACAGCAATTCTCCGGCAGTTACCTTCCGGTCGGGACGCTTGCACACCCGGTGGTCGATCTGGGCATAGCCTTCGGCAATGTAGGCCCCTGCTTCCTCTCTTGAAATGTGCAGAATGGACGCACAAAGGCAATCCAAGCGCAAAGAGGCCACCAAAACCGACAGACTTTCGGTCTTTTTTTCAATCGTAAAATTTTTCTCCGGAAAGAAAACCGACACCTCCGCCCGCTCTCTGCCGACCTTCTGCAGATTCTGCAGGAGAAAGGGCACCAGCCGGTCTTTCACGGCAACGCCGGTTCCGTTTTGGTAGGGAAAAATATCGCCCACCGCCCGGCGCTCCAGCCCTAAGCCCAGAATACTGCCTAAAACCGCCCGGTGATCCAAGGGCGCTCCGCTTCCGCTTCGGAGAAAAAGAAAGGCAATGCCGCTTTTGTTTCCGTTAAGGCTTTCGCCGTCTTCCGGAAAACGGTCCACAACATCCTCATCCGGAAGCTCTTCTTCGGAAAGAACGGCCACCGTGCGCTCGGCCCCGGCGACACCTCCGGTGAAGGTGTAGAAAAAGCGATGCTCCTTGCGCAGTTTTTCTAAATCCGCTTCCCAGTCCACCCGTTCTTCCGGCGTGAGAAAATCACCGGCCGAAAAGCCGCGGTGCAGACAAAGATTCCATAGATCCCCGGCCTTCCGGGGAGAACCGCCCCCGCCCATCTTCTACAAAAAGAGAAAAAGCGAAGAAATGCCCCACAGGACCAGAATGGTCAGGAGATAGGACATATCGATCATGGAATTCTGAAACCAACCGGTTTTGTCCAGAAGCGCCCGCATAGGGGCCAAAATCCAGTCTGTAACGGTGAACACTGCATTGGATACCGGATGATCGGAATCGGGGGCAACCCAGGAGAGCACCGCCCGAACCAATAAGAGAAACTCCACGGCGGAAAGCAGTGTGACCACCGTGTTTGAAAGAATATACAGCACTATGTTCCCTGCTTTCTTCAAGTGCAGAAACCGGGGGAACGATTCTTTCGGATCGAAAAGACCGTCGAAAAGAAAATTCCCCCGTCCGGCTCTCCGGCCTCTTGCCGGATAAATTCAGAAATACATCAAGCTCCGGAAGCGTTCCGGAACACGCTCAGAAGGAGAAGTCGTCGGCAGGCTCCTGCTTTGCAGAGGCCTTGGGCGCTTCCTCGGTACCGAGCCCTTCTCCGGTGATGCCCACATTGCTGGGAGTGATCACGAAGGTGTTGGTGGCCACCCTGCGAATGTTGCCGTTGATGGAATAGGCAACGCCGGAAAGGAAGTCAATGAGCCTCTTGGCGGTTTCCTTGTTGGTGGCTTCCAGGTTCAGCACCACGGTACGGCGGTTCAGAAGGTGGTCGGCAATCTTGCCCACAGCGTCGTAGGTCTCGGGACGCACGACCTTCAATTCCAACGCCGAAGCACCGGTGCTCTTTCCGAAGGAGGAGGCTGCAGGAGCTGCAGGAGCTTCTTCCTGTTCGGGGTCTTCGGTGATTTCATCGTCTTCTTCGTCCTCAAAACGGTTCTTGTTGGTGAATTTTTTCCAAAGGTCTGACATGTTCAATTCCTCCTCAAATTTATATGGTCTTATTTTTTTCCTGCTCCGGGTTCTGCTTTGCAGGGTTGTTTTCAGGGTAGCTTCGCTTGCCGAAGAGCGCACTGCCCAGGCGCACCATGGTGCTGCCGGAAAGCACCGCCGGCTCCAGGCTGTCGCTCATTCCCATGGAGAGAATACTCATAGCTATATTATGCAGTCTTTTTCCTGAAATGTCAATAAATTTTTGAGAACTTTCTTCAAAATACTTATAAATATCCTGTTTGTTTGTGCAAACCGGACTTACGGCCATCAGGCCCTTTACCCTTACATGGGGAAAATCGGCGATAACCGGCAGAACCGTTTCCAGTTCCTCGGGGAAAAATCCGCCCTTCTGAGGTTCTCTTCCTGTATTGACCTCCAGAAGGATGTCCATGGTCAATTCTCTTTTTGCCGCCTGCTTCTCGATCTCCTCGATCAGCGGCAGACTGTCTGCAGACTGGATCATACACACCTTGTCGATGATGTATTTCACCTTATTCCGCTGCAACCGTCCGATGAAGTGCAGACGCACGGATTTGTCCAGGGAATCGTACTTTTCAAGCAGTTCCTGCACTCTGTTTTCGCCGATGTCGGTAATTCCGCATTCCCGTATCACGAAATTGATCTGTTCCACGGGCACGGTTTTTGTGGCGGCAAGAAGCAGGGGCTTTTCGGTTCGGTTGCAGCGCTTGCAGTATTCCGCAATGCGTATTCTTGCTTTTTCGATGTTTTCGGCGACCTGTTGATTATCCAGCATAAAATTCAGTCCTTTCTGTTACGGAGCGTAGCCTTCCGTCACCCCTTTTCCGCCGGTGATGATCTGATCGTTCAGAGCCAGGTAGCTTTTATAATCCGGCGTTTCCGAGGTATATTCCTTGGCTAAAAAATACCCGTCCTTGTAGGAAAGAATCGTGATTTTCTTGAAGAAAATTTTATTCCCCCGTTGGGTGTAGACTCCGGTGACCTGGCCCTCTTCGGTCTTGACCCGGCGGACGGCCGCCGCAGGCACGAACAGGCCCTTATAGGTTTCAGCTACAACGGTGACCTCTGTACAGCGGTTCAAGACTTTTTCGGGCGTTTCTCTGGAAGAAAAAACCAGAAGGGTCTTCCCCAGGGAGTAGTCTACGGAAACGGAGGAAAGGGTCATCCGGAAGTTCTGTCCGTCGGAAAACCGTACAGAATAGATTTTTCCCTTCTGAAGCTCGGTGGCGTTTTCACAGTCGGTCAGCAGAGCCAACTGCCAAAGAGAGCTTTCGGCGATTTTTCCGGCATTGGGAGAGGGATCCGGCTGTCCCGGGTCGGCAATCAGCCTGGAAAAGGAGGATACGGTCAGGCTGTCGGTGAGAGAAGTATGAAAGAGCGCTTCATACTCGTCGCAGACCGGATAGTAGTTGCCCGACACCGGCGCTTTGATCTGCTCAATGGGACTGCCGGCCTTTGCAAGAAGCTCTTCTTTTTCGATGTTCAGAGCGGCAATCCGTCCGGCATAATTCTTCACGGCGCCGGAAGCGAGCTTCCGCTGCAAAAGAGCGGAAAGGGCAGAGGCTTCCTGCTGCAGGAAAAGCCCGGGCTGACCGTCGGCTATCGTTTCTCTCAGCCCGGCGGAATAGCTCTTCAGGCGGGCGGTGATGTCTGACAGCTGTCCGGATTTCTCCCCTGCCTCCAGCAGGCGCAATTCGGTTTCGATTTCGGCCAACCGCTGTTCGGTCTCTTCGTTTTTCGGATAGACTATGGAGACCAATGTGCCTTTGTTGATGTTTTCACCTGTTTTCAGGGTGGTATAGGCACAGCCCTCCGGAGCTTCCAAAACCCGTTCGTCTCTGAAAATATAACCGGTGGCTTCAAAGCCGCTCTCCATTTCGATATGGGAGGCCACGGCGGTGGGGTAGTTGGTTTCTCCGGCCGAACCCAGATGGAACAGCACAAAAAAGATGAGGAAAAGGGCAAAAATTCCGGAAAAGAAGTAGATGCATACATTCAAAAGATACTTTTTATCCATACGGAAAGCTCCTTTCCCTGCTCCTTCCGGCAGGAGATAAAAATTTTTAGCGGCGTTTGCAACGGGGAAGGCCGAGAAGAGAAGGAAGCCTTTACCCCTTTGGGCCGACAGTCCGTTCAGGCCTGAAGGTTCCTTTCGTCCAAAAAGCCTTCCTTTTGCAGAGCGGAAAGGGTTTGGGCGCATTTTTCTTCGGCAGAAAGGGCACAGTCGAGCACCAGAGCCTGTTCTTCGCGGCGAAACCAGGTCAACTGTCTTTTGGCATAATTCCGGGAGGCCTGTTTGACCTTCTCCAGAGCGGCAGACAGCTCTTCTTTTCCCTCCAGATAGGGGCGCAATTCTTTGTATCCGATCGCCTGTGCGGCCGTGGGCGAAGGGTTTTGGGCAAAAAGCCTTCTTGCTTCCTCCGGAAGTCCCATGGAAAACATTTCTTCCACACGCCGGTCAATCCGGTCATAGAGGGTCTGTCGGTCCTTTGGAAGAAGAAGGATCAGACGGTAGTCATAGGGGGAGGGCCCGCTTTTGGATTCCTCGTCCCATTGGGTTTTGGTTTTTCCCGAAAGAAGATAGATTTCCAAAGCCCGCAACACTCTTTTCCGGTTGTTCGGATGGGTGGCGGCGGCACTTTGGGGGTCCACAGAGGAAAGCTCCTTGTAGAGCTCCCCGTTGCTTTTTAAAGACAGCTCTGCCCGGAGAGCCTCGTCGCCGGGAGCGCTTGAAAGGGCGGTACCCCCCAAAAGGTGATCCAGATACATTCCCGTTCCTCCGCAGAGGATGGGGAAGGCACCGCTTTTGGCCGTTTCCTCAATGGCGGTCTGCGCAAGGGCCATGTAGTCGGAGAGAGAGAAACTGCGGCAGGGCTCGGCAATATCCAGAAGCCGGTGTTTCACCCCCTGTATTTCCTCTTCAGACACCTTTCCGGTGCCGATGTCCATCCCCTTGTAAATCTGCATGGAGTCGCAGGAGATGACCTCTCCCCCAAGGCGCCGGGCCAAAGCCACCGCAAGGGCGCTTTTGCCGGAGGCCGTGGGACCGGCAACGGCAAGCAGTTTGATTTTTTGGTTCATATAGGATTCCTACGCCTTTCCGGTCGCTTTGCGGGGCGGTTTTGGTTTGGCTGATGCCTGCGGAATCGGGATTTTCGCCCTATGCGCATTTCCGAAGGAAGCTTCCCGACTTGCAAATACAGAACACTTTTGTTCTGTCAGAGAATCAGCATGGCATCGCCGAAAGAAAAAAATCTGTAGTTTTCCTTTACCGCCGTTTCATAGGCACGGAGCACATAGTCTCTGCCCGCCAGAGCGGAGACCAGCATGAGCAGGGTGCTTTCGGGAAGGTGAAAGTTGGTAATCAGGGCATCGGTCGCCTTGAAACGGTATCCGGGATAGATGAAAATGGAGGTGTTGTCGGACATGGGGTGGAGAATGCCCTCTTCGTCGCAGGCACTTTCCAGAGTCCGGCAGGAGGTGGTACCCACGCAGATGATCCGGCCTCCGGCGCTTTTGGCGTTGTTGACGATCTGTGCCGCTTCGGGAGTGACCGAAAAATATTCGCTGTGCATGACATGCGCCTCCACCTTGTCCACCTTTACGGGGCGGAAGGTGCCCAAGCCCACATGGAGCATAACCTTGGCGATCTTCACTCCCTTTTCTTCAATGCGGCGGAGCAGCTCCTTGGTAAAATGCAGTCCGGCGGTAGGGGCGGCGGCGGAGCCCCGCTCCCGTGCATAGACCGTTTGGTACCGATCCTTGTCCTGCAGTTTTTCGGTGATATAGGGCGGCAGGGGCATTTGTCCTACCCGGTCCAGGAGCGAGAAGAAATTCTCCCTTGTGCTGTCAAAGGAAAACTGCATGATCCGGTTGCCTTCCGCAGTACATTCAAGGACCTCGGCACGCAAAAGTCCGTCTCCGAATAGAATGGTAGTACCGGCTTTACAGCGTCTGCCCGGGCGTACAATGGTTTCCCACCGATTGTGACCCAGATCCCGCAAAAGGACGGTTTCGATCTGCACGCCGGTGTCGGCTTTTCTGCCGTAGATCCTTGCGGGAATCACCTTGGAATCGTTAAGGACCAGCACATCTCCCGGATTCAGGTAGTCGATCACATCGTGAAAGATCCGGTGTTCGATGGACTGATTCCGACGATTCAGCACCATCAGCCGGGAACTGTCCCTTGGCTCCAGCGGCGTTTGGGCGATGCGGTCTTGGGGAAGGTCATAGTAAAAATCCTTTGTAGACAGGGCACAGGCAGGGCGTTCGTTGTTAATCATGGCGGATGAATCGGTCCTTTGATACATTTTTTGGGAGCCGAAGCAGGAATTCCTGCGGAATCGTCTCTTTTCACAGCTACATTATACATCATTGGAGCAGAGAATGCAACGCTTTTTAGAAAAAATCGGGAGGAAAAGGCAAAATGGCAGAAAATGACGGGAGATTTCCGAGGGTTTTTACCAAAACGGTCACGCCTTTTGAATCCGACGGATCGATAGACTGGTTTGCTTTTGACCGGCTCCTTTCGCTTCAGGCCAAGGCAGGGAACGGTGTGGCAATAGGCTCTATAAGCGGAGAGCGGAAGGCTTTACGGTGGGAGGAGCGGCAGGCGCTTCTGGAGGAAGGCCTGGAGGTCTGCGGCGGGCGGAGCCGGGTGCTGGCCGTTGCGGGAGCGGAAGAGGGGGAGGAGGCCCTTCGCTTTGCCGCCTTTGCAAGGGACTGCGGTGCAGGCGGACTGCTTCTGGAGGTGGAAAAAACGCCCGGAGGGCTGTATGCGCTGGTGCGCCGGATTCTGGAAGAAACCGGAGTTCCGGTGATCGTGGAGCGACAGAACGGCAAAGGAAACCTGGAAATATACAGGGAACTGTCAGCACTTTTTCAGATCGGCGGGATTGCCGAAAGGGCAAAAGACCCGCTGGAAACCAAACGGCTCTCCGACGCTTGCAGGGAGACGGGCACCCGGACGCCCCTCTTTTGCGGACGGGAGGAACGGCTGTTCTTAGCCGAAGCGCTGACCTATGAAAGCGTTTTTTCGGAATGTGCCAATCTGTTTCCCAAGGCTGTTTCTCGGCTCTTTTCTTCGGGAGGAAAAGGGATTTACGACTGCCTTTTTGACCTTCTCTGCCTTTTGGGGGGCGAGGAAGGGGTGTCTCTGCTCAAATGGGGACTGCACCGGCAGGGACTGTGTCTGCCCACTCTGCGCCTGCCCTTGGTGGAGCCCGATGTGGGTCAGATACGGAATCTGGAATTGTTGTTGGAGCGAACGGGCAGAGGGCTGCAAACGGAAACTGGCGTGCGCAAAGCCTTGGGCTCCGGCCCTTCCGATTCAAAAAGGCTTTGCTGAGTTTTCCTGCCCGCTCCGCGGACACTCCGGCGTTGCGAACGCAGAGAAAAAGGAATTTTCGCAGAGGAAGGAAGTATAGTGCAGGTTCGTTTGGTGCTTCTCCTCCGAGCTTCACAAATTTGTTTTCGTTGTTGCTCCGTTGTCCCGCATCGGGACAGAAAGAACCATAAATCAAAAAGGGATGTTAAAAAATTTCTTCGGAATTTTTTAACATCCCTTTTTGGTGTGTTGGCTGAAACTACGGTTTTGTAAGGCTTTGCCTCGTTTTTTCTTTGAAATCGGATCTTTGGGAAAGCGGAGAGCAGGGAGGTTCTTTCAAGAATTGTAGTAGGAAACCCAGTGGTAGGTCAGGGTGGAGAGGGCTTCCTCCTCCAAAGCGGTCACATCCAGCCTTGCTTCCTGTTCTTCAACCTTTGAAAGCTCCGGGCGGGTCTTGGGGTGCTTGGGGGTGAAAACGGTACAGCAATCCTCATAGGGGAGAATGGAGGTGTCAAAGGTGCCGATTTTTCTGGAGATTCCGATGATCTCCTCCTTGTCCATGCCGATGCAGGGACGGAAAACCGGCAGAGAAACCGCCCCGTTGGTGACGGCGAGAGCCTGCATGGTCTGGCTGGCCACCTGCCCCAGACTTTCTCCGGTAATCAGGGCAGAGGCTCCGTCTCTTCGGGCCACCCGTTCCGCAAGACGCATCATAAAACGGCGCAAAAGCAGAGTGAAATACTCTTCATCGCATTTCCGGACCAGTTCTTCCTGAATTTTGGTCAAGGAAAGAACGGCGACCTTCATGCTTCCCGTGTAAACCGTCACTTCCTTTGCCAGCTCCAAAACCTTTTCCTTGGCCTGCTCGCTGGTGTAGGGAAAGCTTTCAAAGTGGAGCGCCTCCACCACACAGCCCCGTTTGGCCATCATATATCCGGCCACCGGACTGTCTATCCCGCCGGAGAGCAACAACAGCGCTTTTCCGGCAGAGCCGGTGGGAATTCCGCCGGCACCCTTTTCCGCTCCGGCGTGAAGATAGGCACCGTAGGCACGGATCTCCACCCGCAGGGTCATTTGAGGGTGGTTGACATCCACCCGGATTCCCCGGACGCTTTCCAGAACGGCGCCGCCCACGGCCGCCGAAAGCTCCGGCGACTTGACGGGAAAGCTTTTGTCACTGCGCTTGGCCTCTGCCTTGAAGGTTCTTACGCCCTGCATATAGCGGGGAAGATAGTTTTTGGCGGCATCAAGAATGGCCTCCATGGTCTTTTCCACCACGCATGCCCGGGTGACTGTGGCAAAGCCAAAGACGGTTTTTGCCCGCTCCAGCGCTTCTTCGATATCTGCGCTTTCGTCAACCGGCTCGATGTAGGCAGTGGACTGCTCTTTGTAGACCTTGAAATTGCCGCATCCCCGGAGTCTTCTTTCCAGCTCTTTCTGCAACAGATCCTCAAAATAGCCCCGGTTCAACCCCTTCAGGACAATTTCGCCGTATTTGCAGAGAATCAATTCCTTGTATTCCTTCATGCTTTTTTCCTTACATTTTTTACTTTATTCTGCGGACTTCCCTCTTGGTGGGCAGTCCTTTTTGATAGTAATTCAACACGGTTTCGCATTCTTTGGGGCCCTCGGTCGAGAAAATATAATGCTCGTTATAGATTCCGGCTTCCTTCAAAAGCTTCATCCGGTCGCCCATATAAATCGGCAGACTGTTGAAAACAAGGCTCCTTTTGCCCTCCTGCAGTACCGGAAAGACCGCATTTCGTCGGTCTCTCAGAAAATCGGTTCCTAAAGGCTTTTCCAAGGTCATTAAGGGAAGGCGCCCGTAGACAATGAAGCTCTTTTCGCCGCCGATGTCCCGCACCTGGGGCAGGATCAGTTCGGGAGACAGGATCAGATCCTCGAAAATGTTCTCATAAAATGCGGCGGCAGAAGAGTTGGTCACATTGAGCCGATAGTCGCCGTGGAGGCGGAACCCCAGTTCCTTGGCCAAGGCAATCTGACCGATGTTGCCGATCAGGGCATGAATGGCACCGGCGGCCCTGGCTTTTTGCAGTTTTTCCTTTGCCAACGGCAATTCCAGATCGGGAATCACCGGGGGAAAGAGGACGCCGTTGGCCTTTTTGCCGTCAAAAATATCCAGAGGCAGATAGATTTCCGAAAGCTCCCTTTGAGCGTTTTCCGGAATGGAGGAGACTCTATAGAATCGGGCGCTTCTTTTTTTCTTGGGAGGAGGGGGATTTTTTAAAATGCGGTAGGGCTCCTCCGTCAAGGGAAGAACCCGGTGCAGTTCATAGGGAGAACGGGCGGTGGGCAATGCGGTTCTTGTCAGACGGATTTTTTCGCTTTCCTGCATATTTTCTTTTGTCCGGGTGCCCAGCATTTCATTGGAAATTCTTCCGGTGAAGTATCCGTCGGTAAAGCCGCTTCTGGAAAAGACCTCCTTCATCCGGCCGATCTCTTCCCCGGTGGCGTCCCGGTTTTCGTCCAAAAGTCTCCGGTAGGTGGAAACCACCGCATATACATAGTCGGCGCTCTTCATTCTGCCTTCAATTTTCAGGGAGGCTACCCCCATTTTTGTAAGCTCCTGCAGGTGTCCGGCCAGACAGTTGTCCTTCAGGGAAAGGGGGTATTTGCCGTTGTAGGGCAGACGGCAGGGCTGGGCACATTCGCCCCGGTTGCCGCTTCTCCCGCCGACGATGGAGGAAAAGAGGCACTGTCCCGAATGGCAGACGCAAAGGGCCCCGTGTACAAATGCTTCGATTTCGATGGGGGAGTTCTGCACCAACTGCCGGATGTTTTCTCCCGAAAGCTCTCTTGCGCATACCATCCGCTCAAACCCGAGGGTGTGAAGAAACCGGGCCGCTTCGGCGTTGTGCCCCGACATCTGGGTGCTGGCGTGGAGGGGAAAGTCGGGGAGTCTCCGGTGGATTTCAAGAGACAGCCCCAGATCCGCCACGATCAGCGCGTCCACACCGGCTCCGTAAAGAAAAGCGGCAAAATCCAAAGCGTCCTTCATCTGGCGATCCAGAACCAGGGTGTTCAAAGTCACATAGAGCTTTGCGCCCGAACGGTGACAATTTTCGACCGCCTGTAAAAGGGCAGGCCGTTCAAAATTTTTTGCGTTCATGCGGGCGTTGAAAAGGGTGCCGCCGATATACACGGCATCCGCACCGCCTGCAAGAGCGGCATCCAAGGCCTCCGGCGACCCTGCCGGCGCCAGAAGTTCAGGCTTTTTGTTCATAGCATTCCTTTTTGGTGTTTCCGCGGATTTGGGCAGAGGGTCGTTCACCTTCTTTGCTCAATCCTTCCGGAAGGATTTTGAAATTCCGGGCCGCACCTGTACCTTTGCAGAAGCGCCCCGGTTCTTTAGACAGCGGTTCTTTTTGCTTTCTTGGTTTCGGAAAGACGGCTTTACGCCCCCTGAAGCTTTCAGAGGGGCGGTTGGGGCAAAAACAAAAGCCGACGGAGACTCCGCCGGCTGTATGTTTGACTCGCTCCGTGTAAGACGATGCTCGCCGCCTCAGGCAAACTTACTGCTGGCGCATTGCAGCGTAGCAAGCACTGCAGTAAACAGGTCTGTCGTTGCTGGGCTGGAAGGGAACCTTCGCTTCGCCGCCGCAGTTTGCGCAGACGCAGGTGAACATTTCCTTCTTTGCCTGGCCGGCGCTCTTCTTGGCGGCACGGCAGGCCTTGCACATCTTGGGCTGGTTCTGGAAGCCCTTCTCTGCATAGAACTCCTGTTCGCCTGCGGTGAATACGAATTCCTGTCCGCATTCCTTACAAGTTAAAGTGATGTCTTCGTACATTGTGATTTTCCTCGCTTTGCGAAAATAAAATTTTACCCAAGGGCGGACTCACACCGCCACCTTTGAAACAACCGGTCAACGCTCTGCTTTAAGCTACACGGGCATATGCAAGACAGTCTCCTGCCTCTTTTTAGGGCTTGCGCCCAGTATTTACAACGGTTTCCCGCATAAACGCTTAAAAGCCTTCCGTTGGCATCTTCTTTCCGATGCCGCCGTTCTGTTTTCCCCGGCACTCTTTTAACTTTCTCTTGGCCCGGGAAAGAGCATTGTCCACAGACTTCAAGGTGCAACCCAGTTCCTTTGAAATTTCCTTATAGGACAATCCCGAAGAATAGAGCTGCAGAACCGTCTGCTCCTTATGGGAAAGCAGCTCTCCGGCCTCCGCCAGCAACGATCCGACTTCCCCTTCGCTTGATCCGACTTCCGAAGAGACCGAAACCTCTTTGAGAGAATCCGCTTTCTCTTTCCGCTTCTTGCGCTCCCTGTGGCGTATGGCCGAAACCAACCGATTGCGGATGCAGATCTTGGCGTACAACCCGAAGGTGACCTTCGTTTGACCGAGATCAAAACCCAAAGCCGCTTTATAAAGCGCAATCGCCGCTTCCTGCTTCAGGTCTTCCTTTTCCGCTTCGCATAAAACGGTGGTTTTGGAAAAGCTGCCGATCATGCGCTTCAACAAGGGCGCATAGCACGCCATCAAGTCGTCAAAAGCCGTCGGCTCGCCCCTCTGCACTGCCCGGATCAACCGGCAGACCTCTTGCTGTTCCGCCTGTTCCGCCAAGGAAACTCTCCTCATCTTCCAAAATGCTCTTCCGAGCACCCGTATATGGTCATTATAGCACGAAATTCAAAATTGTCAATACTTTTTTACATTTTTTTTGCATTTTAATTTATGGTGTTTGGTACAAAAAGAGACAAAATTCGACCGCCGAAGGGCAGAAAGAGCCCTTTATCGGCCGTCCAACAGGAATCCGGCGTCGCCGGAAAGCAGAGAAAGCACCGACCGGTAGATGATTTCGGGCTGTTCCTCAAAATGCAGAGTCATCTGACGGGCCTGGTAAGAGTTGTCTGCCTGCAGGGAGATCTGCAGAAGCTCATTTTCTTTTTCGGAAAGGCCGAAAGTGATTTTTACCCGTCCGTCTGGCTGGGTGATCGTGGAAACCGACACCTTCACTCCCTGATCCTTGAAGGAGAGGTACCGAAGTGCGCTTTTCAGACTTTTGGTCCGGATATATCCGGCAATCTCGCTTTCAAGGGTAGAGGCCACCGTTTTTCCCTGGTCGGTGATCCGGAAGGTTCCGCCTCCTTCCTCCCCCTGAGAGCCCGGAGTAAAGGCCACATTTCCGGTGTCCTCTAACTGAGCAATACACTCGGCGAAATCCAGGCTGGAAACCAGCTCATCCTGAACCACGATGTCATTCAACTCGTTGTAACTCAAGGGGCGGGGAACATTCATCAGAAGATACAGAATAAAAATCTTGATGTCGTTTTGATTTTTCAGCTGAAAAGCCATACAAGTTCCTTTCTCCGGGGCAGACCCGGCAAAAAAGGCTACGGCAAACCGCTCTGTCTGCCATAGCCTTTGTGCAATCAGTTTGCGCTGGTGGAATACTGTTTTGCCTCTTCCTTCATCTTTTCCTCATCCCGTTCCGGATCAATGCCCTTGATGGACATTCTGGAGAAGTCGGGCACGCCGCCCAACCGGTAACTGACATTCTTCATTTTTGAGTTTTTGAGAACGGCTGTCTGGGTGGTGAACAGGGGCATGATCGGCATATCCTCCATCAGCAGTTTGTCCGCTTCGTGAAGGAATGCGCTTCTTTCTGCCTTATCCACGGCGGCATAGGCCTTGTCAATGAGCTCCTTGTAGGTCTCGCTGTCATAGCCTCCGGCAGGGAGTACTGCTTCATATTCCTTGGCCGAAACCGAAAGATCCAAGAATCCGCCGGTATAGGTTTTGGCAAAGGGGGCAAGCACGGTGAAGGGATCGGTGCTGTTCATGAAGGTCTCCACTGCAATCACATCGTAACCGGCCGCCAATTGCTCCTCGTTTCCGGGAGGGTTGATGTTATAGTCCGCACCGCCGGCACGCAGGCAGGCAAGATACTGATCGTATACGGCATCGTAGTCGTTATAGATATAACTGGTAACCCCCAGCTTCCGCACAGTGACGGTGAAGCCCAATCTGCCCCAGACCTCGGCGCAGTAATTGGCGGTTGCCAAGGCAACCTCGTCGCCGGAGCGAACGGTGATGGTAAACGCACCGGAAGTGACGCCTGCCTTCTGCAAAAGCTCCTTGGCTTCTGCCTCCTTGGCCGTGGCGGAAACGGAGTTGGTCAGATGGTCGGTGAAATGCTCGGCGTTTTTGGAATAACTTCCCGTTTCGTATGCCAAAGGATTCACAATGGAGGTTGCCGGCTTTGCAAAGACCAGCATTTCAGCCAGAGCCGTCCGGTCAATGGCAAGAGACAGCGCTCTGCGCACTTCTGCCTTTTCAAAAAGCGGATTCAGGGTGTTGAAGCGGTAGGTGTGGGTATAAGCGGTATCGCTGAGCGTAACCTGATCCTTGTAGGCCGCCCGGTCTTCAAGGGCCAGATAGCTGAGATAATCCAGGTTTCCGGACTTGAAGTACGCCAGAGCCTGTGCGGCAGAGCTGGAATAATAGGGAACCGAATCCGGAAGAACCGTTCCGTTTTCATCCCGATCCTGATCCACGGTGTAGCGGATCACAATCCCATAGGGCTCCACATATTCGTTCACGGCATCCTGCGCTTCGTCGTGGTCGTCGAATTCCCGGAGATAGTAGGCGTTGCGCTGGAGGCGCAGCTCACTGCTTCTCAGATCCTTTGCAGAAGCGGTAATGTTGTAGGACTTCAGATAGAAGGGGCCGTTGGAGGGGATGGTACCGGTATTGGTTGCCCAGTTCTCGCCCTTCAGTTTGTCCACGGCGTCTTCACGCACCGGCACCAGCATGGGGCTGGCCAGCTTTTCAATGAAGGCATCCAAATCCGGCTCCGCATAGCTGCCGTCGCTCTTCTGCTGACCCACCAGCTCCACATGAACGGTACTGATGGTGGAGGCCGAAACGCCGAAGTCGTTCTTGGTCTTGGTTCCTACGGCATTCTTGATGTCCTTGGCATCCTTGATATCATAGAGCAGTACCGCCGCATCCGAATCGGAAGAGGGGTCGATAAGCCGTCTCCAGGCATACACAAAATCGGTTGCCTGCACGGTTCTCTGGTCGCTCCAACGGGAGTCCTTCAGGGCGAAATCCACCTCGAAAATGCCGGTGTTGGTGTCCCATTTTACCTTCTTGTAGCTTTCGCAAAGGGCTTTGGACACTTTGCCGTTTTCATCAGTTTTAAACAGACCCTCATAGAGCATGGGCATGATCGCCATTGCCGCATCGTCCGTGTAGGCGTACATCGGATCCAGTGTGGTCGGAATGTCATTCAGATACATATAGTAGACCGGACCGGTGTAGGTTGCGTCAAAGCCGCAGCTACAAAGTCCCACAAGCAACAAGAGCAGACTCAAAGTACATGCGAAAATCCGCTTCATCAGGTTTTCCCCCTTACAAAACACATCCAGAATCGGCACAAAGTGCCTGTATACCTCAACATTATACCATCTTTCCGGCATTTCTGCAATGGGATTTTTCGCTTGCCGGAAAATTTTTTCGGTTTTTGGATGATTGCACAATTTTAAAAAACAAAAATCTCTGTTTTGCACAAAAAACTTTTTGCGAAAATGTCCTGAAAACCGGAAAAACTATGAACACTGTATGGAATTCAAGCCGGATTCCGGAACGAAGGAGCATATTATGGAACTGAAAAACTACAGGCGCACCGATCTGGCGCTGGAACTGCAGGAGGAGCAGGGCGATGCCGGCAGAGGAATTGACTTCACCGAACGGCAGGAGGGGAAGGTGACGGTGTCCACGCTGACGGTGAAAAACAAGGAGGGAGCCGAGCTTTTGGGCAAACCGGTGGGGCGTTATGTGACGCTGAGCTTCGGGAAGCCCTGGCTTTTTTCCGAGGAAGAACGGCAGGAGGTCTCGAACTGCCTGGCGGCAGAATTAAAGGGACTGTTTGCCCTTGCCGGAGCGGGGGAGCCTTCTTGGGAAAGCGGAACGAAGGGGCAAGAGGAAAAAGAAGTCGGGAAGGAATCCGGAGGAAAAGCCGGAAAGGCATCCGGAAGAGAAAGAACCGTTCTGGTCGTTGGTTTGGGGAACCGCCGCATGACGGCAGATGCGGTGGGGCCGGGCACCCTGGACAAGATCACCGTGACCCGCCATGTGAAGAGCTTAGATCCGGCCCTGTTCCGGGAGCTGGGCCGGCGGACCGTGGCGGCAATGGCGCCCGGAGTTCTGGGCGATACCGGCATGGAAAGCGCAGAAATGGTGCGGGCGGTGGTGAAAGAGCTGAAGCCCTGTGCGCTTTTGGCAGTGGATGCACTGGCGGCCCGCAGCGTCAGCCGTCTGGCCACCACCATTCAGCTGTGCGATACCGGCATTTCTCCCGGTGCCGGAGTGGGCAATGACCGACCGGCGCTGAACCGGGAGTATATGGGCGTTCCGGTCATCGCTCTGGGGGTTCCGATGGTGGTGGATTCCTCCACGCTGGTTACGGATATGCTGGAAATGGCGGGCGTGGACCCGTTACCGGAAGGGCTGGAACCGGTTCTGAAAAACGGACGGAGCTTTTTTGTGTCACTGAAGGAGGCGGACGCCGCCTTGGAGGCGCTGACCGATCTTCTGGCGGAGGGCATCGATCTGGCTATGGAAGCCGCCGGGTGATTTTGCGGAATGGGGGCGTTTCTGCGGAGAACACGGGTTCAAGAACTTTGAGCCTTTGAAAAAGAGCTCCTTTGGAAGCCGGCTCTTCCGCTCTGTGCAGGAGAGGTGTCCGGCATCCCAAGGGGCTATCGGTTCATAAGAGAAATCAAGGCCCCTGCCCAGAGGGGGATCAGAAGGCAGAGGAAGGCATGCTCCAGAAGAGCGGAAACCAGCGTCACCAAAGCGCTGAAGGTTCCTTGAAAATACTCAAGAGAGAAAAGCGTGTACAGCAAAAGCAATAAGCAGCTTTGCAATCCCAGATATGTAAGATTTTTCACCGTTTTCTCGCAAGAACGGCTTTTTTGCGTTTCCTTCATCGAATACATCCTCCTTTTTCCGCAGGGCACCTCTGAAAAGCCCCTGCACACCGGACATACTTTGCATATTCAGGGGTACCTATATTTTATATTGTAGCAAAGGACCCGTCAAGAAGTAAATTCCGGAAGCAGAGGAAAATGCAGAAAAAAAGAGGCAAAAAAATCAAAAAAAACCTTGCAAAAGAGAAAAGAGTATTATATACTGTAGGGGAAAAAAGGGCGGGTCTTGGCCGTCCGTTCCCCGAACCGAAGGATGCGGGGGAGCAAAAAGAGGCCTTCGGAGAAAGTAGGAGAAATGAGACTATGGAAAAAAAGACTCCTTTATACGATTGTCATGTGGCTCTGGGCGGGAAGATCGTTCCCTTTGCCGGCTACCTCCTTCCGGTGCAGTATCCCACCGGCGTGATTACCGAGCATATGGCAGTGCGCACAAAAGCCGGCCTTTTTGATGTTTCCCACATGGCGGAGCTGGTGCTGGAAGGACCGGACGCCTTGAAGAACGCCAACAATCTGACGACGGTTTTTGTGGATGAAATGGCAGACGGTCAGGTGAAGTATTCACCCATGTGCAACGAGCAGGGCGGAATCGTGGACGATCTGATGGTTTACCGGCTGAAAGCGGACAAATATCTTTTTGTGGTCAACGCCGCCAATCATGAGAAGGACTATGCCTTCATGAAAGCGCATATCACGGGCGATGTGACCTTCACGGACATTTCCGAAAGTGTGGCGCAGGTGGCGCTACAGGGGCCTGCTTCCGAGGAGATTCTGAAGAAAGTCTGCCCGGAGGAGTGCATTCCCACCGTTTACTATACCTTTGTGGAAAAGGGAAAGATCACCCTTGCTTCCGGCAGAGTGATCGAGGCGATCGTTTCCAAAACCGGATATACGGGCGAGGACGGGTATGAGATCTATTGTGCCAACGAGGACGCACCGGAGCTGTGGAACACCCTTTTGGAGGTCGGCCGGGACGAGGGACTGATCCCCTGCGGACTGGGTGCCAGAGACACCCTGCGTATGGAGGCGGCCATGCCTTTGTACGGCCATGAACTGAACGACGAGCGGACTCCCAAGGAATCGGGCATCGGCTTTTTCTGCAAGATGGATAAACCGGATTTTATCGGGAAAGCCGCCATTGAGGCAAAGGGCGCACCCACAATCAAGAGAGTGGGTCTGAAGATTACCGGCAGAGGAATCGCAAGAGAGCATTGCGATGTGTATGTGAAGGGAGAGAAGGTGGGTACGGTTACTTCCGGTACGCATTGTCCCTTCATCGGACAGGCGATCGCCATGGCCTATCTGCCCAAAGAACTCTCGGAGGTCGGTCAGCAGGTGCAGATCGATGTGAGAGGCAGAATGATCGATGCCGAAGTGGTGAAGCTGCCCTTCTATAAGAAGCCGGCGAAGGCTTAAAACAGTCAAGAAAAATCTATACATACATTATTGGAGGAGAAAAATGAACATTCCAAAGGAGTTACTCTACACCAAGACTCATGAATGGGTAAAAAAGAACGAGGACGGTACGGTTTACATCGGGCTGACCGACTTTGCACAGTCGGAGCTGGGCGATCTGGTCTTTGTGAATCTGCCTGTGGAGGGCGATGCCGTTTCGGCGGAAGAATCTTTTGCTGATGTGGAGTCGGTGAAGGCGGTTTCCGATGTGAATTCTCCCGTTACCGGCGTGGTGGTTGCGGTGAATGAGGAGCTGGCAGACGCCCCTGTGAAGATCAACGAGACTCCCTACGAAGCATGGCTGGTTCAGGTAGGGGAGATTGAGGACACCGAAGAATTGATGAGTGCGGAGGAATACGCCGCATTCTTGGAGAATCAATAAGTTCTCTCATACCCGATAGGAGTGATCCGGGACAGCGTATCCGTTTTTTGGGGCTTGCGCTGTCCCGTTTCGTAAAAAAGAAGAAAGGACGAATCACAAAAAAGATTCCAGGGGAACAATATGGGAAGCTATGTACCTTCCAGCGGCAAGGAACGGCAGGAAATGCTTGAAAAAATCGGCGTTTCCGCTGTGGAGGAGCTGTATGCCGCCGTACCGAAAAAGATGCTTTTAAAGAGTCTGGACCTGCCCTCCGGCAAGTCCGAATTGGAAGTATCGGCAGAAATGAACGCTTTGGCCGGAAAGAACAGGGTGTATAAGACCATTCTCCGGGGCGCAGGCGCCTATGACCATTATATTCCGGCAGTGGTCAAGAGCGTGGTGAACAAGGAACAGTTTGTCACGGCCTACACTCCCTATCAGGCAGAAATCAGCCAGGGCATTCTGCAGAGTATTTTTGAATATCAGACGATGATCTGCGAGCTGACCGGGATGGATGTTTCCAACGCTTCGGTTTATGACGGAGCCACGGCCATGGCGGAAGCCGTTGCCATGTGCAAGGAGCGGAAAAGGGTGAAGGCCTATATTTCCGCCACCGTCAATCCGGCATACCTAGAGGTCGTGAGGACCTATTGCTCGGCTTCCGATACGGAACTGGTGGTTGTTCCCGAAAAGAAGGGAAAGACCGACGAGAAGGCTCTGAAGGAAGCGCTTTCGGAGGATGCCGCCTGCTTCCTTCTGCAACAGCCCAACTTTTACGGTATTTTTGAGGATGCGGAAAAGCTGGGGCAGATCACCCATGAGGCGGGTGCCAAATATGTGATCTCTGCAAACCCGATTTCTCTGGGCATCTGCAAAACACCGGCCGAATACGGTGCCGATGTGGCCGTAGGCGAAGGACAGCCTCTTGGAATGTCGCTCTCCTTCGGAGGACCGTACTTAGGCTTTATGGCCTGCAAGGAGTCCATGCAGAGAAAACTGCCCGGCAGAATTGTGGGTGAGACGGTGGATGTGGACGGAAAGCGGGGCTATGTGCTGACTTTACAGGCCAGAGAACAGCATATCCGCAGAGAAAAGGCCTCTTCCAACATCTGCTCCAACCAGGCTCTTTGCGCTCTGACTGCGGGCGTTTACCTGTCTGCCATGGGCAGCGAAGGATTGGCACAGGCGGCAACGCTCTCCATGTCCAAGGCTCACTATCTTGCAAAGGAGCTTTGCAGGATCGAAGGGGTGGAAATGGTTTACAGCGGCAACTATTTTGATGAATTCGTCACCACGCTGCCCCAAACCTCCAAGGTGCTGAAGGCCTTGGAAAAGAAGGGCATCCTTGGCGGATTGCCCGTGAAAGAGGGGGTTCTCTGGTGCGTTACCGAAAAGGTCACCAAAGAGGAATTGGATCAAACGGTTGAAATTGTGAAGGAGGTGCTGGCATGAAGCTGATCTTTGAACGGGGCGAAGAGGGACAGGGCTTGTCCCTGATGCCGAAGTGTGATGTGCCGGTAACCAAGGTGTGCGAAGGGGTGAAGAGAACCCAGCCCCTGCATCTGCCCCATGTATCGGAAAACGAGCTGAGCCGACACTACAGCGAATTGGGCAAGGCGGTACACGGAGTCAATGACGGATTTTACCCATTGGGCTCCTGTACGATGAAGTACAACCCCAAGATCAACGAAGAGGTTGCGGCTCTGCCGGGCTTTGCCGGAGTGCATCCCCTTCAGCCCGAAGAGAGCGTGCAGGGCTCTCTGGAGGTGCTTTACGACATTGAAAAGGCGCTGGCCGAAATTTCGGGCATGGACAGCGTAACGCTTCAGCCGGCGGCAGGCGCTCACGGGGAATTCACGGGGCTGATGCTCATCAAGAGTTATCTGCGGCATATCGGACAGGCCGATGTGCGGAAAAAGATCATTGTGCCCGATTCCGCCCACGGAACGAACCCGGCTTCCGCCGCAATGTGCGGTTTTTCCATCGTCAACATTCCGTCGGGTGAAGACGGCTGTGTGAATTTGGAGGCTTTGCGCAAGGCAGTGGGTCCCGACACGGCAGGCCTGATGCTGACCAATCCCAACACGGTGGGCGTGTTCGACAAGAATATTCTGGAGATTACCAGAATCGTTCATGATGCAGGCGGTCTTTGTTACTACGACGGGGCCAATCTGAATGCCGTAATGGGCGTGGTGCGTCCCGGCGACATGGGCTTTGACTGCATTCACTTCAATCTACACAAAACCTTCTCCACTCCTCACGGAGGCGGAGGCCCCGGCTCCGGACCGGTGGGCTGCAAGGAATTCTTAAAAGAGTTCCTGCCCGGCCTTCGGGTGACGAAGGACCAAAAGGGGAAATTCCACGAAAAGAAGGCCAAATACTGCTTTGGTCAGGTCAAGGCCTTCGGCGGAAACTTCTCGGTGGTGGTCAAGGCTCTTGCCTATATCAAAACGCTGGGGAAGGAAGGCATTCCCGAAGCGGCCAAAAACGCCGTGCTGAACGCCAACTATATGCAGGCCTGCCTGAAGGATGATTTTGATTTGGCCTACAATGTGTTCTGTATGCACGAATTTGTGCTGACGCTGGACAAACTCCACAGGGAAACCGGCATTTCGGCGTTGGATCTGGCAAAGGGACTTCTGGACAACGGCATTCATCCGCCTACCATGTATTTCCCGCTGATCGTGCATGAGGCGCTGATGATCGAGCCTACAGAGACCGAACCGAAGGAGACCCTGGACGAAGCGATCGCAGTCTTCAAGGAGCTGAAACGCCTGGCATACGAGAATCCTCAGGCACTCCATGAGGCCCCGGTAAAGACGCCTGTACGCCGTTTGGACGATGTCCGTGCGGCCAGAACTCCGGTTCTCCGGTATAAGTTCTGAAAGCTTCCGGAAGGGCGTTATCCGGAACAAGGGCTCGGAAAACGAAATAAAAAAAGGGGCTGTAAAGAAGCGAGTTTTTTACAGCCCCTTAAAAATGCCGGGGGGAATCCCGGCGTTTTTTAAGGGGATCTTGATTGGTTTGGCTCTTCGTGTTGTCGAAATTCAGGGGAATGTTGTGGAAAAAGGACGGTTTTTTTGCCGGCAAGGCCAATATTTTCGGAGGTGTAAAAAACTCAGTCAGCGTTTTTACACCTCCGCTTTTATAGGGAGCTTTTGTTTTTCAGCCGATTTTGTGACAGCCGGTGGCGGCATATTCCGCCCATTCGCCGATGTTGACGGCATGGTCGCCGATCCGCTCCAGATATTTGGCGATCATCATAAACAGCAACGCCTGGTCGGCATTTTCAGGGTTTTCCCGAATCATCTTTACCAGGTCTTTTTTGATGGTCTCAAACAGTTCGTCCACCTGGTCATCCCGACGGTTCAGATCGCCGGCCATGGCTAAATCCCGGTTCACATAGCTCTGCACGCCGTCCTTCACCATGTCGATGGTCAGCCTGGCCATCAGCAGGATATGCTCCGGTTCTTTGATGAACCGCTCCTCGCCGAATTGGAGCGACAGCTCGGAAATATCCGCCGCCTGATCGGCGATCCTTTCCAGATCGGTAATCATCTTTAAAGCTGCGGAAACCTCCCGGAAGTCCCCGGCCACCGGATGTTCCATCAGCAGGATTTTCAGGCAATCCTGCTCAATATCCCGCTCGGAAGCGTCAATTTCCCGGTCGTTCGCCATCACTTCTTTGGCCAACGCCTGGTCCCGCATACGCAGGGCGGTGACCGATTGCTCGATAGCCGCTATGGTGGCCTGACACATTTTGACCAGTTTGTTGAAAACCAGTGCCAGTTCGGATTCGTATTTGTTCCGGATGCTCATTTTGAATTCCTTTCTCCGCTGTTTTTCGGTATTATTGTAGTGTGAAGGTCGCTCACAAGGGTTCTTTTGCGCCTTAGCCGAACCTGCCGGAGATGTAATTCTCGGTGCGTTTGTCCTTCGGCCGGGAGAAAATTTCCTCGGTGTCCCCATATTCCACCAGCTCGCCCAAGAGGAAAAAGGCCGTTTTGTCCGCCACCCGGGTTGCCTGCTGCATATTGTGGGTGACGATCACTACTGTCATATCCTTTTTTAACTCCTCCATCAGATCTTCAATCTTTCCGGTGGAAATGGGATCCAGAGCCGAGGTGGGCTCATCCATCAGCAGAACCGACGGGTTTGCCGCCACGGCACGGGCGATACACAGCCGCTGCTGCTGTCCTCCGCTCATGCCCAAGGCGCTTTTGTGCAACCGGTCTTTGGCTTCCTCAAAGATGCCTGCCCGCTTTAAGGATCGCTCCACAATGGCGTCCAACTCGGATTTTTTCCGAATGCCGAATGTGCGGGGGGCAAACGCCACATTGTCGTAGACGCTCATGGGAAAAGGATTGGGTTTCTGGAACACCATACCCACCTGTTTTCTCAACAGGGTCACATCGGTGTCCTTGGCAAAAATATCCTTTCCGCCCACTAAAAACTGTCCCGTGATGCGGCACCCGGCTACCAGATCGTTCATCCGGTTGAAAATTTTCAGAAAGGTGGATTTTCCGCAACCCGAAGGGCCGATCAGGGCAGTGATCTGTTTTTCCGGGATCTCCATGCTGATCTCTTTCAATGCCTGAAAATCGCCGTACCATAGATTGCAGTCTTTCACCGAAATACCGCCGGAAGGCGGAAAAGGACTCAACTCCGTTTTGTTCATTGTGTTATCGCTCCCGTACTTTTTTGAATCAGGCGACCCAGCGCCGTAGCCAACAGATTCAGTCCCAATACCAGCAACAGCAGGACCACAGCCGTAGCTGCCGCTTCTTCCGGGTATCCGTGGCTTCCGAAATAGTAAATATCCAGGGCCAGGCTGGTGCCGGGCGAAAGAAGAGTGTCCGGAACCTCGTTTACCACCATGCCGATGGTCAGAATCAGCACGGCGCTCTCGGAAATGACTCTGCCCACCGCCAGGATCACGGCGTTGACGATTCCTCCGGAGGCCGCCGGAAAGACGATGCGAAAAATGGTGCGCACCTTTCCGGCACCCAGAGCGTACGCTCCGTTTCTTAAAGAATCAGGCACCGCCAGAAGGCTTTCCTCTGTGGAACGGACGATGACCGGAAGGATCATGATGGCTAAGGTGATCCCGCCTCCCAGAAGGGAGTAGCGCCAACCGAAAGTAACCACAAAAATCAGGTATCCGAAAAGCCCGTAAACGATGCTGGGAATACCGGCCAAGGTCTCAACGGCGATCCGGATGATGCGCACCAAGGGCCCCTTGTGGGTGTATTCCACAAAGAAGACTGCTGTTGCCACGCCCAGAGGCACGGCAAGGAGAATCGAAACGGCCACCAGCTCCAGCGTCCCCACCAGTGCCGGGAAAATGGAAGGACGATCGCTTTCGTAGCGCCCGAAGAGCAGGTGGAAATCGAGCTTTCCCACGCCGTCTGCAAGGATATAGATGACCACCGCCAAAAGTGCTGCCACCGTCAGAACCGTCATGGCGATGCTGAAATACTTCAAGCCTTCAAAAATCTTTCGCCGGAACATTTTCGGCCCTTTCTTTTCAGACTTTTCCACGGCGTTTTCTCCTTTCACTCCGGTCTTGCTTCAGGAAAGAAAAGCTGATGTTCAGCAGTAAAGCAAAGACCAACAGCACTACCCCCGAAGCGATCAGCGCCTCCTGGGTGTTTTCGTCCAGCTCCATGGCGCCCATGGCGATGTTGGAGGTCAGCGTCCGCACGCTTTGGAACAGGCTTTTCGGCATTTCCGGGCTTCCGCCCACCACCATGATGACCGCCATGGTTTCGCCCAAGGCTCTGCCTACCGCCAGAATCACCCCCGAAGTGACCCCGCTTTTGGCCGCCGGCAAAACAATTTTGAAGGTGGCCTCCGCTTCTGTGGAGCCCAGTGCCAGCGCCCCCTCATAGTAGCTTCTCGGTACGGAGGAAAGGGAATCCAGGCTTACGCTGACCACGGTGGGCAAAATCATGACCGAAAGTACAATGGCGGCCGCCAGAATTCCGTAGCCTACGCCTGTGGGCGACAGATAATCCCGGAGGAATGGAACAATTACCGTCATGCCGAAAAGACCGTAAATTACCGAGGGAATTCCGGCCAACAGATTGATCATCTGACGCACCGGCGACACCAGCTTCCGAGGGCAGAACCGGTAAAGACACACCGCTGTGGACAGCCCGATGACCACCCCGAAAATCACAGCCAAGGCGGTCACATAAAGACTGGTCACGATCATGGGCAGGATTCCGTAGGAGGGCGTGTCGGCAAGAGGACGCCATTCGGCACCCAGAACAAATTTTCCAAAGCCCGTGCGGGCGATAAAGGGCACTCCGTTGCAGAGAAGAAATATGGTAATGACCAAGAGCGCACCCAAGGAGAACAGGGCGGCAACGGTGAAGATGCCCCGCGCCGCCCGCTCTCTTATTTTGGAGGACCTGTTGTTGTAGTTCAACATACCGCTACCTTTTTATTTTTCCACTTCTGCCCAGGTCTTTACAGCGGACTCGCCTGCTTCGCAGTCGTAAATGTTCTTCAAGGTCTCAAGCGAGATGTTGCTTACCCCATTGTCCTTGTGGACGATCACCGCAATGCCGTCCTTCGCCACGGTGTAGTGGCTGCATCCCGGGGCCTTTTCGTCGTTGAATTCCTCAGAGATCATGCCGAAGTCGCTGACGCCTTCCTTGGCGTCCTTGTATCCGGTGCCGCTGCCGCCGCCCGATACCGTCACGGTGACCTTGCTCTGAAGTTCTTTGTATTTTTCAGCCAGCTTCAGCATCAGGGGCTGCAGGGAGGTGCTTCCCGAAATGTTGATCGTTCCTTCCAAGGCGGGGTCGGGCACATAGGAGGAGGCATTGTCAATCATGGATACATAGCCTTCTTCCGAGATGATGTCCTGAGCTTGCTTGCTCGCAAGGAATTGTAAATAGGCGGCGTTCAGTGCTTCTTCTCCCTTTGCCGGCTGATAAACAACCTGCAAGGGTCTGGAGATTTTGTAAGTGCCGTTCTTGATGTTCGCTACAGTCGCTTCAACTCCGTCTACCTTCAGCATTTTTACATCCGTTGTCACATATCCGAGGCTCTCATAGGCGAGGGCGTTGGGGTTGGAACGCACCTCTGCAAGAACACCCGCTGTTCCCGTGGCTACCACCACTCCCGAAATATCGGCCTTGCCCTTCAGACCCAACAGCTCCATGAATGCCGATTTGGTGCCGCTTCCGTCTTCTCTGGTGACCACACTCAGGTTGTTCTGCTGCTTGCCGCAGGAGGTGACGACGAATGCGGTAAAGACCGTCAAGATCGCTAAAATCAGCGCCGTAATCTGTTTTCTGTAGTCTTTTTGTGTTTTCATTTTTCTACCTTCTTTCTCAACCTTTCTTCGTTGTCTTTGTTGCGCCTACAGTATAGCAAAATCCTTTTCTTCCTTCTCCCATGGTTCGGTAAGGCTTTTGTAAGGATTTCGTAAGATTCCCGGCTTTGACGGTTGTCCCCTTTGAAAGTGTTTGTATCTCCTTTTGTGGGACTCCTCCCTCACCCTGCCAAGAGCGCGTTTTTGAAAAACGCCCCTTGGAACCCTCAAAAACTTTTTGGGGGCATAAAGGCAAAGCCGGACGATCTGTTAGTGTTTCGTGCCGGGACTTCGTCCCGTCTGAAAAGACGAGCCTCGTTGGGATAGTTCGCTCTCCTTTTGTGGGACGCTGTCCCACACCCTGCCAAGGAGCGTTTTTGAAAAAACGCCCCTTGGAACCCTCAAAAACTTTTT
>ERZ857757.365-NODE-365-length-49677-cov-5.791484_pt1 | contig 49677 bp, 67 predicted proteins | sample MGYA00519764_ERZ857757 | MGnify/ENA primary metagenome ERZ857757 (study PRJEB31778, sample SAMEA3449359) | human gut metagenome | biome: human gut; feature: human-associated habitat; material: faeces | place: United Kingdom | collected 2010/2012 ...
TCACAAGACTTTGGACGAACTGAAGGCCACCGTGGAACTGATTCCATAGGGTTCAAACCGGTGAACATTTTAGGCCGCTGAACGCTGAACTATGCACACATTAGTAACAAGAAAACCCCGAACCCCTGAAAAATCAAGGGTTCGGGGTTCGTCTGTTTTTATTGTACCACAGGGAGAAGGTGACGTTCGCCAGGTATGCAGACAGGAAGATCAGCATAGACCAGCCGATACTCACCAGATTTTCGACGATACTGTTAAACATAGGGGTCATACCTCCTTTGTGTCGTTGTAGATTTCCGGACCATACTTCTTCCGAAGTTTGATCCGGTTTTCCGCTTTGGCTTTCGAATAATAAAAGCCGGTGGCGGCCGCAGTTTCAGCGAAGACAGCGGGGATCAGATAGGCAAGGGGCGACGTGTCGCCGGTCCTCCACACCATGACCAGGGTGAAGGCGGTCACGACGATCGTGACCGCCCCCACGGCGGAAATGATGATTTTGGAAAATTCCCGCTTTTTCGCGTGTTTTCCGCCGGTCATGCCCTGTTCTCCAGGTCTTCGATCCTGTGGTTCGCGACCTTGATTTTTTCTTCAAGGACGGCCTGGGCTTCTTCCAGGCCGTAGGTTCGTTCGACCACAGAATTATGTTTGTCGACCTTCTTTTCCAGTTCTTCCAGGCGGTAGGCGATCAAGGCGGAACTTTTCTTGTTCGCGAAGTAGGACCCGCCCAGGGTCCCCAGTAGGGACAGGACGGCAATCAGAATCCCTTCTGTCATTGGTGATTATCTCCTTTCAGGGTATAGAGAAGGGCGGGTTTCCCCGCCCTTCTCATATTCAGGTGGTTTCGCTCCACCCATAAGTCCCAGGTTCCCAGACGTTCCCGTCAAGGTCGGACGTCCAGTGTTTCCCCTTGTGGCTGACCTTGTCGCCGGCGCTGTATGCGTCATGCGCTCCCAGGGGCTGGGACCAGGCCGGCCATTCCTCGGCCGGGTCGCCGATTTTGGACCACAGGGCCGGGGTCAAAGAGGGGTTCCACCCTTGCTGTGAAGTGTGGCCTTGCCCCTTATTGACGCGGTACAGGTTTCCGTCCAGCGGGTCGCGCCTGATCTGGCCTTCGGTGTACTGGATAGGATAGGCCCAGGCCGCGAACTGTCCGGCGTTTTCTGCGGCGGTTGTGTCGTCGATCTGACCGGTTTCGGCCATGACAACGAAGGCGATCGACGTCGCCCTGGCGATCTCTGCCAGCGGGTTCGCCTTTTCGCGCTCCTGGGCTTCCTTCATGCTGACGTGATCACAGTCTTTCGGATCAAACATGGTTTTCCCTCCTTTATGCGAAACGGACCGTCGCCTGGATCACTTCGATCTGCTGGGTTCCCTTCGTCAGATAGAAGCGATAGGCCAGGCCGAAGCCCTTTGCGACGGTGGTATTCTTGAACGTGTGGACGAACTTCCCGACCTTGCTTGTGACGTCCTCCCAGACAGGGGCCGTGTCGAACGGGTTGTTCGTGACCTCGACGTGAAGGGTCGCGTCGGCCGGGCGGTCGGCGGGGTACAAGGACAGGAAGACCTTCGTCACCTTCGCGTCGGTGGAGATCGCGCGGGACGCGGCGATCCTGTTGACGGTTCGGGTGAAGGTGATCTGGCGGGTCGCGCTTCCGCCGGCTCCGTCAGTGACATAGATTTTCAGAACGTGGGTCCCGGTCAAAAGGCGAAGCCACACGCCGGACAGGTCCGCCGTGTTCTGGCGGCCGCTGGTCGCCGTATAGGTCCGAAGGGTGATGGTTTCCGACCCGTTGGTCACTGTTTCCGTGACGGTCAAGGTCTGGGACGCCGCTTCGCCGTCGGTGACGGTGTACTGGTGGGAGAACGGGGCCGTCTTCGCGCCGACATTCTGGTCGATTCCGCTGATCACGGGGTTCGTGTTGTAGGAAATGGCCTGGGCGTTTCCGGTCCTGTATGCAGATTCAGCGCCGTTCGCGTCGACCGCCTTCACGCGGACCTGATAATTCGTCCCGCTCGACGGGACCGTGTCCGTGATGGACTTCGCCGACGCGATCCCGATCTGGGTGTAGGCTCCGGAATCGACCCGGCGTTCCCAGACATAACTGATCGCGTTCCCCTCCGGGTCGGTGGACCCGCCGGTGGAGATCGTCAACTTCTGGCCAGCGCGCGGGGTCCCGTGGGAGATGGACGACGGGGTGGTGGGCGGCTGGTTCCATTGAAGGATATAAGCCCCGTCTGTATCCGTTGTATCAGATACCAGAGTGTCAGGGGCCAAAAATAAAGCCGGGCGAACGCCGTGGAAGCCGTAGTCCGCATGGTCGTGGCTCAAACTGCCGTCGGAAGTGACATACCGCACGCCGTTCGCGTCGCCGGCGTTCGGGGTCAGAAGCCACCACCACCAGGGGGACGAAGCGTTCAGGCTGGAACTGGTATATTCGGACTTGCTGACCGCTTCCGCCGTCGGGTATGCAAGGCGGCTGTTGTTGTCGGTGAACAGGGGCCACTTCGTTCCCTCTGCGATCCCGTTTTCGTTGCCAAGGCCGACTTCGGTCATGGTCAGAAGGCGGACCTTCCGTGTGATCTGCTCCGAACCGCCGCCGTCTGTGTTGGATTTCGCGACGGTGATCGTGTCGTTCAGAAGGGCGATCCGGAAGTCGGCTTCGAAGAAGGACAGGAAGCCGGCTTCGGCCTGGTATTCGTTGTAGTTGGACCAGACGTTCGCGTTATCAGGCGGGGCGTCCTGTCCGTGCTGGGCGCTGTACCAGCCGCCAGGGCCGGCGGCACTGTTCAGCCATTGAAGAAGGTTCGCCACGGCGGCGCGGTTGTTGCCGTAGTTTCTGCGGTCGTTGTTGCTGTTGTTCGGCTCTTTCGCGTCGAAGCATTTCAGGGAAATAATTCGCTCCGTCACCAGGCCCACGCGGTCGGAAGACTGGCGGCCGACTTTGAAGCGGATCACAGCGCCGTTATACTTCGTGTTGACCGATTTCACCACCGCGCCGACGGGCAACGTCGACAATTTTTTCGACATGGTATTCCTCCATTTCTTTTTTGAACAGGTCGTAGAACAGTTCGTTCGTCTGCCTGATCAAGTGATAACTGTTTCCGTGTTCAGCGTGGCCGGTCCAGGAAGAATATGACTGGACCACGGTTTCGAAGTCGATCCGCCCTTCGTCCAGAAGGTGACGGAACTTCTTCAACTTCCGCCTGATCCGATTCTTGCTGTCGCGGCGTATCTTGCGGACGACTTTCCCGCTGTCCGTCATGTACGTCCGGAAGCCCAGGAAGTCGATCCCCTGGGTCAGCGGGAACACGGCCGTTTTGTGATTCAATTCCAGCCCCAGCGGGACCAGGAACTTTTTGATTTCTTCCAGACAGTAAATCAAATAGTCCTTGTCCGGGTGGATCAGGAAGAAGTCGTCCATATATCGGCCGTAAAACTTGATTCCCAGACGTTCCTTGATCATGTGGTCCAGGCCGGACAGGTACAGGACCGCGAACCATTGTGAAGTATGGTTCCCGATCGGGATTCCCGGTCCTTCCGTGGAGTCGATAATCAAGTCAAGAAGCCACAACACGCCGGGATCGTCGATGATCCGGCGAAGTTGTGACTTCAAAACGTCGTGATTGATACTGTAAAAGTATTTTCTTATGTCACACTTCAAGACCCAGCCGTCCGCCCCGAACTGCCTGTAATATCGTTGCATGAACGCTTTCAGACGGTCCAGGCCGAAATGTGTTCCTTTGCCTTTCTGACTGGCGTAGTTGTCAAGTATGAACGTCTTCGCAAGGCGCGGTTCCAGGACGTTGTCGCATAGGCTGTGCTGAATAATTTTGTCCCGGAAGCCGTTATACATGATCAGGCGTTCCTTCGGTTCATGGACCAGGAAGTAATTGTAGGGCGAAGGGCGGTATTTCCGCGACGTCAGAAGGAAGTGAAGGGCCATTAGATTTTCCAACAGGTTCACTTCGAAACGGACGACAGCGTATTTCCACCGCTTCCCCTTGCGCGCTTCCAGGTAGGCAGAATAAAGCCGGTTAAAATCTGCCATGAATTCAAAGTCAGAAGGCGGTTTCTGTTCAGTGTTCTTCATAAAAATCTCCTTACCGCTTATAGTCTGGGCGTCGTACTGCCGAAGCCCTCGCGTCGGTAATCATGTGTTTACCCTGGCCTTTCCGGCGTCGGGAAGGATATGGTCTCCTTTGTTGGGGTACTCTGTTTTCAGGTTCGTCGCCTTACTCGGTCGCGTTTTCCACCAAATCCGGGCGAACGCCGTTGTTGCCGTTGTACGCATTGTTGTTGCTCAAACTGCCGTCGGAATTGACATTCCGCACGTTGTTCGCGTTGCCGGCGTTCGGGGTACAGATCATACCCTAATATCATTAACCTTCCGTCTGGGTGGGCGGCTCCGCGACCGGCGCTTCGGCCTTTTCGGCTTCTTCGGCGGGCGCTTGCTCTGCCTTATACCAGGCGGCGGCCATGAACTTAACGTCCAGGGTGATCTTCGTCCAGTAGTCGAATGTCCCTGTGTCGATATAGCCGCGCTTCTTTGACAATTCGATGAAGAACAGGAGCATTTTACAGGCCGTCAGGGCGTCCCGTTGAAGGGATAGCCGACGGACCTTGTCTTCTTCGTTCTGGATCGGATAGATTTCATTCGCGGCCAGAAGTTTTTCATAGATCGACAGAACGTGATCCTGAATCCTGTTGACGATAGTGAAGCGGACCTTCTTCGGGAAGTGCTTCGTGTTGTCGGTCAGGTCCAGGGTGTAGTCGATCAGTTTTGACGCAACAGGAAGGACATGAAGCGGGCTTTCATTCCCATTCGCCTTCCGCTGATAGTTTTTCCGGGTTCCCATTGATACACCTTCGCTTCCTGATTCTCTCGACGGTTTCACGCCGTCCGGAATAGTCGAAGCCATAGTCCCGAAGGACGACCGTCTGTTCTTCTCCTTCATAGGTCAGGCCGCACAGGACGACGTTGTCGCCCTCACAGCGGCCGCACACGGGCCGAAGTTCAGTGAACAGGTTGGATAATAGGCACGACGTTTCCGGCGGCTTACAGGCGAAGCGGGTCATAGATACAGCCGGTTCTTCGCGGTGTCCAGAATCCCTTCGGGAAGTCCGGTTCCGTCGTAGCCCTTCCATTGGTTCAGTTGGGCCGTGGCGAAGGTGTGGGTCACAGCCGTTCCGGCGAAGCCGGTGTCCAGTTGCTCCCGGATCGCGGAAATGTCGAAGTCCTGGCGGCGCTGTACGGATTCCACGCTTTCGCCTGTGCTTTCCTGAACGTCGGAAGCGGCGTGGCCGTGGACGATCGGCGCGGAGTAGGCGACCATTTGCGCGGTCGTGACGAAGGACCCGTTTCCGACCTCGACCGTGATCCCGCTGTTTTCCTGGTTGGTGACGACCACGGCGACGTCGTGAATGTGGACCGTGTCGCCTTCGCCGTCCATGCCAGCGCGGCCCAGGAAGGAATCAGGCGGAAGAATGTTGTCGCTGTCGGCTCCGTCCAGCCAGGAATAACTAAACATGAACGGGGCGTCTTTTTCGTCCAGGGCGAAGGTTGCCACCTCTCGGACGTACTGGGCCGCTTCCAGGCCGGCGTTCGTGACCTGGACAGGGATTCGCATATAGGACGGGTTACTTTCGACGAAGGTCTTTTCGCCGATCTGGGCGTTCACGTTGATCGGGTTCACAAGGGCGGTCAGCGTGTTCGGGCTGACCTGTGCGACACCGTCGCCGGCGGCCGCGCTGACCAGGACAAGGCGTTTCCCGGCCGCCAGAAAAGCGGTCAGGACTTCCGCGCCCCTGTCTGTGATTGTAGACTTAAATCGTGCCATTCGTGTTTCCTCCTTCTGGGTGGTGTTCGTGGCGGACCATATTGACCATAGCGGCCCCCACGACCGAAGCCGGGCGAAGGACGGTCTGTGGGATTGCCGTTTGAAGCAACAGGACCAGGTTCGCCGGGATCATTTGTTTCAGCGTTTCCGCCAGGGCGTCCCGCTGGGTGTAGCCGGACAGTCTGATCCGGACGAACAGTTCATAGGCGTCATTATCCAGGACGACCTTGAAGTCGTCGCTGACGGTGGACAGGTATTTCAGAAGTGCCCTGTATGTGTAGGGCAGTTGGTCCAGGTACGCGATCAAGATTCTTTCGCGTCTGGATTCGACGGTGTCTTCTGCGGTCGCCACAAGGCCCAGAATCGCTTCCCAGCGCCGACAGCCATATTCGGACAGGCTCACCAGGAAGAAGTCGTCTGGCGCGCCCTGGACGTCCTGGACGGCCTTTGTGAACTCCGGCTGTTCTGCGGTTGCGATCTGGCCGAACTCGACCAGTTCTTGAAGGTGGCGGGGCCAGTATTCTTTAATTTCCATTCGTCACCGCCCCCAGAACCGGGATCGCTTCGCCGCCCAGGGAAATATTCGCGGTTCCCTGGTTGATCTTCGTCCCTGTGATGTCAATGACGCCGTCAACGTTCAGGACCTTCGTTTCGATCTGGCTGACGCGGACGATCAGGTTTTCGGTGTCGGCCCACGTCCGGGCCAGGCTGTCGAAGTAGGACTGGATCGCCGCCTTCACTGCGTCCTGGGTGCTGGCCCAGGACGCCCCGCCCTCAAAGGTCAGGTTGAAGGACACGTCGATCTTCGATCCCGTGACGCCGGCCACCGTGACGACATGGCCGATCGGGGCCAGGCCGACGCCGGTTCCCTGGGTATTCACAGGGTCGATCGCTTCCTGGACCTGTTTCACCAGTTCGGAAGACGGGACGCCCCATTCGCTGTCCACCAGAACAATTTTCACGGTTCCGCCGCCGTTCCAGACAGGAAAAACTTTGACGGCTCCCACGCCGGGAAGAAGTTCGACCTTGTTTTTGTAGTCGGCGATATTCCCGCCGAACGCCTGGGATTTCAGCGATTCAAAGTAGCGGGCGCGAAGGGCGTCGTCGCTTTCTTCGTCTTCACCTGGGATCAGAATGTCGGCCAGGCGCGCGGCCGCCAGTTCCGGGACGTAGTCGATCGGGAACAGGGTTCCGACATACTCGTTCCCCACAGTCCCGGCCGTTTCTGCTGTTAGGCTGTACTGGCCGGGGGCGATTCGCTCTGTGACGGTGAAGTTGATGTCACCGCCAGAAAAGCGCGTCCCGATCTCCATGTCACAGCCGCCGCCGTCCGCCTTCTCGAAGTAGCCCTTCCGGACTGCCTGGGTCGCGGCCGTCCGGAACACGCTTCTTTCGCGACACTTCTTCGTCAGGTCGTCGCCGGTTTCTGTGTCCGGGAAGGCCCGGTCCATAAGATAGGCCAGTTCAATATACAGGATCGCCAGTTCCGCCGCCGCCGGCGCGATCGCGTCGTAGACGATGGATCCTTCACGTTTATCCACCGAAGCGGAAACGCGGGCCAGACAGCGGTCCATGATGTTTTCAAAGGTCATATTCTCATACATTGGTTGTCACCGTCCTTTCGACGGGGATTTCCCCGAAGATTGTTTCGGCCGTGAAACTGACGCGGGCGGTCCTCTTGTCGATCTGCCCGACCTTGAAGTCTGTGACGCCGGTGATCCGGCTGTCCGCCAGAAGTGCTTCCGTGATAACTCGTTTGATTTCACTTGAAAACACATGGTAACTTTTACCGACGACGGCGTTCAGTTCTGTCCCATAGTCCCAGGAATAGATCAGGTACGAAAACCGTTCCGTCATTAGGATTTTTATGATCGCCTGTTTCATGGCTTCCGTTTCGTCGACAAAACCAGCCACGCGACCGGTTTCAAAGTCTGCCTTGTAGGTTCTGGTCGGGTGTTCGGCGGCCGGCGTCACCTCGACGGCCTGGCCGATCGTGACCGAAGACTGGTTCGGTATTATGGCCATAGGATCACACCCTTCCCAGGACCAGGAAGGACTGTCCGCCCTGGTTTCGTAGAAGGACCACCTTGTCGCCCACAGCCAGGCCGTAATAATATTCGGACGTCGGTCCCGTGTTGGTCAGGTAGTCATTTTTCAGTGTGTGGTCGTGGGAAGCGAAGGCCGGATCGCCGGACCCGCCGCCTTTGGGCTGGGTAGTCGGGGAATCGGCGAAGCCGCTGTGACGGTGCGTCGGATAATAACCGGCGCGGAACTCCTTCATGACGACGATCGCTTCGCCGGTGATGACGAAGCGGTTGTCGACGCGGATCGTCAGCGGGGACGTAGCCGTCACGTTCCCAAAAAGGAAGGCCGCCGGAACGTTCGCGTTCTGCGACTGTTCAGCGACCTTTTTCAAAGTGTCAAGAAGTGCCATGTCACACCACCTTCAATTTCAAAGTCATTTGTTCCTTCAAAAGATCGGCGCTGGCTTCCTCCACAATGAAGAAGGAACTGACGCCGACGTCCTTGATCCCGATATACAGGGCGCGGCCGGCTCTGACCGACAGGTCCAGAAGGGCCTTCACTTCGAAGGACTTCTTCGGCCGGTTGTAAAGTTCCAGCATTTGACCGCCGCGTTCCTTGATCTGGGCTTCGTTCATGTCTTCGTCAACGGTTTCGTAATTCTGCAAAACGCCCCACAGTTTGATGTTCTTGGAGTCCTGGAAAATATACACGTCCCGTTTTCCGGTCTTCTTGTTGTCGCGGACCAGTTTGATCTTGTTGTAGGATTCGGAATCTATGTCGGTTTCGTAGGTGTAGCCGGTCGCCAGGCTGGAATCTCCCACGAACAGGTCCAGTTTCGACTTCTCGACGTCTGTGATCCGAAGGGACCCGAAGTCGTCCCACAGGACGAACATTTTCCCGGAATTGATCAGGGTGTGATCCAGGGCCTTCAAAACGATGTCGAAAAGGGTCTGGCCGTCTTCAATCATGGAAGGGATCGCATAGCCGGTATTTTCAAGCGCCCCACATTTCAGGCCGAAGTCGGCCGCGATCTGGGTCAGGATTTGATCGGCTCGTTTTCCTGTGAAGACATAGGTTTCCTTGTTCTTCTTCAAATACCAGGTCTGGTCGTAGGCTGTGACCTCGACCCGGTCTGTTTCCTTCTGGCGGATTTTCACGACGTAGCCGTAAAAAATGCCGGTTTTTCCGTCCTTTAGGGCGACGATCCCACCGTGGGTCCATGTCACGGAATCGTCGACAATCACGGTCAGTTCCAGGGAAGCGGGGGACCCGGACCGTTTTGTCGACCACTTCGCGCCGGCGCACAACGTTGTTACGTCGAAGGCGTCGCCGGTCACGTTGTTCTGGTACAGGATAGAGATCACGGGATTGTGAAAACCTGTCCGGGGTAGATCAGATTCGGGTTTGAACCGATTGTCCCCTTGTTGGCGTTGTAAATCTTCGTGTAGTCGCCCCCCTTGCCATAGAACTTCTTCGCGATATTCCACAGACAGTCACCGGCCTTCACGGTGTACGTCTTCGCGGCGGCGGCCGGGGGTTTCCCTGGCCGCTTCGGTTCTTTGGCCTGTGCCGGTTTCTTCGGCTCCGGCGGAAGGACGATCCGGCGCGGCGAATAGTCCTTCCATTCCGACAGTTTGATCGAATAGTAGAAGTCGCCCAGTTCTCCGGACCGTTCTTCGTAGTCGAAGGTTTCCACGCCCATTCGAACGTTAATGTCCAGGTCCGTTCCTGTGATTAGGAAACGAACCGGGTCCAGTCCGTCGCGGGCGTCCTGGATCGCGCGGACGATTTCGACCGGGTCTGTGATCCGGCCGGTCACGAAGGGCGCGTCATTCACAGGGAAAAAACTATCCCAGGCGACAGTCCGAAGCCCCTTCTTCCGAAGGATCAGAATGTCGCCCAGGACAAGAACGGTCGCTTTGTCGTTGTTACCTGGCGACGTCACTTTCAGTTTTTGCGGAAGGACGGGGATTTCTATTTCCCGTCCCCCCGCGATTATGGTCATTCCATAGTCGTTCATTATGCGTACACCCCCTCGGCGGCGGCTTCGAACTCGGTTTCCAGGCGTCTTTCGATCTTGTCGACCACTTCGTCGACGTCGACCTTCTCGCTGATCTTCGCGTCCACGGCCACAGTCGGGGTCAGTGTCACGAAGTTCTGAACGTAGCGCATTTCGGCCACGTCGCGAAGGAACTTCAAGTCTTCGTCGGCGATATTGACGTCTTCGTCGATGGACCCGACGGACCCGACACGGTCCACGTTCCCGATGTCGCCGGGGTCTGTGTTCGCGTAGGCGGACCAGTCCGGTTCTGTGCTTCCGTTGCCGGCGGCGGCGGATTCTGCCTTCGCGGCGGCGATCTCCGCTTCTCGCTGGGCGGTAGCGGCGCGCGCTTCTGCCTTCATAGCAGACAGGGCGGAATCCCTCTCCGCGATCTGGGAATTGATCTGGTCCTGGTACGCGGCCAGGTCTGCGGCTCTGGCCTGTTTCGCGGCGTCATTCTCCATTTGTGCGGTTGTCCCGAACGTCACCTTCTCGATCGCGTCGATACTGACGCCCGGAATCTTGTTCAGGGTGTTTATGAAGCCGTTTATGATGTCGATCGCCCCGTTGACCATGTTTTGAAGGATCGTCAGGACGCCGGCCTTCATATCACCCATAAAGTTTTGAATGTTCACGCCGGCCGTGTAGAAGGCCAGTTGAAGCCGGTTCCACAGGTTCATAACGAAGTAGACGCCGGTCATGAATCCGATCTTCACCCAGTCCCAGGCGGTCAGAACCGCGTTGACGCAGATCAGCCAGGCGACTTTCAGGCCGCCGACAGACTGGACCCATTTGTAGATCGCGGCCACGACGACGCCGATCGCCAGGGCGATCCAGAACAGAGGGTTCGTCAGAAGTGTCGTGAAGAACGCCTGGGCGGCTCCGTTGGCGATCCATGTCGCGGCCGTCTGGATTCCCAGGGCCACAGCATAGCCCAAGGCGGCGGCCGCCAGGCCCCAGAAAACAGGGGCAATCATGGACCAGTTGTCATATATCCATTGTGCGCCCTGGCCGATCAGGGTCAAAACAGGTGTGAACGCTTCCAGGGCGATATTCTTCGCGATTGTCCACACCTGGGAAAAGGTCATAGGCATAGCCGCGAACTTCGCGTTGATTTCGTCGGCGGACGCCAGCATGGCATTTTTCACGATCGTCGAAGTGATCTGGCCTTCGGCGGCCATTTCCCGGATTTTCCCGATCGGGACGCCCAGGTAGTCGGCGATCGTCTGAATAATGGTCGGGGCCTGTTCGAAGACGCTGTTCAGTTCTTCACCGCGAAGGACGCCGGACGACATGGCCTGGGTCAACTGCAACATAGCCGCGTCGATACCGGCGGCCGATGTTCCGGCAATCGTGAACTGTTTGTTGATCAGTTCGGAAAAGGCGATCAGTTCTTCGTTGCTTGAAAAGGCGTCGCCGGCCATTATGCCCATTTTAGCCACAGCGTCGGCCGCGGTGGAGTAGGCCGCGCGGGACCTGTTGGCGGACTTCATGATCATATCTTGAAGTTCGGCCGTAGTTTGAAGGCCGTCGTTCATCAGGTCCAGCCGCGCGCGGGTGGTGGTCATGCCGTCAGCCAGTTCGACGATCTTTTTCACACTGAACGCCGCAAGGGCGGACTTGATAACGCCGCCCATTTTGGACCAGACGGACTTCACCCTGTTCGCCCCGCGTTCCGCTTGCTCTTGGCGGTTGTTGAAGTTGTCAACCTGACGACTGGCCGCCCCGATGTCGGCGGCGCTTCGTTCGAAGGGCGCGCCAGGGTCGATCGTGTCCGTCAGGGCGTCGGTTGCGTCCAGGGTTCGGTTCAGGCGTTGGGCCGCGCCGATCATGGTGTTCAGGCGGGAAGTCATTCTGTCCTGGATCGAAAACTGTGTAGATACGCCGGCCATTTTATCACCTGCCCTTCTTGCCCTTCCGGCGCTTCGCTTTTGCCGCTTCCTTCTTTTCCTTCTCGATTTGAAGGTCTATGGAAGCATAAATGAAGGCCCGTTCCCGTCTGGGAAGGGCCAGAAGTTGTCCCGGAAGGATTTTCAGCCGGTGGAGGGCGTAATGGGCGTACACCGATTCGCCGTCGGCGTCCGCCTCATTCCCGCCCCCCGTGATTAGTTTTTTGCTTCGTCCCTCAACTCGTTCACGTCGTCAGTGAAGCCGTTGATTTCCTGGACAGCCAGAAGAAGATCGGTGTACTGTCCAGGGTTCAGGACCAGGTTGATCAGGTCTTCCGCTCCACGGACGCCCTTCTTCGCCTGGAAGTCGGCGTCCTTGAAGTTGGGGTCGATACAACAGGCCGCCACAAGGCGGGCGTTGTAAAGGTCGGTGTCAGTGTCGATCCGCTTCTGGCGGGTCTTCTTGTCGAACTCGACCTTCTGACAGGTCTTTCGAATGGCCTTGTTCTCCGCTTCCGTAATGGAACGGATCACGAAGGGGAAGGGGAACGGCGCGATCTGGACTTCCGTCTGGGTCGTGCCGATCTCCGCGTCCATAAGGAACTCTTGCAATTTACCCATAGTTTTTACCTCGCTTTCAAATTAGAACTTGGTGAAGGGGGTCAGAATGTCGAAGTCCTCGAAGGTGAAGTCGACGTCTTCGTCCAGGGGATCGTCGCTGTCGCCGTCCAGTTTTGCCAGGACGACAGAATCCAGGTTACAGCCGATCAGAAGGACCGACTGTTTCCCGGCGGAAGATTCCTGGTCGTCATTCTCGACCACCATGTCGAAATAGATGTCCTGGCCGGTTTCCTTCCAGGTCTTGACCATGTTTCGGAACAGGGGCGTCAGATAGTAAAGGGTCATGGACCCGGTTCCGTTGCCGCCGGTGGTCTTGTGGCCGGTCATGCGCTTTCCGATTGCCTTGACCTCGGACTTCGACTTCTCGACGGTCGCTTCAATGGTCTTCGACATGAACAGTTCTTCGTTGTTGCCGTTGACCTTCGCATAGGCGCGGCCTTCCTTGCCGGAAATGGTATCAGGCGCGTTCAGGGTTTTCATTTCGGTTCACACTCCTTCCGTTAGTTGACGACAGTCGTCATATACAGTTTTTCCATACTGTCGTTCGGTTTCAGGGCGGAGTCGACGGCGACGTCGCGTTTTCCGTTGCCCTGCTGAATGGTAATGTCTTCGGAAACGAAGTCGCTGATCGCGTCGATGTCCTGATACTGCAAGGCCAGGGACACCAGGTCAGCCTTGAACAGTTGACGGCCGGTGTCGCTGTTGGTCACTTTGCCGATATAGGAATCGCCGAAGATTCGGGCGACGTCGTTCGCCCAGCCGTCCAGAACGCGGATCACGCGGTTCGAAGTCCAGTCTTCGGTCACTCCGCCGCCGAAACTGGTCAGGCTGTTAATGTCGGTCAGAACACGAGCCTTCCCATAGTCGGCATAGAAAACGAACTCGCCGGCCTGGATCGCCGCTTCGAACTGGGACTTCGTATATTTAATGTCCACGTCCACGGCGTCGTCGTAGGCGGTATTGGTCAGGCTCTCGTTGATCTCTGCGCCGGCGGAAGCGCCGGACACCCACGCGACGGCCTTGTCGCCGGTCACGGTGGTTCCGTCGTTCAGGACGACGCCATTCTTCACATTGATCAGGCCGATATTGTCGCCCTTGTAGTCGTGAAGGACGCCGACGATCTTCTTTCCTTCGTCGTCGCGAAGACGCTTCACGAAGGTCGCATACAGGGACTTGGTTTCTTCATCGGTCCCAGGGTAGCCGACCACGTTGAAGGATTCCACTTCGAAGGCGTTCAGTGCGGCGGTGTGGGCCGCGCCGTTGACGGTTCCGTTCGTGCCGCCGGTCAGCGGGGTCGCCACGGCTGGGGTCAGGGAAGACGCGCTTCCGAAGGTGACGAAGTCGTTCGCTTTCAGGTTGGCCGATCCGGTGGCCTTTGCGACGGTCTGGGAATCCATGACCATTCCGTCAAGGTAGGTTACGACGTCAACGTTGGTCGCGTTGTCGGCGTTGGTCAGGATCGCGACGCTGATCGCGTTTCCGCGCGTTCCGCCACAGGCGGCCGTAACGGTCACGCCGCCGACGGTCGCAGTCGCCTTCTTGCCGCCGGAATTGACACGATAGATCATAAGGGTTCTGGCGCGCTTCAATGCTTCTTTGACAAGAAGAATGTCGTCCGCCGTAGGATCATAGCCGAACACGGACAGGGCGTTCTTGTTGAAGTCCTCCGCATACACGGAAAAGACCTTGTTTTCAGGCCCCCAGTTCAATTCCAGGGGAAGGGCCGCGACGCCGCGCGTCCCCATTTTTACGACGCTTCCCAGGCTGACGAAGTTAATATACGCGCCGGGAAGAATCTTGTTCTGTACGGTAAAAGTTCCGCCACCGATAGGCATGACTTACACCTTCCTTTCCAGAAAATCAGTAACCAGGCGGACGGCCTGGTCCTTTGTGTAGACCTTCCCGTCTTCCAGGATCGCCGCGACGGCGTCACGGGGAAGGTTCAGGGTTTTCGATTTGACCAGTTGTTCCTTTGTGAAGGTCGGTTCCGCCGCCTGGTCTGCGGCCGGGGCCTTCTTCTTTGCGGTTGCCATTATTTGATTTCCTCCGTTTGTCCCAGGTTTTCCATGAAGGGGATTTCCGCCGGCGTCAGGACGAAGAAGAAGTCTGCGTCGAAGGTGAACTGATAGACGCGGGCGTTCTTGTCCGGTCTGGCTCTCTGGTTCGTCAGGCGGATCGCCCGGGCCTTCTGATCCGTTTCTTTCACGGTCAGCGTTTCGAACTGGTCATACATTTCTTCGGCCCAGGCGTTGAACTCCATGTTCTCTTTCGATTTCAGGAAGTAAAGGACTTCGATCTGGATCGACCTTTTCCGTCGGCGGTCCAGGTGGGCTTCCTGGCCCGATTCGATGATCCCGACGAAGAACTGGCCGTCGGCGTCCTTCGGGATTTCGTCGACGTAGACCTTCCGGTCAGGCCATACGACAGCCAGTTTCCCGGCGATCGCTTCGATAAAATTGTTCAGGGTCAAGCCAGATCACCGTCCTTCACTCTGATTTCCTGGTGGGTCGCATAGACGGCCGGTCGACCGACGACCTGGAACGCCAGAAGACGCCGGCTGTTCGGGTCCTCACGGCCGAACCGTTTCAAGGATATACTGTCGCCAGGAAGGACAAGAAGGTCAGGGGCGGCGAAGATAACGGCGTCATAATCGACTTCGTTCTGTGCGTCCGTCTGCTGACTTTTGTCGCTTCCTGAATACGACAGCGCGCAAATGATTTCGGAGTATTTCACAGCGTGAACGGCCCTTGTGACGTGGTTCGCCCCCGTCACGGGTTCCGTCCGGCTGATCGTGGCGGTGTCTTCGTAGGTCATTTCGATCGCCGCGCGCTCTGCGGCGGGGTTTCCGAACATACGATCACCACCTTAACTTCCGGTATTCGTTCAGGACCGTTCGCCAGCCGAAGAAGTCCTGACCGTCCGCGCCCAGGTTGAAGGTCGACGCCGATCCGGAAGCGCCGGAAGCGTTAGCGAAGGACGTTGTGACGTCGCCACGCTTCACGGACGCGACCGGGCCGACGGCCGCCTGGGTGGTTCCCAGGCCGGCGGCCTTGTAGTAACTGACACACATGACGATCAGGGCGTTTTCCAGCGGGGCGGGAAGCGTGTCCTGATTGATGTAGGACAGGACCAGGTCTTCCACCGTCTGAACGACGAACAGAAGAACTTCGTCCTGGTCCGTCCCGTTGATCCCCAGAAGGGCCTTGACCTTTTCCAGCCGGTCTTCCTTCGACAGAAGAACGCGAAGGACTTCCTTCTGTTCAAGGTCCGTCAGGCCGTCCAGGGAAGATAAAATCTGTTGAAGCACGTTTCCACCACCTTTCGCCGGCCGCTCCGGTTACTCGCCGGCGGCCTGGATCAACTCGACGATCTCCGCCTTCGTGGAACCGTCAGGAACGTCGATACCGGCGGCCTGGGCGGCCGCCAGAAGTTCGTCCTTGTTCATCTTGGACAGGGGCTTTTCGCCCCCGTCTTCGGCCTTCTGCGGCTCGTAAGGGCTATACTCCGCGCTTTTGCGAAGTTGGTCTTCGACCATGCGGCTTTTAGGTTCCAGGATCACGCCGGTTCGTTTGTTGATAAACTTCATTGTGAATCGCTCCTTTCGCGGGCGCGTCCTTCCGATTAGCCGGAAGTAACGCTGGTGGAGTAGGTGAAGATCAGGTCAGGGGTCAGGGCCTTCGTGCCGTAGTCGAAGAACATAGACACGCCGTAGTCGTTGGACAGGGGAATCTTCTCCGGCTCCCCGTAGGGGTAGATCACCGCCGGCTGTGCCACCGCGCCTTCGATCATAGCGATCATGTGGCAGGTCGTGGTCTTGGTCTTGGTGGTTTCGACGGTTTCGGTGGTCACGGGAAGGTTGATGGAAGAATAGACCTTGACGCCGTGGAACAGGGCGAAGTCCTCGGCGGCGGTGTCCACGTTGGCGTTGTTGGTGTTCTTGTCCAGGTAGGTTCTGATCTTGCCGTAGAAGACGGGGTCCAGGACCTGGCGGATCAGGTTGCGGGGAACGCCGCGAACGTAGTCGTTCTTCACGGTTTCAAGGGTCTGGATCAGGGCTTCGACCTGGGCTTCGATGTCGGTTTCGGTGGTGGTGAAGGCGGTTCCCTCATTGGCCGCGCACAGGAAGAAGGCGGTGTCCAGTTCGGCGGCCACGGTGTCGACGTGGTTGTCGGCGCGGCGGGCCATGATGTTTCCGACGCCGAAGGTGTCCAGGTCGAACTTTGCGGCTTCCTCCACGATCTCGCGGTGGGTGTCCAGGTTTACGGTAGTAGGGGGAACAGTGATCGCCGTACCCTTGCCGGCCCCTCTGGCGGTTCCGTATGCCTGGGACGCGCTGTTCTTGAACCGCTTGTACTCAACAGAACCAGTCGCGGGGTTGCCGATGTAGGACTGGGACTTCAAACCGGCGGACAGGGTTTCCTTCTGAATGTTGCTGATCACCAGACCGGACAGTTCGGCCAGTTCGACCTTGTTGGAACCGTTCTGGATCAGGCTGATCGCTTTCGTTCTTGCCATAAAATATCATTCCTTTCTTGTTGGCTGGTTGGTGGATAGGTTAGATCACGACAGGGCCGTCGACCTTTGCGGCCGGCTCCTGGCGCGTGCCGGGGTCAGCGGGCTTCGCGCCCTTAATGCCGGGGTTCGCCGGGTCCTGGCTCTTGAACAGGTACGCCTTCGACTCCTTCAAGGGTTTCAGAAGGCCGTCAAGGTCAGTTTTCAGCGTCCCGGCGGCGTCGACCTCGATCTTGTCCAGGTCCAGAAGGGAAATAATGTCGGCCGGGTCGTGGGCCTGGTTCGCCAGGGCCATTCGAAGGGCCGTGTTCTTCTGAATCTTCGTGATCTCTTTCTGGTGGTTGGTTCGAAGGGTTTCGATCGTGGTCTGGGCGGTCTTGACGTCGTCCGCGATCTTTGCCGGATCGCCTGACCCGCCGATCGTCTTCAATGCTTCGGCGGCGGCTTTCAGCGCGTTTTCGGCGCTGGTCTTCCCGCTGTTGGCTCCGTTGTACTTCTCGGCCGGGACGAAGGTTCCGTCGTTGCCGACGACCAGGTCCACGTCCTTTCCGTCCTTGCCCTTGCCCTTCAAAGCCGCTTCGACCTGGTTCGACAGGTCGGTTCCCAGAATGGTTTTGACGCTCTCTGTGATCATGGTTTGCTCCTTTCTCCGCTGTCTTTATCGTGACTTCCACACGCTTTGCGGCCCCGCCTGGTCGCCGGACGGGTGCGGCTGGATATGAAAAGACCCGCCGGAAGGCGGGTGATTTCCTGAAATGGGTATAAAAAACGCCCCGTAGGGCGTTTTCATCTGATTTCATGTGACTTCATGTGTTACTGTTCGTCTTCGTGATACTGACAGGCCAGACAAGCCTTCCGGGCGTCGTCTGTCAGGGTGACGCCGGGGGGAAGGGCCTGTTCCGGCGCTTCTCCGTCGACCACCAGGACGACGCAGTAACAGGAATCGCCGTCAATCTGCTTCCCGGTGACGGGACAGTTCACAGTCTTCTTCATTCTTCGCATACCTCCATAGCCTTTTCGACGCTCTGGTCGAAGTCAGACCGGGCGAAGGCAGTGTTTATTTTTCCTTCTTCGTTGACATAGGTCGCCCCGGTCGGGGAATAGTAATTCGTCTTTATGCCGTCCCAGCGCCGCCTTGTGACGCTGAACCGGGCGGTTCTGACATATTCCTTCGCCTGGTCAAGCGTGACGCCGTGGCGGCTCCCGTGGGCGTCGACGAAGGCAAGGGTCGAAGGGTCGATCGCCGCCGGCGGGACACGAATTGTCCCCTTGAATCCGGTCGCCTTGATCCGGGTGTAGACGTCGAAGTCCGCCCTTGTGGCTTCCGGGACGCGCCCCTTGTAGGAATAGAAGGATTTCAGGGTGGACCAGGTGTCCGGGTCCGTGTACTTCATTTCCTGGAAGGCGTCAAGGTCGGCCGGCGCGTCAGCGCCCAAGCGTTCGGAATATCGGCCGAACTGTTCCGCGTCCTTGCTCTGATTATACGTCTTCTGGCGTTCTTTTTCAACATAGCCGGGGCCGTTGGCGTCGACTTGCTGTCTGTACCAGTCTTCGTATGTCATATTCTCCGGCATAGGCTGGCCGGAATTGTACCAGTCCAGGGCGTCGTCCGGGTCATATTCGACTGTGGTACAACGGTCGTTCGGGTGCATAGGTGGGTAGTTCACGCCGGCCTGGGCGTCCTTCAACTTGAAGTGTTTCCCGTCCAGGGCCGCGCACGTTTCACAGGTCAGCGTGTCATGGGTGGCGATATATTCGTACTGATCCACGCCGGCGGCATTATAGGCCGCCTTGTCCGCTTCACTGTGGAAATGCGTTGTTTCGGTCCGGATCAGCCGTTCGGCGGCCTTGTAGGACTGGCCCATTTTGGCGGACAGTTCCTTCGACATGGCCGCCACGCTCTTTCCTTGCATGACGCCTTGCGTGATGGTTTCCCGGACATGGAACAGAAGCGCCTGTTTGTTCCTCCACAGGCGATCGGAGAACATAGCCCCGGACCAGGGATAGGACAGAACGTTTTCAACGACGCTTTCGTCCAGTTTGGCGAACTCATGGATAAAGCCGGCGCGGGACTGAATGTCATAGACCTTCTTGTAGTAGCCTTCCCGGAAGGTTTCGCCGAACTCCGCCTTCATTTGTGCCACGCCAGTTTCCCACAGTTCATTTAGTTTCAGGTCGATATGTCCCAGAAGGGCTTCCAGGCGGGAAATACGACTGTTCGTGGACAGGGCGTCCAGTTGGGCCGTCAGAAGGGCCTTGACGCGGGGGTCAGGCTCCGCCGCGATCCTGGCGATATATTCGCCCAGGGTCGCCTTCCATTCCTGGAACTCCTTCCTGGTCAGAAGGCGGACGGCCTGATCGTATGTCAGGCCATACTTCCCGGCGTACTTCGAATAGAAGTCGCCTATGTCGCGCCGGATCGCTTTCGCGGCCCGGTCGTATTCCTGGAACATTTTCGCCGTTAGCCCGACGCCGCGAAGATAGGCTTCATTCTCACGTTGAAGGGCGCGGGCGATCCAGTATTCCTTATTCCGCATCATTCAGGCCACCAGCCTTTCCGGCGGCCCCTTCCTCGCCCTTCTGGGCCGTCTGTGGGACGTTTCCGGCTCCCATGGTGTCGTCGAACAGACCTTCCCCAAACTCCGCCATAGCGGCCTTCTTTTCGCTGTCCAGTTGGGCCAGTTCTTCGTCGACGTCCGTTACCCAGGGGTGATTTTGAAGGATCGTCCGTTTGGAGATCAGGCCGTCACTGGTTCGGGCGTTGTTGATGATGTCCGTTTCATTGACCGGAAGGTCCATGTTGAATACTATGTCGAAGTCCTCGTTCGTGAAGTCGCCCCGGCCGGTGATCTGGAAGTAGACGTCAATGAACAGTTTCAGGCGGTGGAAGGTGTCTTTCAGTTCGGTTCCCAGGGAATCACAGTCGGCGTCCAGGTCCATATATCGGAAGTTGATCGCCGATCCGCTGGCGTTCCCCAGTTCCGGGTCCTTCGTGTCCACGCCGGCCGCGAAGTCGTAAATGTCCCGGCGCTCATTGTCCAGGAAGGCCATGACAGCGTCAATGTTCAGGTCTGCCTGTAACTTATCCACGCCGCCGTCGGAAGTGACCTTGATCGCCATGTGTTCCTTCAAGTCCTTCAAGAACTCCGCCAGATCGGTTCCGCCGTAGTTTTTCAGGATATAAATGAACTTCGCCACGTCACGAAGGACGTCGGCCGTCACGCTGTTTTGCCAGTTGATGTCGTCGATCAGGTCCTTTATGAAGTAGCACAGGGGAAGTTCTTCTTCGTTGTACTTCAACCAGGCGATCGGAACTTCTTCCCAGTTGTAGGGTTTCCCGGCGACGGTGAAGTGTGGTTCAGTCCAGTCGTTTTCCTCGGTCCCGTGTTCCTTGTCGACGTAGAAGTCGCCGGCCCCGGTCCCGCCGAAGGCGTCCGTCTTGAAGTAGCGAACGCCGCCGGTCCACCAAAATTCGGCGTGTGTGATCGTGTGCTTCCTGGTCCCGACATAAATGATCTGGTCATAGAAGCGAATGAAGGCGTCCAGTTTCGTTCGTTCGGAGTCGCGCCACAGGGGAACGACTTCGGTCGACGGGACACGCATGAAGGCCAGTTCGCCGGCGTCGTCGAAGTAGGGCTGAATCCAGGCGATCCCGGACTTGACCGCGCCTTTCCCCAGGCTCTTGATCTTCCGGCGGAAGGTCTGGTCAAAGACTTTGTTCAGGGCTTCGCCATATTCTCCGCTTTCCGTGTCCACAGTCCAGGGCTTCGACAGAAGGTAATTCGCCTTCTGGTCCACCAGTTTTTTCAGGATAGGCCGTTCGATCTTCGCGTTCGATCGGTTGGCGACGTCGACCGTCTTCTTCTGAACGGAAGACCTGTTCCTGTAATACGATTCGGCTTCCAGTATGATTTGATATTGTTCGGACTTCTTGAACTCCCGGATTTCCTCACTGACGATCTGGGCCAGGGTCATAGTCGCTTTTTCAGGGTCGGACAGGATCAGGTTGATCCGGTCCATGACAGACAGTTCCATTTCCTCCACCTCACTTCAAAACTTCGATAGACGAACCGCGTCGCGGACGCTCCACGCCATAGCGAAGGGCCGCCATAGCGTCGTCCATGAACTCGACGGGTTCGTCGATATAAAGGCCCGTGGTCGGGTCCTTTTTCCACTTCCACTGTTGAACTTCTTTCAGAACATTCACACAGGAAGGGTGTATGTGTATCTTTCGGCCTTTCAGGAAGTCGATCTGGGCCTTCACGCTTCCAGGCTCCTTTTTCACGGGATAGGCGCGGAAGCCGGCCTTCTGCCATGTCCTGATCCGGTCTGGCTCCGCAGAATCGCAGAACATTTCAACACGCGGGTCAATCTTTGCCTGACGGGCCAGGCTGATAATTTCTTCGGTGTCCTTCTCGAAGACGTATATTTCCGAAGTGACGTAGATTTCGCCGTCCTTCCAGCCGACACCCAGGATCGCGTCGGCATGGTTGAAGCCGAAGTCCTGTCCGTAATAAAAGCCGTCGAAGTAGTCGCGCCCGGTAGGGAAGTTGTGGACTTCAAAGTTCGTCAGGATCAGGCCGCCCAGTTCGCCCCATTCACCCAGGCCATACACGCGGTAGCCGTCCGGGTCTTCTTCCTTGCGTCGCTCCATGCGGCGGGAATAGGCCGGGTCTATGAACCGGTTTGTCCTGTATGTCGAATGGTGGGTCAGAACGTCCGGATCGGACTTGTCGAAGTAGCGGGCCTTGATCCAGTGCGTCGCGCTGACCGGGTTGAAGGTCATTGTGATCTGATAATACAGATTCGGGTTCAGGTCGTCCAGGTTGCCACGAAGACGGTCGTCCAGAATGTCGACGTCTTCCGGAAGAAGTTCCGTCGCTTCCTCACACCATATCCAGACCAGTTTCCCGTTCTTGAAGGTGATGGACTTGATCTTCTCACGCTGGCGCTGGTCCTTGACGCCCCGGAAGATAATCCGGTTCCCGGTGATCTTACATTCCAGGGCAAGGGGGTTCAGGTTGACCTTCCAGAAGCGGTCGGCGTAGGGGCCGAACATTCGATAGATCGCCGCCTGCAACTCTGCGAAGGTGCTGTCGCGGTTCGTTTCTTCAATCTTCCGGACGACGACCAGGTTCGCGCCCTGGTATGCCGGATCGGACAGTTTCGCTATGTAGTCCTGGGCGATATTCACGGACTTCCCGGAACCGGCGGACCCCTTCAAAATGCGGTAGCGGCCGCGCCATTCGTTGACAGGGCGGAAGATCGGGTTAAACTGGGCCGACGCCCTGAACTCAACTGTCTGGGCCGTAGTCATAATTGATCACCACCGTCACCGGGGCGGTGCTGTCCGGGCTGTCCTTGAACATTCCCAGGTGCTTTCCGCACAGTTCCAGGGCCTTCAACTTGTCCGCCAGGCGGACTTCCCGTTCCACGCCGTCGCCGTCTTCTCCGGGGATCACTTTCACCTTCACGGAAGCGATCGCGGCCGTGTCGTCGCGGGAAGCGTCAGTCAGGACTGTCGCGTCGGTCATGTTGATCACGTCGATCGCGTTCACGAAGGCGATTTTCCCCAGTTCCAACAGGACCCGGTCGGCGTTGATCCCGGTTCGCTTCGACCTTTCGGCCATAGCGCGGTCTATGCGCGCGCGGATTTCAGGTTTTTTCAGCAATTCACTTCCGATACTCCCCGCAGATTCCACGGAATATCCGGCACGGATCGCGGCCTGGGTCGCGTTCAGGTCGATCAGGTATTCGTCACAGAAGACTTCATTCTTCTTCGTCAGTTTTCCCACGATTCTTCACCGTCCTTTCTGTGGGTGTCCATTCCTTTTCGGGCAACAGAAAAGGAACGCCTGTGAAGACGTTCCTTTCTGCGCCCTATAAAAAAGGAGGTCGGGAACTGGGCAAGGTTCCCTTGTAGCATTTTCTCACACTCTTATAGCCGTTACAAGTGCAAGTATGTGCAGACTTATGCAAAGATGTGCAATCATGTGCAAAAAGTTTTCCGCCGACGGGAAGGTTCATTCGATATTCCCGTGAAGGCGGATATATTTCCGGACCAGGCGGTCGACGGCCGTTTTCCTCTGGCGGCTGACGGTGGAAATATCCATGTCCAGAAGTTCAGCGGCCTGGGCGTATGTCCGGCGCGGATAGTACAGAGTCAGAAGAACGATCTTCGACTTCGCGTCCATTGTCAGGATCGCTTCGTGTACGTTTTCAATCTGGCGTTGTCGTTCTTCCAGGGCGTCGGTCGCTCTCTTTGTTCTGGCGGTCCGGCGCTGGATCGCGTCGGCCACCTTTACCAGAAGGCCGTCAGGGTCGGGGGACGACTGGACGCGGGGCGTATCATATCGGACGCCGCGCGGGTAGGCTCTGGCCCTGATTGCTTCCAGGTCTTCTTCCAGGGCGGCGCGCTCTGCGTCGATCTGCGCTTCAATAGTCGACATTTCCTGGTCGTGGTTCTTCAATATGTCGTAGACGCGGCGGGCCGTCTGGTCCGCGCGGTCTTTCTTTTCTTTGGCGTCCATGCCGTTCACCTTCTTTCCTGCGGGCGTCAGAAGGGAAGTTCACCGTCTTCCCCGTCAATCTCTGCGAAGCCCTCGTTCTCCATGTAACCGGCGGCCAGGCTCCCGGCCGGCTGATCCTCTGCGGCGCGGCGGGATTCCGCGAACTCGACTTCATCGGCCACCACTTCGAAGCGGGTTCTTTTGTTCCCGTCCTTGTCAGTGTATGGGTCGACCCTGATCCGGCCGGACGCGATAATCACGCGCTGGCCCTTGCGGAAATACTTCGCAACGAACTCCGCAGTCTTCCGCCAGGTCGTGACGGGTATGAAGTCCGCTTCCTCGCGGTTGAACTTTCGGTCGACGGCCAGGGCGAAGGTTGCCACAGGGACGCCGTTTGGCGTGTGCTTCAATTCCGGATCGCGCGTCAGGCGTCCGGACAGTTTCACGTCGTTCATATAGAATCACCTTCCTTCCATGCTTGGGCGAACTTCGTGATCCGGTACAGTTCGCCCCAGGGGTCTTTCTTCTGGGCGCGGCCCCACAGGAACAAGGCCACGCCGATTTTCAATGATTGCCAGGTCGTGATCGGCCCGGTCCCGTTCGCCAGTTTGCGGACAAATGATTTCCCGTGATAGCGAAGGCAAGCGAACGCCACCACACAGGGAAGGGCCTGGTCTTCGGGTATGTCCAGGGCTTCGGCCCACTTCTTCGCGGCTTCTTCGCTTCTGCTCACGGAGTCACCTCCGTCACGATATACAGGCGGACCGCCTGGCGGCCGAAGACAAGGGCTTCGTGGTGGTCTTCGAAGTAGATGTCGACGGCGTTCCCCTTTATGGCTCCGCCGCGATCCTGGACCACTCGTTCGCCCAGGCCGTCTATGTAGACGACGGTCCCAGGGGGAAGGACGTCCCAGTCGGCCGCGATCGTGACGCCCTGTTCGGCGACGGCTCCGCTTGCTGTGTAGACGATTCCGTCCGGGCGGTTCAGCGCCCAGGAACCACAGCACTTTTCACAAGAACAGTACGCGGTCGCTTCGTATTCGATCCATTCCGGTTCTTTCGGTTCCGGTTCCGGGGCAGGTGGCTGTACGGCCACGGTGGCGACTGCCGGCGGCCCTGTCGGCTTACTCTCTGCCGGCTGTGTCCCGGTTCCCTTCGCGGTCCATGCACACGCGGCCAGGGCCACCAGGGCCAGCAGAAGGACGGTGGATAGTTTCTTCATAGGACCACCGCCTTTCACACGAACGCCTTTGGCGGCGTCACCAGGTCGGCCGAAGTCGGCCGCCATAGGTGCAAGCATAGGGCGTGGTTGTTGACGTAGTCTTCCTTCGCTGGGTGGTACTCGACAGCCCATTCGTCAGGCTCGAAGAACATATCCTTGATATGGCACATTTCTTCCCAGGTCGGACAGGTCTTTCGTTTTGTGTTACAAGGGGTAACGCTGACGTGGTCCCAGCCGCCGCCGTTGCTCGCGATCACCATGAAGGACCTTCCGCCCACGAAGACCTTAAAGACGCCGTTATGTTCGTCGCCGGTACTTCCGAATATATGGCGGGCGTCCACTCGGTACTTATTCAAATAATTTAGGTTTTTTACTTCTTTTCCTCCGTTTTCACCAGCCGGGCCTGTTCCCAGAAGCCGCGCTCATGCGCGGCCTTCTCTTTTGCGCTTTCCATGACTTTTTCATAGTTCCGGTATCTGGCGCGCTTTGCTTCGGCTCCGGCCAGAATATCTTCGATCGCCTGGTCGACCATGTCTGGCGGGTAGTAGTTCCGGGGATAGCGGCCGGACAGGTCGTTCTTCGGCTCTGTCATGGTCAGAATGATATTGAACCGATAGGACAGGTGTTTCTTCCCGGCGTGGTCAGCGATCCGAAGACTGTTCGCCACGCCGTAGTCGAACTTCAAGTAAACGCTGTTGGTGGAATAGGAGTCGTAACGGTGGATCAGGACCTTTCCGGCCAGGCGGTCGCACACATACGCGGCCAGGTCCCGGATCGTCTTCGTATTCTCATTCACCGGCGTCACCGCTTTTCAGGGCGGCCAGGGCTTCGGCCGCGTCCCCAGGGTCCAGGAATACCGTCCGGCCGATGTCGTGTTCGGTGAATTGCATGGACGCCCAGGCCGTCGTTCCAGGCCGTCCGCGAAGGACACTGAACGACGTCAGGCCGTCGGCCCCAGACCCGACAAACATGACGGTCGCCGAAATGACCCGCCGACGGTGGATCACATAGACCGTTCCGTTCGGCTTGACCGGAAGAAATACGCCGCCGGCGTGATTGAAGTCGGCCAGAATATCCCGCGCCAGATAGTCCATGACGCCTTTTCCGACTTCGTATGTCTGGCGGTGTTCGTTCGCGTGATATGCGATCCGCCGCTTGATCTGGTCGCACATAGCAATTTCAGCCGACGTTCTATTGATTTCACATGATTTCATTCGTTTTCACTTCCTTCCACTTCGTCGCCCCAGACGTCCCACCCTTGGGCCGCCTGTCTTGCGAACAGTTCGATCATAGTACTCCCCCCCCCCCGCAAGTCGGGCGATCCTGTCGCGGGTTTCCGCCGGCTTCTCGCTGTGCCGGCCGATCGGGGTGTCGATTACGCTATGGACCGACCGGGACGCGCGCTTCGGGCTTCCTTTCGTCGCCAGAAGGCAGACTTCCGGGTTCGCTCTGGTCCAGTTACCCAGGCCCCAGAACCAGCCAGGGGACTTCCGGTTTCGCTTCACCCATACGAAGGCGGCGGTTTTATACTTGAAGCCCCACCGCCTGATCGTTTCCAGGGCGATTTCCAGGTTCGGGAATGTCGCCCACATGAACAAAAGGCAGTCGTCGGCGGCTATGTCCTGAACCGGAAGGTCATATATGTCTTCGGGCTTCATGGTGTGATAGTGCCGGGTCACATTCCGTTTTTTCCCGCCGGCGGCGTAGGACCAGGGCGGGTCGGCATAGATCACGGAATACTTCTTCTTCGGGAACGGAATCACGCCTGATCACCTTCCTTCTGGATCGGTTCGTAGCAGTCACAGCGGATAGTCCGGTCGGATTCGTCCGCGTGGATCGGTCCAGGAAGTCCGGCGTCTGCGCGCTCGATCGCCTTCACGCAATAGTCACCTTCGCGGCCTTTCGCTTCGTCCTTGATAAACTGGACGTTCTGGCATTCCCGACAGGAAAAGGCGTATTTCCATTTTTGGCGACTGGGCTTTCGCTTTCTCACGCTTTCACCGCCTTTCCTCTGGCGGCCACGATCTCGGCCGACCGGATCATGGTGTATTCGGAAAAGGCCATTTCCCGGACTGTGTCGGCGGTCAGAAGGACCAGGTATTCGTCGCCGTAGCCGTCTTCGCCGTACTTTCGGCCGGCGCGCTCGTTGCACAGGTCCAGCTTCCGCCGGGCGTACCGTTCAGCCCTGTCGAAGAAGTCAGGGGCCAGGGCGGCCCCCATGCTTTCTTCGACTCTGGCCTTCAATGTACCGGACCCGATCATTCGTCTTCGTCTTCCTGGCCGGCGGCGATCCGGCGAAGAACTTCGTTCACAAGTTGCTTCGAAGTGAATCCGGACAGAAGGGCTTCGTCAGAAAGTTCGACTTCGTCCTGTTTCAGCGACAGGCAGATTTCAGAATCCACGAACAAAGCCGGGCGAACGCCGCTGTAGCCGCTGAACGCAAGGTCGTAGCTCAAACCGCCGTCGGAAGTGACATCCCGCACGCGGTCCGCGTAGCCGGCGTACGGGGTGATCGTCCATTCCCAGTCGTCAATCTCCAACAGGCCCGCGTCGTAATACTTCCGAACAAGGGGTTCGGGCAACATAGCGACCTTGCACGTCGCATATCCATAACGGTTCGTTCCGTCGTGGTCAGACAGGTCCCAGGCGGATTCCCGGACCTTGTCGGCCGGGATCACGCCGGCGGCGTCCAGGTTCCCCAGAAAGTCGGTGTTCAGGTCGTGGCAAAGGGTAGAGAAGGCGAAGTTATTCGCGGCCGGTTCCGGCTCCATGCGGTTATAGGTGAATGGTCGGACGGTGAAGGGGCGGTTCCCGATCGGTTCCTTCGCGGCCAGAAGGGTTCGACCGTCGGTGAAGTGTTCCAGGACGACCACTTCCACGGGGCCGGCGTTGAAGTAGGTCCCAGGGGCCAGGTTCTTAATTTTTGCGCTTACTGCCATTTTGTTTTCCTCCATCATATTCTTCGATCGTGACTTCGACGCGCGGGTTCTTCGGGTCCAGGGCGAAGTCGTCGCTGAATCCTTCGATTTCCGACCAGCCGTCATTTCGAAGGACGCCGGCTTCGACCAGGGCGTCCTGAATGAACTTTTTCGCAAAGGCGATATTGTCCTTGTCGCGGCGGCGGCTGGGTTCGACCCACAGGTAGCGGATCACCACAGGGCGGGTGAAGCGGACGCCCCGAAGTTGTGTCCGGATCATGTAGCCGATCACGTTCTGGGCCTGGCGCTTCATGGAAGCGGCCTTGTACTTGCCCTTGTATGACCGTTCCGCGTCGATGTACTCATTCAGTCCCGGCAACAGGCCGGGGATTGTCAGTTTATATTTCTTCATTGGTCTTGTCCTTTCGTCAGGCCCAGGATTCGCCGGGCGGCGTCCCTTCGGTCGGTGGCGTTCGCTGTTCTGCGGGACGCTCCAACCATTTTCAGGCGGATCGGACACATTTCCAGGACCCGGTCGTAAATGCGCTTGTAGGCCAGGGAAGGCGGGTTTTCCAGGTCCTTCAAGGACAGGTTTGTCGTGATGATCACGGGCTTCCCGGACCTTGCCCTGGTGTCGACCACGTTGTAGACCTGTTCGACGGAATAGGACGTGTCCCGTTCGACGCCCAGGTCGTCGATCACCAGAAGGGAATAGTGTTGAAGGCGGTCAATCCGCTTCTGTCGTTCGTCGTCAAAGGACCCTTGAAGGCTGTTCAGGATTCGCGGGAAGTTGGTCACGCTGACACTGACCAGCCGTTCCAGAAGGGCGTTCGCGATTGCACAGGCCAGGAAGGACTTCCCGGTCCCGACGTCGCCATAGAACAGAATCCCGATGTTCTGGGCCTTCATTTCCTCCCAGTTCTCGACGTAGCGGCGACAGACGTCGCTGACTTTTGGGTTCCGCTGGTCGTCCTGGGCGAAGGTGTACTGCAAATAGGCCGGGTCCGTGATCCCGTCGCGGCGAAGCCGGTCCATTCGTTGCTCAAACTCCCGGCGCTCTCTGTCGGCCTTCTCTGCGTCGGCCTTTTCCTGGCCGCATTTGCACAGACAGCCGACGCGGATCGTCTTCGCGTCCCGGCCGATGGACGGGACCGCTGGAAGGGTGACGTCCATTTGCTTCCGTTCGTGGCAGTTGCCACAGCACAGGAAGCCTTCGTCGTCGAAGTAGTCGTCTGGTTCCTGGTTTTGAAGGCTTTTCTGGACCATACCGGCCAGAACGCCGCCGATTGCGTTCATAGCGATCACCGTCCTTCCAGGAAGTCTTCGTCGTCACCATAGTCCTTCTTCGGCGCGGCTCCCTTCGGGGGCTGGGACGGTACGTCAGGCCGGTCGTCTTCCTCCCAGCGGCGGCCGCGAATGAACGTGGCCGGGTAGCAGATAAACGATCCGCCGTCCTTCGTCCACTGGTCACAGGTCTTCCAGCGTTCCACGCCGGCGACGATCAGTTCGACCAGGTCGTCGTCCGGGTTCAGTTGGCCCCAGGCTTTCAGGGCGTCCTGTTTTCCGACCCGGCGCGGATATACAGCCCAGAAGCGATCAAAACCGCGCGGCGTCCCCGTCGCCCCGGTTGGGCGCGTTCCCGTTTCTCGTTCCTCGTTCTCGTTTACGTTTTCGTTCTCGTTTACGGGGACTTTTGATTTCATTTGATTTCCTTTCCTTTGATTACAAGTGTTATCAAATGAAACAGGAAGGGGGAACTTGCTTTTCTTCGCTCTCTGTTGCTGGTGCTTGTCCCACGACATAAGTTTCAGGTATTGCTTCCCGTCCTCGCTGGCCGTGTAGGTTCCGACCATGCCGGCGGCGACCAGTTCAGACAGCCAGGCCCGGATTTTCTGTTCCTTCGGTGGGTCCAGGGGGAAGCACATGGACGCCAGGATTCGCGGATTTCCGTAGTACAGGCCGAAGTCGTCCGCCTTGACCACCAGTCGCCAGAAAAGGCGCTCGGCGTCCGCGCTCACCTCCGACAGCGATTCGCTGGTAGTGATTGATTCTTTGATTATGCGGCTCGGCACGTTTGCCACCTCCTTTTACAATGCTTTTTGACAGGTCCGACAGGCTTCGCGGCCATATTTCCGGACGGAATAGTCCTGTTCGGCCTTTGTGATTGGTTTCCCGCAGATCGGGCAGACTGACCCGTTCTCTGCCTGGGGCGCTGGTGTACCCGCTGGCGCGCCCTGGCGGCCCCTGGGGGCCTGTTTGCCCTGTCCCTGGGCGTTTCCCTGGGTGGTTGTTCCCTGGCCGCCCTGGGCTGTTTGTGGCGGTCCCTGGACCCTCTTGTTCATGTCGAACCGGACGTTTCCGTTCCGGTCCGCGATCACCAGTTCGCAAATCTCCCGGCGGTCGTTATAGGCGACGTGGGTGACGGTGAAGCGGGTGTTCGAATAGCATTTCAGGACTTCCTTCCGCCCGTTCTGGCCTTCGGAATAGAACTCGTTGTCGGCCAGTTCGACATAGATGAAGGGGCCTGTGTAGAGTTCGCGGCCGATCCCCACGTTGAAGCCGGCGCGCTTGAAGGCGTCGGACGCCTGGCCTTTTTCTTTCTCGGTGTTGCTCTCGACGCCGACGTCCTGTTTCCGGACCCAGGCGCGCTTCTCTGCGTCCCAGATGTCGATATTACAAAACAGGTTCCCGTTGATCACTTCATGGGTTCGTTGCCAGTTCCCAGGGCCGAAGACCTGGTCAAGAATCCGCATATCGACGCGGGCGTCCTTGTAAAGCAACAGGACAGCGCCGACACGGCCTGTTTTCGCGCGGCTGACGCTCTGAACGCGACATTCGATGTCTTTTTCCGTCAGAAGGGGAATGTCGTTCCTGACGGCCGCTGGCGGGTCCAGGGCGGCCTGTTCGGCCGCCTGGGTGGTCGTTTTCTTATCTGCCATGATCCCGCCCCCTTTACTTGATCTGAATGTTCCGGTTCTCGACCAGGGAAGCCCCGGTCACGTCTTCGCCGGCCTGGATCGCCTTCTTGATCGCGGTCTTGTCCGGCTTTGTGGTCACTGTGGTCGTGACGTAGTCAACCGGAAGCGCCGCTTCGTCGTCGATCTGGACCTGGATAGACTTCCGGAAACTGATCCGGGCCTTTGCGGTTTCGACCTTGTCCTTCCCGACAGTCACCAAGCACGAAGACAGGTACTTCTTCACACTGTCGACGCGGCGTTCAACGGTCTTCCGGCGGGTCGACAGGTTTTCTTCCTCTGCTTTCAGGTCAGCGGCGAAGGCTGACAGGTTCTTGATGTAACAGGCCACGCTTTCGGCCTTGTCCTCGAACTGGGCGTCCAGTGCTTCCACGGCGTCGAAGTTCATGATCTCGCCGGTTTCTTCGTCCACTTCCAGGCCGTCCAGGGCTTTCAGGAAGTCGGCGCTGATTTCATACAGGCTTACGTTCATTCCGCTTTGCCCCCTTTCAGAATGTCCAGGGCGTCAGCGACGGCACGGTCAACGTCACGCCAGCCGACTTCGACGCCATTTTTACGGGCTTCAAGAAGGTTCGACAGGGTGGAGATAGCGGCCGCGATTGCGGCGTCTGCTTTGTCGGCGCGGGTTCTCTGCTCTCTGGCAGTTTCCCAGGCGGCCGCACTCTGGCGGCGCTCGAAGTCAAGGTCCCGGCGGGTTTCAGCGCCTTCGACCAGGACGTCCAGGGTGAACGCCTTCACGGCGTCGGTATCATAAAAGTTCAGTTTCGGCATATTGAAAACCGTTCCTTTCTCTGCTATAATGCAGTTAGTTCTTTTTGGAATGGGCCGTTTCGGTTGTTGTGGTGACGACGAAACGGTCCTTTTCTACTTCTTCAACGATAATTTTTCGCGCGCCCAGAAGGACAAGGGCTTTGACGACTTGTCCGACCTGTACGGGCGACAGGGTCTTCGCGGCGTACTTCACGCGGCTTCCTCCTTTCCGGTTCGGTATAGTCGAACGCGCCGGACAGGTTGCAGAACAGGACCCACAAGGCCATAAGCGCGAACACGCGGATCATTCCAGGGAAAAGGGGAACTATGTCCTGTTCGATGGCTCCGACCGCGCCCAGCATAAGGAAAAACAGGACGAAGGCGATCACGCCGCACACGGTTTTGAACTTAGACATTTAAGCCACCCCCCCCCCGAAGAACTGAACGCCGGTTTCGACCAGGGAGTCCAGGGAAACGGTCAGGTCCCGCGCTCCGTAGGGCGCGCCCTTGATTCCGTACAGTTTCGCCGCGTCTTTACAGTTCAGGACTTCATATTGCAGTTGCGCGAAGATGTGCTGTTCCAGGTCCTTCCCCTTGTCCGGGTCGTAGTTCTCGACGGCGCGGATCATGCGGATCGCTAACTGCTGGAAGACGTCTTCGTCGTCCAGGCCGGCGGCACTGATCAGACGCCGGTTCTTGTTGATGGTCCACCAGATACAGCCCAGATGTGTTTCGACCAGGGCGTTTCGCTCCTGGGTGGTGATCGTCCACTTCAAGGCTGTCACCTTCCTTCCATGCGCGCCCTGACGGCGGAATAGAAGTCTTCCGGGGTCATGTCGGGCGGTACGGTTAGGGCGATCGTGTGGAACTGCTTCCGGCATTTCGTACATTCCCGGCGTTCTATCGCGCCGGCTGTCCAGACATTCACGCTTCCGCCGCGTCCCTGGGATAGACCGATTTCCCCGCAAAACGGGCAGATCACACGAAGGCCATTCTTCGCGATTTTCCCGTCTTCACAGATCACACCGTTTGTCTGCTGACTCACGATTTCCTTCATTCGCCCACCACCTTTTCTTCCTGCGCGTCGGTACGCTTGCCCTTTTTCTTTTTCTGGGGAAGGGTGATCCCCAGTTTCGCGGCGCACGTCCGGCCATAACCGACTTCGCGGAAAAACGGGTCCTTCAATCGGCGGCCACAGCGCCCACAGGTATCAGACATTTGCGTTTCCCTCCTTCTTTCGTCCACGGCGGCGAAGGCCCTCCTGGACCCGCTTCTGGGCCAGTTCCGGGTCATACGCCGGGCGGAAGTTCTTGTCCAGGGTGACGCCGTCCTGGCCGCGCTTCAACTCGGTATAGACGGTGGTTCGCGACACGCCGATCTTCTGGGCGATTTCGCCGGCGATCGCCCCGTTCGCATACATGGAAGCGATCGTCTTTCGGTCGTCGAACTCGATCGTTTTGAACTGTCTTGCCACGTTTTCACCTTCTTTCTTTTCCTTTGGCGGCGTCACCAAAGGTTTTTGTCGGGGTCCCCGTTGGTCTGCTCAACGTCCGGGTTGTAGATTACAGTGACGACGTCTTCGTAATGCTTCGCGGCCACGATCTCGACTTCCCACAGGACATTCCACGTCGCGACCTTGCAGATCAAATCGACCGCAAAGTCAGCCGTGACGACTTCGCCGTCCATAGACACCAGGTAGAACTTCTTCACGTCCAGACCGGAGGTCTTCACGACGATATTTTCAAGCATTTTCCGAACGGTCATTTTCTTCATAACCAGGACCCCCACATAAAAAAATTAGACTGTGCGAAGGCCGTTGACCTTTGCACAATCTAATATTAAATCCCGCCGTGCGTCAAAGCGCCTCTAAAAAATATTGACAAGGTTCGAGTGGGCGGTATATAATTTTTGTTTGTGAAAATTACAGAATGGATGGGCAAAGATTATGAATGTGATCGGCTTCGACAATGAAAAATACATGCGCGAGCAGTCGCGCAACATAAGAGACAGAATCGCAAAATTCGGCGGCAAGCTGTACCTCGAATTCGGCGGCAAGCTGTTTGACGATTACCACGCATCGCGCGTACTGCCGGGCTTTGAGCCGGACAGCAAGGTCAAAATGCTGCTTAAAATGAAGGACGAAGCGGAGATCGTTATCGCCATTTCCGCCGACGATATCGAACGCAACAAGCGCCGCGGCGACCTCGGCATCACCTACGACGAGGACACGCTGCGCCTTATCGACGCATTCCGCGGCATCGGTCTCTTTGTCGGCAGCGTGGTCATAACCCACTACCGCAGCCAGCCTGCGGCCGAGCTGTTCCAAAAGCGGCTCGAAACGCTGGGCATCAAGGTCTATCGCCACTACATAATTCCCGATTACCCCTCGAACGTTGAGCTTATCGTATCTGAGGACGGCTTCGGCAAGAACGACTATATTGAAACCGAGCGCAGCCTCGTCGTTGTCACGGCGCCCGGCCCCGGCAGCGGCAAAATGGCTACCTGCCTCAGCCAGCTTTATCATGAGCATCTGCGCGGCATAAACGCAGGCTACGCGAAGTTTGAGACCTTCCCGATCTGGAATATTCCGCTCAAGCATCCGATAAACCTCGCCTACGAGGCGGCGACCGCCGATCTCGACGACGTTAACATGATCGACCCCTTCCATCTTGAAGCTTACGGCGAGACCACGGTAAACTATAACCGCGATGTTGAGATCTTCCCCGTTCTCAACGCTATCCTCACTCGCATATACGGCGAGAGCGCATACAAAAGTCCCACCGATATGGGTGTCAACATGGCCGGCAACTGCATCATAAGCGACGAGGCCTGCCGCAATGCCTCCAAGCAGGAGATCATCCGCCGCTACTACTCTGCGGCCTGCGCACTGCGTCAGGGTCTGGGCACGGTCGAAGAGGTACGCAAGATCGAGCTTATCATGAACTCGATCGGCCTTTCGTCAGCCGACCGTCCTGTCGTTGCCGCCGCAAACGCGCGTGCGGAGGAAACAGGCGCTCCGGCTGTCAGCATTGAGCTGCCTGACGGAACGATAGTTACCGGCAAAACAAGCTCGCTGCTCGGTGCATCCTCGGCCTGCCTTATGAACGCGCTTAAAAAGCTTGCCGGCATAAATAAGGAGCTGCTGCTCATTGCTCCCAGCGTCATCGAGCCTATCCAGCACCTGAAAATAGAGCACCTCGGAAATCACAATCCGCGCCTGCACACCGACGAGCTGCTTATTGCGCTTTCCATTTGCGCTGTCACAAATCCGCTGGCAGAGCTTGCGATTGATCAGCTCGGCAAGCTGCGCGGCTGCGAGGCTCACTCGACCGTCATTCTCTCACGCGTTGACGAAAATCTTTTCTCCAAGATCGGCGTCAACATCACATATGAGCCGAAGTATCAGGCAAAGAAGCTTTATCACAAAAAGTAAAATTTTCAAAAAGGCAAGCAAAAATGCTTGCCTTTTTTGCTGCTATATTTTAAAATCAGCTCAAAGGAGTGATAAGCATGACAGTTTTAGTTACCGGCGGCATGGGCTACATCGGCAGCCACACCTGTGTTGAGCTGCTCGAGCAGGGCATGGACGTCGTGGTCATAGACAATCTTGTAAACAGCAGCGAAAAGGCCAAGGAACGCATCGAGGAGATCACGGGTAAAACTCTGTCTTTTTATAAGGCCGACGTGCGCGACCGAAAAAAGCTCGACGAGATATTTTTATCGCACGATATCGACTGCGTCATCCACTTTGCCGGGCTTAAAGCCGTCGGCGAATCTGTCGAAAAGCCGCTTGAGTATTACGACAACAACCTCGGCTCAACGGTAACGCTGTGCGAAGCAATGCGCGCGCACGACGTCAAAAAGATCATTTTCTCATCCTCGGCAACGGTGTATTCCTCGGATAACGACATGCCGCTGTACGAGACCTCGCGCACCGGAAAATGCACGAATCCCTACGGCTGGACAAAGTATATGTGCGAGCAGATCCTGCGCGACTATGTAAAAGCCGATCCGAGCTGGAGCGTTGCGCTTTTGCGGTACTTTAACCCTGTCGGCGCACATCCGAGCGGACTTATCGGCGAGGATCCGAAGGGCATTCCGAATAACCTCATGCCGTATATCTCACAGACCGCCATCGGCAGATTTGAATATCTGCGCGTTTTCGGTGACGACTACAACACCCCCGACGGCACCGGAGTGCGCGACTATATCCACGTTGTTGACCTTGCACGCGGCCACGTTGCGGCAATATCGTACATGGACTCGCACCCGGGTGAGCTTATCTTCAACCTCGGCACAGGCAAAGGATGCAGCGTTCTCGAGCTTGTGCATGCGTTTGAAAAGGCAAACAAGCTTACCGTTCCGTACAAGATCGTAGGCCGCCGCGCCGGCGACATTGACGAGTGCTACTGCTCGCCGGAGAAGAGCCGCCGCGAGCTTGGCTGGTCGGCGCAGTATAACGTTGAGGACATGTGCCGCGACTCATGGCACTGGCAGACCCTTAACCCCAACGGCTACAGAGACGAATAAAAAATTTCCGTGCTTTCCGCACGGAAATTTTTTATTCAAACAAGCAGCAGCCCGACGAAAAAGGCTTCCTATGCGCACCGCCGAAAGGCCGAAAAACACGACAGTTATCATATCCGTCAGCGCCAGAGGTACGCTGAACCCCTCCGGCATCGTGTCTTTTGTAATTTTATTCTTTCTGCTCATGGTTTGCACGCGGCTTTTTTCTTTCACATTCGATATATAAAATAGCACACCGCCGCAAAAATGTCCACAGGCCATGCGAATCGTTTGATTCGCATGGCCTGTTCGATTAATAGCGTAATTTCACCTTACAGCATCTCATTTCAGAAAGTCGATGATATCGGAATTAAACTTCTCTGGTGAATTCATCATCATGTGATGCGACCCTGTTCCTACGCCCGGAAAGCGGCTCCACCGGCAGTCGGCAATAACGCTGACCATCCATTTGCAGCACTCTTCAGTCGTAGCATGGCTGACCTCGCCGCTTATAAGCATGGTAGGCACAGTTATTCTCTGTATTACATCGCGCCAGTCCTGATTTATATGGTCACGCATGAGCTTCGGCAAAAAGTCTATCGCCTGCTCCTGAGCGACCTGATCGTATATATACTGCTTCTCAGGGCTTTCGGGGAAAAGGCCCAGGCGGAAATACCTGTCGAAGGCGCTCATACCTTCATCCCAACCGTGTTTGAAGGAATTGCACAACTGCCATAAATCGATACGCTGTCCTCCGTACCGTCTTACCTCTTCCTCGGTGTCATCTGGATTTGCCCACAGGAAAGGCGCCTCATCGACAAGGATCAGCTTTTCGATATCATCCTGCCCAAAGAGATCTATGTAGCACCAAATGACACTGCAGCCCATCGAATGACCTAACCAATAGGCTTTTTCCACACCGAGAGACTTGAAAAACTCATTTGCATCCTTAGCAAGACGCGAAAGGCGCTGGCCGTATGCCGGGTGCTCCGACTCACCGTGTCCCCTGTGTTCAAGGATATAGACATGGTAATGCTTGCTTAGCTCTTCGATGTTAAGGCAATATTCCTTTGCGCTGCCGCTCCAGCCCGGCATTATAAGAAGCGGCTTACCCTCGCCCTTATGGACGACATGAAGTTTAACATTATCCGATGTAGTGAACCACGACTCATTTACTTGGATCGAATTTGGGTAAACATACATACCGCTTGTCCTCCTTATTTGCTTGCATGCTTCAGCTTATAGCTCTGATAAGAGTCGTATGCAACAACTGTGATCAGCACTGCACCGCTTACGACCTGCTGCCAGTAGTCGCTGACGCCGGCCATTACCAGCCCGTTTTTAAGTACACCCATGATAAGCGCGCCAAGCAGTGCAGACGTGATCTTGCCCGACCCGCCGGAGAAGCTGATTCCGCCGATAATAACAGCAGTGATTACGTCCATTTCAAAACCTGCATAGGAGTTTGCATTACCCTGGCCTATACGGGCACACATGATCAGGCCGGCAAGGCCTGCCATGAAGCCAGCAATAACATAGGATGCACGCTGGACCTTTTCGGTCTTGATGCCGGATAGCTTTGCCGCTTCGATATTACTACCCACAGCATAGAAGTGCCGCCCCTGATATGTGCGCTTCATAAACCATGCAGCAGCAATATACAGGACTATCATGATGATAACGGGAACGGGAATAGCACCAAACAGCTCGCCCTTGGACAGCATTTTGAATTGCTCGGGAACACCATAGATAGATACGCCGCCGCATATGAGGTATCCTGCACCCTTTACGGCCGTCATGATTCCCAAACCGCAGATCATCGGAGGTATTTTTGTTTTTGTAATCAAAAAGCCCTGAATATAACCGATTATCGTAGTTGCAAGAAGTGCCGCAATTGCAGCAGCCCAGCTGTTGATGTTCATATCGACCATCATATAGGCTGCTATTATCGTTGAGAACGACATCACAGATCCGCAGCTGATATCGATTCCGCCGGCTATGATCACCAAGCCGCCTCCGATACCGGCAATGGCTATCATCGAAACCTGGCACAAAATAGTCATCAAGGAATTAACTTTAAGGAAATTGGGCGTTATTATACCGAACAATGCGATCAGCGCAATTAGGATAAATACCATTCGGTATCCTTTTACTACTTTTTTAATGGAATTACTCATGATGTTTTCTCCTGTATTCCCGAAGCCAGCTTCAGGATCTCAACTTGTGAAAAATCTTTTTTATCAAGTCCGCCGGTGCATTCTCCTTCATGCAGAACTATTATTCTGTCTGGAACACCCATTAACTCTTCCATGTCGGAGGACACCATAATGACCGCCATGCCCTTGTCAGTCAGCTCATTTATCAGCTGATATATCTCCTGCTTAGCCCCGACGTCAACTCCGCGCGTCGGTTCGTCAAATATAAGAACATCTGCCTCGGCCAGCAGCCACTTTGCAAGAACCACCTTCTGCTGGTTGCCGCCGGACAATGTTTTTGCAAGAACGCCGGCATGGGGCAGCTTGATTCGCAGGCGTTCAATGATCTCACGCTGTTTCTGTTCCTCGGTCTTAAAGTCCACCACACAATATTTGCTGATCGTTTCAAGTATGCATATGGACAGATTGAAGCCGACATCCTTTTCCAGCATCAGGCCGTGGAGCTTTCTGTCCTCCGGGATAAGCCCGATCCCGTTTTCTATTGCTTTAGACGGGGAATTGATATCCACCTTTTTCCCCTTAATGAATATTTCTCCGCTCTGCATCTTTTGCGCTCCGAAGATGGTGTTCACCAGCTCGGAACGACCGGAGCCGACAAGGCCTCCGATTCCCAAAACCTCTCCGGCTCTGACTGAAAATGAGACGTTTTTCACTCCCTCAGCAACAATGTTTTTTGCTTCAAGAACAACATCTCCGATTTTTGAATTACGCTCTGGGTAGGTGGATCCTATATCGCGGCCTACCATAAGCTTTATAAGCTCGTTTTTATCCGTATCACATGTATTCATGGTCTTTATCCATTGACCGTTTCTGAACACGGATACTCTGTCCGAAATTTCGAACACCTCGTCAAGTCTATGGGAAACATAGACGATGGTAACGCCTTTTTTCTTCAGCTCTTTTACTATGCGCAAAAGCACCTGAACCTCATGTTCGCCCAAAGGCGCAGTGGGCTCGTCCATTATGAGGAACTTAACGTTCATCGAGATCGCCTTTGCTATTGCAACAAGCTGTCTGTTGGCAGTTTTCAGGTTCTCGACGATATCTGTAGCCTTAAATGCGGTTATATCCATACTGTCCAGAATGCTCTGCGCCTTTTCGTTCATTGTGTTCCAATCAACAACAATGCTCTTTCCGAAGCGCGTGCCCATATAGATGTTTTCAGCCACAGAAACATGGGGAGCAAGAATCAGCTCCTGATAGATCACCTCAATGCCAAGCTGTCTTGAAAGGCCGGGATCCATAGCCGTGATCTTTTCCCCGTTAACAAATATTTCGCCCTCTTCCGGCGTTGCGGCACCGGCCATAACTTTGATCAGTGTGGACTTGCCGGCACCGTTTTCACCGCATATGGCATGAACCTCTCCGGGCTTGAAGCCTAATGAAACGTCATTAAGAGCAACAACGCCGGGATAGGTTTTGGTTATATTTTTTAATTCAACAATATAGTCCATAACATCCTCGCTGCAAAAATAACTGCGTTAAAAGTGGTAATGCTTCATTAGCAAAATGGCCGCCGTTTTTGGCGGCCATTTAAGGATCATGTTACATGTATTTCTCTACATTGCTTGCATCGATGATATACGGAGTCGGATACTCATATGCGTATGCGACATCCTGGCCATCCAGGCATGCAATTGCCAGGTCAACGAGAGACTGGCCTGCCGCGAAGAGATCATAGCCGATGGTCGCCTTGAAAACGCCGTTTTCTTCGGCAATGCAGGAAACTGCGCTTGCGCTGCCATCCATGCCGAATACAGCCGCCTTATCGCCGCCGATGCCGGCATCCTTCAGCGCCTCGGCTGCGCCGATGGCGATCGCGTCACAGAAGCAGACGAACATGTCAACGTCAGGCTCGGTAAGCAGGACCTTCTCTGCCCAGTCGTATGCCTTTGCAGTGCTGTTAAGGTCTTCGGTAATGCCGATATCGACCGCATTGGGAACGAGCTCTTTAAACTTGGTCACCATACCGTCGCAGCGAACTGCCATTGCCTCAACGGAGGAAATGGTTCCGAATGCGACCTTGATCTCGTCCTTGTCGGCAAGGTTTTTCTTTGCATAGTCGGCTGCCATTTCGGCAATCATTTCGCCCTCTGCATAGTTATCGGAAATGATCTCGGACGTATGATACTTGTTGCCAAAGCAGTAGCAGATAAGAGGAATGCCTGCTTCCATGCAAGCCTTGCTGATATCCTCGGTAGCCTCGGTGCTGTAGTAGCAGCAAATGATCGCATCGACGCCGGAGTTGATGTAGTTTTCAATCAGACGGATATCTTCGCTGGAGGTGTTGTTTGATGAGGTGACAGTGTATTTGCAGTTACGCTCTGCCGCACGTGCCTCGCAGCCCTTAGCGGTCGTGACATAGTATTCGTTTGCCATATCGACAAACATAACGCCGATATCATAGGCTTCGCGGTCAGCATCCTTGGAGGTATCTACCTTGAGCTGATCCAGAGGGGTAAGGGTGTAATCTTCGGGAATGTTTAGGTCTGCCGAGTCGTTCTGCTTATCGCCATTGTCTGTGCCCGAGGTGCAGCCTGCGATGCAGACGAGCATAGCCATGACCATCAGCAGAGCAATGATTCTGCGATTTTTCATGTTTCTTTCTTTCCTTTCTTTTCTTTTGTCTCGTTTGTATTTCTATGCTCACCGTGTGAGCTTAGCTACGATTTTCAGGCTCAGCCGTCGAGTACGATACCGCCATCGGCATCGGTGATCTCGCCGGTGCAGAAACTTGCAAGATCCGATGCGTAGAAAAGGACCACATTTGCAATTTCCTGCGGCTGAGCGCCTCTGTGCAGAGGGATAGAATTTATTATCTTTTCCGTTTTCTCGCTGTCCATAGAAGCTGTCATCTTCGTATAAGTAAGGCTCGGGCACACGGCATTGCAGTTAATATTGTATTTGCCGCCTTCCTTTGCAATGGCCTTCGTAAGCGCGTTTACTCCTGCCTTCGATGCGGCATATGCCGCAGTTCCGAGCAGACCGCCGCCGATTTTTCCGGCGACCGACGAAACGTTCACAATACGGCCGCCGCCTTTCTCTTTCATGTGATTGAACATCACCTGGCAGCCCACATAAAGAGCCGTGAGGTTAACAGCTATCGTTCTGTCCCATTCTTCCTGGCTGAGCTCAGAAAAGCTTGCTGTGCTTACTATACCTGCTACATTTATAAGGACATCGATTTTACCTGTTTCTTCAATGATCTTCGCATAGCCGCCGCGAATAGATTCCGGTTCGGCCATATCCATAATCACAGACTTTACTCGCCCTTCGCCAAACTCTTCATTTAAGGCCGAAGTAAAATCATCTATATTTCTGCGAGCGGTTAGTATAACGTTTCCGCCGCCTTCAAGGACACCTCTTACAACGGGCGTTCCTATTCCGCCGTTGCCTCCTGTTATAACAACATTTTTATTTGAAAAATCAAGACCAACCATTCTTAAACCTCTTTTCTGCGACTTTATTAGATCACTGAAAGTGATTTTACAGACGAAGCGACAGTTTGAATAAGAGCCATATGATCAAGTTTTCATAAGGGGGAGAATATAGAATATACTGCCGCCTCGTCCATTTTATAATACTGTATTCATTACATCAATATCAGATCAAGCATTTCGTCGGCTTTGATACCTGCAAAATACTTTTTCAGATCGATTTGAGCCAAGCGCTCTTTCAATTCTTTGGGCTCGAGGCTACAGCCGATCATTTCTCTTGAAAATTCGTCGGAATCTCCGCTTCCTAAATAGTCTCCGGAAAACGCCATTTTTTCAATAGCGCCGCCGACCACTTCCATGCTCAGGCTTATGCTTCCAACACCTTCGATACGCTGCTTTTTGTTTATCGAATATTTTGGGCTTTTGCCGAAGTTCCAATCCCATGTGGCATATTTGCAGTCTGTAAGCTTTTGAATATCGTTCAAAGCCTCATCGGAGGGGTTCCAATACTCTATCGGCTCAATTTCGTTAATTTTCGCGAGTATAAGCTCCTTGAACTGCTCCATACTCAACGAATTTTCGAGAAAATCGCTTATATTTGCCACGCGGCTTCGAACCGATTTGGTGCTTTTGGAAACGTATTTATTCTCCTGAACCTTCAAGGCAGACGCAATTTTATTAAGATTCGATGACAATAAAAGCGTGCCGTGATGCAGCAGTCTGTTGCGGTGAATATACTGAGAATTACCGGAAACCTTTTTCCCGTCAACGACCACATCGTTACGCCCCGTAAACTCAGCATTTACGCCCAGAGATTTCAGCAGCGAAATAATTGGAGCGAGAAATTTTGCGAAATCCAAATCGGCATGCTCACTAACACCTGTTATAAAGCTGAAATTCAGGTTCCCCAAGTCATGATATACGGCGCCTCCGCCTGTAAGCCGGCGGACGACCCTTATATTATTCTCGCTGACATAGCTTAGGTTGATCTCTTCAACGGTATTCTGGTGTCGCCCAACAATTATGGCATTGTCGTTCTGCCACAGCATAAAGCAATTTTGCTGCGAACCGACAGTAGTCAGAACATACTCCTCAAAGGCCAGATTATACTGCGGATCTGTACTTTTTGTTTCGATATAGAGCATAAATATTCCACCGTGTCATTCACTTTTTACAAGGTCAACACTTTCAATTAACATTATGTATTGCATGCTTATCAACTGCAAGCGCCGCTTCACGGAGGCCTTCCGAAACCGTAGGATGGCAATGTATCGTGTCGATAAGCTCATCAACGGTACACTCAAGTTTAATTGCAAGCGCTGCTTCCTCGATGAGGTCTGTCGCATTGGCGGCAAGAATGTGCACGCCGAGGATCTCCCCGTATTTAGCGTCTGCAATGACTTTTATCATGCCGTCGGTATGATTCATAACAAGACTTCTGCCGTTTGCGGATGTCGGGAATCTGCCCACTTTTATGCTCAGGCCTTTTCCCTTCGCCGCCTCTTCTGTAAGCCCTACGCCTGCAAACTCGGGTCCTACATAGGCGCACGACGGGCTTTGTTCCGGTCTGAATTCCTTGCTTGCTCCCATTGCGTTCTCGGCCGCTGTTTCACCCATAGCCATCGCCGCATGCGCCAGCATAAGCTTACCGGTGCAGTCGCCTACTGCATAAACACCGGGAACTTTTGTTTCAAGATTGCCGTTTGCTTTTATAAAGCCGTTTTCAACTTTGATTCCGGCTGTTTCAAGCCCCAGCTCGGAGATATCCGCGCCGCGGCCGACGCAGAAAAGGACTTTTTCAGCGTTGAGCACTCTTTTGCCGCCGTCGGTTTCTATCTCAACGTCTGCGCCATTATCCTTATCGCTTATCGAGCAGACTTTGCTTCCGGTCAGTATTTCAATGCCCTTGGCTTCAAGTTGGCCGCGAACCATGGAGGTAAGCTCCGCATCCATTAGCGGCAAAAGCTTTGGCATCGCTTCAACAACGGTCACTTTTGTTCCAAACGTGTTATAAACGCTTCCCAACTCAAGGCCGATAACGCCGCCTCCGATGATCAGCATGCTTTTTGGAATACTGCTAAGTGTAAGCGCCTCGGTTGAGCTGATGCACGCCTTTGAGTCCCTTATACCCGGTATATTCGGAACAATTGGGAACGACCCGGCAGCAATGATAACTTTGACTCCAGAGTACTGCTTCTGACCGACTTTGACCGTTTTGGGGCCGATAAACACGGCCTTACCTTCTACAAGTTTGATTTTATTTGCTTTTACCAGCGCTTTGACGCCGTTTGTCAGCTTACTTACAACGCCGGCTCTGTTTGCCTGAACCTTTGTCCAGTCAACACTCACGTCGTTTCCGATTATACCTGCCGACTCCGAGCCGGTTGCAAGCTCATATATTTCGGCGCTGTGCAGCAGCGCTTTAGTAGGCATGCAGCCGCGGTTAAGGCATGTTCCGCCTATTTCGCCCTTCTCTATAAGGGTTACGTTTGCTCCAAGCTGAGCAGCTCTGATCGCCGCAACATATCCTCCGGGTCCGCCGCCGATAACAAGGACGCTGTTGTCATCTTCATTTGATTTTGCCGGTGCATCGGCTTCTTTTTTTGACTCTGTAGTTACCGAAGCGTCATCGACAGTTTCTCCCTGTGCTCCGATATAGCCGATAATTCCCTTTACGGGAACGCTGTCGCCTTCATGAGCAACGATTTTTATAAGAACACCGTCGCACTCTGCCTGGATCTCATTTGTCAGCTTGTCCGTTGCGACCTCCGCTATAGTATCGCCGGCACTTACTGCATCGCCCTCGTTCTTGCACCAGCGCTCAACAGTTCCTTCCGTCATTGTAAGGCCAAGCTTTGGCATGATTATTTTGCTTGCCATAATACAGCATCTCCTTCAATATGGTTTCGGCTATGCCAGCAGCAGATACGGGTTTTCAAGCATGCCGACAATTCTCTGCATGAATTTGCACGCCTGAACTCCGTCGATCACTCTGTGATCGGCCGTAAGGCAAAGATTCATCATCGGACGTATCTCTATCTGACCATTGACGACCACGGGCGTATCCACCATGTCGCAAACACCCAATATTGCAAGCTCCGGCTGATTTATGATCGGGGAGAAATCCCTGACGCCGAATGCGCCGAGAGATGTGATGGTAAACGTTCCTCCGGTTATGTTCTCCATTGCTATCGTTCCGAAGCGCGTGGCCTCGATAAGGCTTTCTGTCTCTTTAGCTATCTCACTCAAAGACTTGGTATCGGTGTTCTTAACATTCGGAACTATCAAGCCGTCATCCTTTGCAACAGCCAGCCCCATATTTACATGCTTATGATGCGTGAGCATATTGTCGCTGAAGCTTGCGTTTATATCCGGGAACTCCGTCAGGGCCGTTGCTACGACCTTCATCAGTATATGGTTATATGTAAGCTTCAGTCCCTTTTCTTTGAACGAGTCTTTCAGCTTTGCGCGCATTTCCTTCAGCGCGGTCACATCAACGGCATATGTAAACGTAACTGCCGGCGACGTATTCCAGGAATTGAGCATATTTGCCGCAATTGCACGGCGCAAAGGAGCGACCTTTTTTGCAGGAAGGTCATTGCTTTCGACAAGCTCTTCGCTTTCAACCGAAGTTTTGATCGCCGCGAGCACATCCGCTTTTCTGACACGGCCATCAACCTTGAGTGCACCGATATCAACGCCGTTTTCGGCCGCAAGCTTTGCCGCCATGGGTGTGGTCTTCGGGCCGCTGCGGAACTCATCGACATCCTTGAGCACAATAATGCCGTCAGGTCCAGTGCCGCTTATCAAAGAAAGGTCTATTCCCTTTTCTTTTGCTCTTTTCTTTGCGCACGGAGTCGCAAGAACATATTCTCCTGTAAAGTACTTTTTCTCGGTCTTAGCAGGTTCCGATACCGCTTCCGTCGGTTTTTCGTTTTTCTGGACAGCAACATCGCCGGACTCTTCAATATGCTCACCGGCATTGCCGATATAAGCGACCGTGCTTTTACACGTCATTGTTTCACCTTCGCCGCAAAGTATTTTCAGCAGCACTCCGTCGGTGTCGCACTCAACGTCATTTGTAAGCTTATCTGTTGCTACTGAAAAAAGGATGTCGCCTTTCTTTACCGAATCGCCCTCTTTAAATTTCCACTCTTCTATTGTCCCTTCGGTCATTGTAAGGCCGAGCTTGGGCATTAAGACTTTAGTCGCCATTACTTGTCACCTTATTTTCCTTTACGTTCAAAACATACACTTAATGCCTTTAACAAGGTCCTCGGGATAAACCTTTACCATCTTTTCAAGCGTGCTGGCAAAGGGTATCGGGCAGAACGGCGCGCCGTAGCGAAGGATCGGAGCATCCAAATACTCAATTGCTTCCTCTGCCACAGTTGCCGAGATCTCGGCGCCGAAGCCGCTCTGCTTTACCGCCTCATGGCAGATCGCAAGGCGATGCGTCTTTTTGACAGAATCGAGCACACATTCTTTATCCCAGGGAGACAGGCTGATAAGGTCAATGACCTCGGCTTCAATGCCCTCGGCTGCCAGCTGCTCTGCTGCGCCGAGTGCTGCTTTCATTCCTATTGAATAGGAAACTATCGTGACATCTTTGCCCTCACGAACGACTTTCGCTTTACCGATGGTGTAAGGTATCTCGTCGGCAAGCTCAGGCATATCGCCTTTTTCTTTATAAAGGATCTTATTTTCAAAATATATGACCGGGTCATTGGACTCAATAGCCGCTTTGAGAACCATTTTTGCATCATACGGATTCGACGGTGCAACGACCTTAACGCCGGGTATATGAGTGCACCAAGCTTCCAGACACTGTGAGTGCTGTGCAGCTCCGCCGCCGGCAATGCCGTCGGGTGCGCGCATCGTAAGCGGCATTTGGCACTGGCCGCCAAACATGTAGCGCGCTTTTGCCATCTGATTGAGCACCTCATCCATACACACGCCGATGAAATCCGCAAAGTGCATATCAACAACGGGACGCGCGCCTGCCAGCGCAGCGCCGACGCCGCCGCCGGTTATAAAAGTCTCCGAAATCGGGGTGTCGATCACTCTGCCGGGGAATTGCTGTGCCAAGCCCTTAAACTGCCCGAAAATGCCGCCCTGGCGAGCAATGTCTTCGCCCATGACGAACACTTTTTCATCTTTATTCATTTCTTCAGCCATTGCCTCGAGGGTGGCCTGCGCAAATGTAAGCTTTCGCATTAGTTTTATCCCCCTTATTCTTCGTAGACGTATTTTAGGTAGTCCGCCTCGTTCGGCAACGGGCTCTCCATCGCATACCGCTTTGCGGCCTCTATTGCCTTTGCGCACTTTTCGTCAATGGCATCGCATTCTTCCGCACTTACGAGATCATTCATTTCATTCGCCATTTTTTCTCTGAACATTTTCAGCGGATCCGTAGTTCTGAATATCTCCTGAGTTTCCGACTTCTTTCTGTACAGCTCCGGGTCACCCACAAAATGGCCTTCAATTCTGTATGTTTTTGCCTCAATAAACGTGGGGCCTTCACCTGCTCTGGCTCGCTCGACGGCGGCTTTCGCAGCTTCGTAGACAGCAAAAGGATCCTGTCCGTCAACGATGACACCCGGAATATGATATCCCTGAGCGCGATCGGATATATTTTCAACATTTGTTGTGGTTCTGTACGGCGTCGTGGATGCCCAGCAGTTCATCTCGTTGACAAATATCACCGGCAGCTTCCATGCCGACGCAACATTCATTGCCTCGTGGAATGTTCCGCGGTTTGATGCACCGTCTCCGAAGAAAACCACCGCCACCTCATCGGTTTTTAGAATATTCTTAAAAGCAAGAGCTGCACCCGTTGCCAGGTTATAGCCGCCGCCAACTACTCCATTTGCGCCCAGCATACCAACCGAGAAGTCCGCAATATGCATCGAACCTCCGCGTCCCTTGCAAAGACCGGTTTCCCTGCCGAAGATTTCAGCCATCATGCTGTCAACATTCGCGCCCTTTGCAATGCAGTGGCCGTGGCCGCGGTGCGTTGATTCGATCACGTCATCATCGCGCAGAGCTGCACACACGCCCGTCGCTATTGCCTCTTCGCCTATGTATGAGTGAGTAAAACCCGGAATTTCTCCTGCGAGAAAATCGTGTTTTACAGAAAGCTCAAATGATCTTATGGTTGACATAGTTTCATACATCTTGAGCGCCTGTTCTTTCGTATAAGCCGCACCTGTCATGAGTGAACCTCACTTTCATTACTTGATTTATCGGAGGATATGTTGTATTATTAGTTCACGCAAAGTAATACAAGCCCTTATGTTGTAATACTACACAAAAGGATGTATGATATCAAGTCTTTTCTTGTGTTATTTTTTTGTTTTTGCATATTGTCTAAAAATCCAAATAAATTTTGTGCAAAAAAACGGCTGTCCGGAGCCGCAGAATGTTGAAAGCCGGACTAACGTGTGATAAAATGCAAAAAATATGTAATACTATGAGGTGGTAGTATGGCAGGATCGGCCGGAATATCTCGAACCGAGCAGACAGCAGACAAGCTGATTTCAATGATAATGATCGAGCATCTCTTCGCACCGGGAGAAAAATTGCCTAACGAAGAAGCTCTGTCAAAGGAGCTTGGCGTAAGTCGAGTAACTCTGCGCGAGGCAATACGCGTCCTCGGTGCTCAGGGACTCGTTGAAACAAAAAGGGGTATTGGTACCTTTGTGACGACAAACGAAAAGGTTTTCGGCAGCAGTCTGTCAAAGCTTAACGAGCTACCGGCAAAGGTCTCGAAGGAGCTTTTTGAGATGAGGCTTATTTGCGAACCTGCCGCCGCGTATTACGCAACACTGCGCGCCTCCGACGAAGAGCTGGAAGATATTCGTCAAAAAATGCTGGAGATTGAGCGCTATGTTGAGCAGGGACTTCCCAGAACGGTTCCCGAGCAGGCATTTCACAATGCGCTCGCCACAGCCACGCACAATTCCTACATGAGCAAATTGATTCCGATACTCAACAGATCAATAGAAGAGGTCGTTGATAAGCTTGACGAAACGACAGATATAATCGACACCTCTCTTGCCGACCACCGACTCATTGTCGAAATGATGTCATCTCGCAACGCATCCGGCGCAAAGGCCGCAATGTATGTGCATATGTGCCACGCCTTTAACACGGCTGGCTTTAATATTGACTGACAGCAGAAAAAGCCCCACCGTATTCGAAGAAACGATGGGGCGAAAAAACTCGGTAACACCGAAAGGTGCTACCGAGTTTCAGCCTGTAGAAAAAGTCTGTCTTAGCAGTCACGCCAAGGCAGGCTTTTTCGTTTGAAAAGGGAAAAATAGCAGCCAAGAAAAATAATCGGCCGCAAAAATCCTTCTCCGCCTCTTCCCCGGAGAAAGATTTTTCCGTTTCCATTTCCAAGTGGCCAGTTTTTTCAGATTCATGGCAGCAAATTTAAGCTTCACCCAGTTGGTAACCTGAGCCAAGCCTCTGTACTGCGTATAGCGCATACCGTGCTTTTCTTTTGCATCGGCAAACACACGCTCAATTTTTTGTTGTCTTAGCTTGTAGATATCCCTGTACAAAGGTGTGTGTCGTACATCCTCAGCCATATCTACAAAACGCTGCCAGATATGCCTTGTAACGGTTTTTTCGCACTTGGCATTTTGTGTACACATCGCTTTTGTTGGGCAGTCTGCACACATATAAGAGCGGCTTTTGTATTCGCGGTAGCCATCGCGGTTGGTTGTTGAATAGTGCAAAACCTTGTATTCCGGGCAGATCACATCATCGAAGTATTCATCATAAACATAGGTGTACCAAGGGTGGTTGCCGTCTTTGGTTTTGGGGCGTGTATAGGCAGAAGTCAGAACTCTGCCACTTTCAAAGATCCTTTTGCAGATCCAAGGGGTCTTGTAGGCGCTGTCGGCTGCAACGATTTTGTGTTCGGGGTAATGCTTACAGATATCATCATACAGAGAATCAAATGCTACGCTGTCGTGAATATTTCCGGGCGTAACATGTACACCTAAAATAAAGTTGTGCTTGTCACATGCTGTGTGCGCTTCATAGGCAAAGACTTTCTTGTGTTCGCCCTTGTGGAATACGCCGCATTCCGGGTCTGTAGTAGAAACTGTCTTTTCTATCATTTCCGGTTTACCGGAATTATCTCCGCTGCCGGAATCATTCCCGTTGTTGTTTTCGTCGAAGGGCTTCTTTCCGTGCGCTTCTCTGTC
>ERZ857757.375-NODE-375-length-48968-cov-17.400732_pt1 | contig 48968 bp, 38 predicted proteins | sample MGYA00519764_ERZ857757 | MGnify/ENA primary metagenome ERZ857757 (study PRJEB31778, sample SAMEA3449359) | human gut metagenome | biome: human gut; feature: human-associated habitat; material: faeces | place: United Kingdom | collected 2010/2012 ...
AGCTGCAGGCGCAGAATAAAAAGGTCGTGGAGGAATTTGACCGTGCAAAGCAGCGGATGTACAAACGCTATGAGCGTGCGCTGGACCCGAATAAAAAAGCGTCCAAAAGAGATCTGAGCTATGCGGAGTATTATGAGTGGTTGGAAAATGCAACGGAGGCACGGGATGCGTACCTTGCTGGAAAGCTCTCCGAGAAAGACGCTCTGAAGGCTATTAGGGAAGATTTTGTAAACAGAGACAAAATGTAAGAACAAACGCAAATCAGAAAATGCAACACAGTGAACGGCACGAAGGGTACCCCTTCGTGCCGTTCGTTGTGTGAGGCCAGTTATACAGTGCAACCACGATGTGTTCACCATTTGCCTGCAGGATTGCCTACGATAGAAAGGCTCCACAAGTGGTAGGCGGGATGCGGCTTAGATATTGTTTTTACAGCCCACCTACGATAGTTTTTAATGCATACGGTTTTGCATACTTCAAATAGGAGTCGCTCACAAAAACCATATTTTTTTCGGTAGGTCTCGCCCACATTGCGGGATATACTACAATCCTCTTTTTGCCATGGAAGCTCTCTGCCTCAATAGGTTCGTGGTCAAAATCAATATGTACACCAGAGAATTGAAGTATCTGTTCTACGGATTGCAGCAAGTTTCTTTGTTCGTAAACAGGGAGTATTGGACTCCGAACCCCTTTCTCTGCCCATGTCAGCAAATCAAGCGCAGCACTGCGATCAAGCAACCCATGGACATATTGATTCCGATAGTGCTTCAAGCACTTATGACAAGCACTATCGCAGTTGCAACTACTTAGCAATTCTCTTGTTTTAATCAGCAACTGTTGGATAGATGCTTCAATGCTAACGGCATAGCCTGCACCGCTTGAAAGGCTGTCGTAGAGATAAATATCAATAAAGTCACCCTTCTGATTCTGCCTAACACGAAAGCCAGTAACAAGCTCAGTGAACTCAATATCGAGCTCTTGGCATGCTGACAAGCGTAGTGCTTCTGCAAGAGACTGTCCCGCACGATTTAACCAAGAATTTTTTGCGAGGTCCATGCTAACTTGCTGTCGATCCAAGGCAATTTCCAGCACAAGCATATCTGTAATAAAGTCATATCCGAGATTGACATTCTTTGTTTCATTGTGCTTGCAGCGGGTTCTAAGAAACTTGGATCTATAAGGCCGCATGATATCTTTGAGTACAGATGGATCATCACCAGGCATCGCTGCACCACAGTCGCAACAGATGGTGAAGCCTTTATCTCCAATGCCTTTGTTGAGCATGATGATTCGCTGATTTGGGCGCACCGCCATTTTGGTGTTGGAATATCCCTTAATAGCTACAACATCGTCAGCATCAGGCAATGTAGAATAAAGGGGCTGTTGTGTTGCGGTATACTCTTCGCTTAATTGGGCTTGTTCTATTGCCTTGGCGTCGCGAGGCGCAAATCCCCAAGGGCGTAGCATAGGAAGCATATGCGTAAGCTTGTCGTTCCCGCAAAACGGGCATTTATGCGGATGATCCTCATCTAATCCGAACCATCCACATTCAGTGCAGGTAGAGATGTTCTTGCAGTAGCTCGCATCTTGAATAAAAGCCCTGGCCGGAGAATAAGCCGCTTGTTCAGTCCGGCCACCGCCCGGATAATACAAGCCTCCAATTTGATAAGTCGTTTTATCTACAACAATTGCTCGCCCAGGAGCATACTCGCCGATAGCTACATCTAAGCCTCGCTCCACCTGATACTTCACTTTGCCGTTTATATCGGAAATATATGTGCTGACAACATTTTTGGGAAATGAATAGGTAGGAATAATACCTTCTTCATACAACGCATCCAAAAAAGTTTTCTTGCTTGAATCACTACTACCATCCGACTCAAACAGTTCAGGGTGTGCATCCCGCTTTAACTTTAGCACCGACAGAGAATCTTTTAGACTCGACTTATAACTTCGCAACACCTTCTGCGAATTTGTCGGCACAAGAATGCTCATGTAATCAATTGCGAAAGTGTCTAAGAACCTGTAAAAATCCTGTAGATTCTCGTCCAAAAAATCAATCGCAGGGATAACATCAAGGCTATTCCCCTTCAACCTGAGATATGCCTGCAGTGCTACCATGCCAAGGTGTCGCTGAACGATTTTTTCGCTTCCTACATCTATCCACGGTTTTCTCGGGTCTCCCCTAAACATAGGGACTGGGTTTGAAAAATACAGCGAGTCGTGTGGGCCATCCTCGCAAAAAGTTACTATAGTTGACAGACTTGAGCCACGGCGTCCAGCACGTCCAGCGCGTTGCTGATAGTTTTCTCGCATGGGCGGAATATTGCGCAGACCAACAGCGACCAAAGAACCGATATCAATACCAACCTCCATGGTGGTGGTGCTGCTTAGAATATCCACAGGCGCTTCGCCGTTTTGCAGGAAATCTTGAAACCTAAGTTCATACCGCTCTGTTTTAGACCACAGTTCATCACGCTGATCTTTATGAGAAAGCTGTGCCGTATGTTCTTCCGTATCAATTGCACGAATCGGTTCCCCCTGCAATGCGTCGTTGATAGGTTTACGCCAAAAATCCAGTGCACTAATTTCTGCATCTGTCATAGGATGAATACTCTCGTGCTGACAGTTTGGGCACTTGCCTTTAAGCATATATGGCGTCAACTCTGAACAGTGTTCACAACGAAACCATGTATGACTCAAGTCAAAGCGAGGTTTAACACGCGAAAGATCAATGTAGTATTTGCCGTTAGACTCCGATCCCTCATCCATGAAGGTCTCGCGCAAAATGCGATTCCATTTTGCTGAAATAGGGTCATTGTCGCTCCACCCCATTATTTTTCGTATACTGGTCGAAAACTTCGAATCTTTCGTGACACCGTATCCCACATAATTTGGCCGTACTTTCTCGCGGGTCGTATCCTTAATTGTGTGTCCAAGGATGACTGCGTTATCGCAGGTGGATAATATCCATGCGTTGAACAATTCCATAAATTCTTCTTCAGAAGCATCAATACCTGCATCCTCCAAAGCGTCAATTGCATTCCATTTTGCTTCATCCGTAGGCTCTATCCAACTTATAGCAGAATCTATCAATGTATTGTATCCACCACAGTAAAAGTGCAAGAGTTGCTCCTTCATCTGCGTAGGAGCATTGTCAATCGAAAAACGAGGATGATATTCTTGTCTTCTGCTCTTAGCTCTTTTGTAGTTTTTTGAAGCTATGCTTCCGTGTTCAACTAAGCGTTCCCGCTGTTTTTCGTTTTCACTATCGTGGAAAATTTGAACATGATGCTCTACGGCCACCATAGCGAAATAGTCATAGATATAATTCATCGACTGCTCAGAAACTTCATGCTCCATGCGGTCGATAGCAATGGCAGCAAGCTGCCGTGCCACTGTTGCGTCAGAGGCATCCGACATATCGCGCGCCAACTTTGCCGCGCGCTGTCGGCTATCCGAGAAAAGCAAAATTTTTCTTCCTTCATTAGGTAGTCGATCCGGCTCCCCTACTTTTTCCGGAACTGCCGGCTGGGCAGCAAACTGTGCCTTAATCAAGTTGAAGAAAGATTGGTTTCCTCGTGTACTAAATGACGTAAGTTGCCTTTTTCCCAGTTCATGACGGCAATGAGGACAAGTTGAGAATGTCAATATATCAGGGCGAGCCTTCGTGGTAAATTCCCCATAGTACAACTTTCGGATTCCTGGACTCCCATCCAATGAATCATCTGAGAAATCGACAAACCCACTGCAAACATCCAAATAGCATGGTTGTATCTTATTCTTTCCTTGCTTTTCCGGCAATTGATAGTCTGCGGATGGGACAAACAGGTGTATTTCCTGCACTTCATTCTCATTCATCATGCCAGGATAGTGCCATAGGTATGTCCGCTTTCTGTCGTCAAAGTCTTGCTTTAAGACAAAGCCTCTAAAGAAAATACTTCCACAGCGACGATCGTTATATAACTCATAAACCGTACTTCCGCATTTTTTACAGGTCAAATTGCCATCAGTAAAATATACCTCTCCCAATGTCAACCCATTTTCTGTATGGGCGCAGGAACACTCTGGGTTAGTACAGGCGTATACACCTTTGATACCACGAAAAAGCATGTGCATTCTCGCAGGAAATAGAACACTCCCGCTTCCACTTCGCGCCAGTGGTGCAATTGCAAGCATAACACCTACAGCATGAAAAGCATCTTCCAACTCTGCACTGGGGAAGATAGACTGTGCCAACTCCTGCAAAGATGCGGTCGTACCCCGGCAAAGCTTAAACAATTCGCGGAACGGCACATAATCTACCAGATGGTCATATAGCCATTGGTAAGCACTATTATCTGTACTGAATGGGGCAGGACTGTCGATGATCCCCTCCCAAAACTTATTGAGCGCCAAAAGACGTTCCGCATTATCCCCTTCAAAGCTTTCGGGATGTGCTTTAGTGAATCTATCGAAAGGAATATCATATGCTCTGCCACTTCCTATTTCTTCCTGTTGACCCGCAAGGTAATGGAATTCGTGCCCATCATCTGAGGCAGTCAAATCGTTTGCAAATGTTTGGATTACACGTCGATCTGCCTCGTTCTTATTCGGCATACTCGCTGTTGTCAAAATGAACTGAACTCGGCTGCGATCAATGCCAAGGCGATGGAACAACCGCCTAATCAGAAACGAGACTTCTCCACCAGCCGAACCACGATACATATGCGCTTCGTCGATAACAAACAAAAGTTTATTGTTAGAGTCCGCATTCAGCCAATTCTGTGTATCTGCCCATATTTTGGACTCGATAGGGCGAAGGAGCATATATTCAAGCATAGAATAGTTCGTAATGAGAATGTCGGGGCAAAACCGTTGCATCTCAAACCGGGTAACCAATTCTGCATCCTCATCATCGGGGATATGCTTGCTATCATAAAGTTTCCTAAGAAACTCATGGAAATCCTCTTTGACAGGAAATTTTCCATCTTTAATCAACTTTTGCAAAAACGCCTTTTCTTCATCCGTTTCTGCATTAAGCATTTCGGAGTAAGTCGCAACAAGTGAACGATCCGCACTGCGTTTTGGTTCCTTACCAGCATAGGGCGTCCTACCCGTGTACATACCAAACTGGGGGCGGCGCGAATCCTCTCCGCAGGTCTCTCGAAAAACATTTACGAATCTATGCTCGGAATCGCCAATTAATCTCCGCAAACGACTAACCTGATCTGAAACAAGCGCATTCATCGGATACATGATGATCGTTCGGACACCACGCATAGACCAATTGGCAGGTGTATTCCGTGCCTCGGCCGCAAGCTTTGCCAGCAAAGGCCACATAAAGCACTCCGTTTTACCGGAACCTGTTCCCGTGGAAACAAAGAGATCTTTTCCAGCAAACGCGGCTTCCAATGCCTCGACCTGATGGCAAAACGGCGAGGAATAAACCCCGAGGTCTGCGTTGGCCAGAGCGTCAAAATAAGCCTTTACCCAATCTGGCAGTTTAGAAGACTTCTGAATGCCATTTAATTCGCTCTTATATGCTGGTGAGGACTCGATATAAGGTTTTTGATATAGAATGCCCTCTTGATCCAGTTTATTCTGTACTGCCGAAAGCAAAATGGGAGATTTCCCAAAATACTGAGACTTAATGTAGTCTTCCAGAGCTTCGCGTAGCTGTAGGTGGACTCCATTTGCACCATTTGCCATAATTACTCCTCCGCAAAACAATACCCAATCGATTCCAGCACATGCCTAAAAACCGGGTATACTTCCTTTGCCATCTGTCTTGTAAATACCTGTGGTGATCTAATAATTGGAAAATCATAGCGTACAGGCCAGCTGTATAGTTTGAAAAAATCCTCCTCGGATGGTGGTAGGCGGTAACCAATTTTGATATCTACAAGGTCTCCTGCGCTACTTACTCGTACAGGGGGGAGCATGTCATAACTCTTCAACAATGCTGACATGATCCTTGCATGTTCGCCATAACTTCCCGGATATGAATGTGAGAAATCTTGCGTTTTCCATTCTGGGATAGCCTTTTGCTGATATTGTCCATTATAGTAACGGTAGAACGCATATACTTTACTCGGCTCCCCGTATCGAGCGAGGGAAATCCTACCATCTTTATCTGGGGTTTGCTTCCAGTATCCCAGCCTAAACGAGGGCCCCAAGTACATAAATTCTGCGCTATCAGGCCAATCTATTGGAACCCACTCGCCATCCCCCAGTAGGCCTCCGAGGTAGTCCTCAAGGCCTTGATTTTGCAAGCCAAACACTTCTGCTATCGACTTGTCAGCGGAACTCTTTTGTCGGGAATAGTAGCCTAACCCACTCATAAAGAGCTGCGCATCAGGTGAACTCCCGCGGCAAATAGTTAGATTGTTATATGTCGCAAATGATGGCACAGCAGGTGAAATTCGATAGGCGGAGTGATAGAAGAATCCACTTCGCAGATAGATGTGATATATTTCGTCAATTAAGTCGCTCTTTTTCTCAGGAAGTATGAACTTTATACTCGAATAGAGTTCTTCATAGGCGGCAAAAATCTCCGCAATGCGTTCTTTAAAGTGCTGGATAGAAACTGTATCCTCGCCTTCATCATAGTCCCAAAGCGATGCAAGTCCCATTTGGCCCGCAATACTGTAAATCACTCGGCACATCCACTCATTGTCGACCTTCCCTGGAATGTTCAATTGGCGGCCAATCGATATAATCAGTTCATTTCCCATATATCATTCATCCTTGAGATACCTCTCGGCTTCAGCTTTCACGGCACTGGAAATCCCACTCTCCGCTTCCAAGACCTCTCTCATTACATCCAATCGTCCAGTAAGCACGCAGATCGGCATCACCCCGAAAAGCATCTCCATATCTTTTGCTCTCTCGGGACTATCAACCATCACCTTCGCATCCGAAATAACACGGCTGAGTTGACGCAGCAGCGCCTTACTAATACCTAACTTTTTAAATGCGGCAATACGCAGTGGATGTGTATCCTTTGGAACATAACCGATAAAATCTTCCGATCGTTTTCCCGCATATAGTTCAAGTGCGGAAACCGTTCCAACGAAGCACTCACTGATAACTGGAAGCATATAGTTGTACAGCCCTTGCGGCTCTATGGCCAAATCTTCTACATAGGGGTGCGTCCAAACGATGTGCTTTTGGGAATTAACAAACATTTGTGGGATTATATCCCTCCATCCCTTGCCAAACATATTCTGCGCTGCAACGATATGTTCATTGACATTATTTACCGCATCCGCTATATCGCAATCGAATTGCTCCCCGAACATCAATTGTCCCGCATTGTCTGCGTATAGGGAGACAGATAATGCATTAGCAATATCCTGCCCACAGGGACCTGCAATTAGGATTGGAGCGTTGTGAATGTGGGCGGAGTACAGAAACGCCGCAAGCATTGTAGCAAGATCCGGTTCTACGCTCAAAGAATAAGATAAGTTTTGAGACAATTCATTAAGTTCATCTTTCCAGTCCTTGGCTACCCCCACTTCATCTTCCGAATACACCGCTGATATATGCCTATATTTCCAACCTGATTCATTGGAAGTCGCCTGAGGGAGTAGTATAGAAAGATCAGCTATAAACCCGGCCACATCCTTTTGAGCCCCGGCAATCCTTTCACGAATTGCCGCCACAGTGTCCTTTTCGAGTATCTTATAGCGCGCAATCTCTGCTTGTAAACGGCATAGATCATCTTGAGCTTCAGCTACCTCACGCAGTATATCACCATGCTTCTCCTTGGCTGAAGACACATCATTCTCAGCCTGTGCCACCTTGCGTTGAAGCACTGTCAGTTCTTCTTGCGCCGTATTTACTTCGTTGGCATGGTCAGCAATCCATTTATTATAGGCGATGTCATTGCATTTTTGCCAAAGTCCTCCATGTTTGCTAAGGATACGCGCAATGACTGCAGAATCCACATCTTCCACCGTCATATATTTTTCAACCGTCTGCAAGAACTCATCCACATGCATTTGGGCTTCTTGGATCGAAATACCATAGGTGTCTGCCACTCTTTCCAAAATGGATTCCTTGGGTATAGATGCCAGAGCCTCTCGGAATTTTAAATAATCGTTTTTGAGGATGGCTTGTGCCTTGAAAATTGGCCATCCCATACTGGAAAGAAAAACATTCTTTATTGTTTCGCTTATTGGATATATCGGAATTCGCTTCTGCGGTTCCCGAAGAGAAATGTATTTATATATTTTTCGAGACTCCCATGCAAAAATGTCATCTTCGCTTAACTTATAATATGGCAGTGTATAAATGTCATCCCGCAACGCCACTAACTCAGAATTGCGTTGGCGAAGCAAAGAATCACCGGTATCACATAGCACACCCTCAAAAACTGTGTCGTTCTTGGCGGCAAATATAATTTTGCCATGAACATACGAAGGAATCTTCAAGCCGCTTTTCAAAGACATGATGACGCCTTCTATATTGGAAACTTCATCAAGAATAATAACCTCTACAGGGGATGTTTGCTCCATGTAGGTGGATGTTGTTTTCCATCGTCCAGGCTCACTCTCAAATTCTTCCCACTCCCAAAAGCCAATGCGACCAGGTTCCGTTGGTCCGTCATCGCAAAAAATGAACAAGCGATTATCATGTATTTGCTCTTTTTGCTTATCAAAATCGGGAGCCACGAGGGCACCGCCAACAGCGTCCGCCAGTCTTAGCATCCAAATGTCTCTGTTCTTGTCCAGGCGGTTGACCTTGCACAACGAAATCCAGTGTTTATCCATTTTTCCCTCTCCTGCATTAAGTGCCTGCTCCTTTGCGGCACGACATTCATCTATTCCGAATATAGAGCCTACATGCTGCTGATAATTTGTAGCATGTAATACTTCGCCATTTGCTGTGCAAATCCATTTTTCAGACGATATCAACATTTCTGCTAACTTAGGCAAATTGAATTGCGGCCTGGGCGCTCGTTCCTCTCCGTTACTCGCAATATCATCGTATCTAACAGAATACGATATGTCTGCACTTTTGTCAGAGGTTTGCTCGTATCCAACTTCAGTTGCCCATCTACGAGGAGCAAATTTCCCCCATCTCTTTGGCGGTTCCATAACTTTGCATGCCCACAAATTATGTTGAGCATATTTTACATCTTCGTAATGTACCGTTTCAACGAACAACCCATTGGGATCTCCGAATTCGCTATCTGACAGGAGCGATTTACATGCAGATATGGCGCGCTTAGCAGCAACACCATATTTGCTCTCAAGCCATTTCAAAACATAATTGGATAATTCTTCCTCAATCTGCGTTTCTTCTTTCGCAGTAATAGAAAACTTGATTTGGAAAAAGACTTTCATGATGCACTCTCCTCATTTGTTCCTTTTGAAAAACAGTTCTCTTTTTATCAGTTTGTATGCATCGAGAGATATTTCTCCGCATTTCAGAGTCTTGCGAATCCATCGAATTGTTTTGGGGTAATCCTTACTCGTAAAAGCAACTGCGCCAATCGTGTGCGGAACTGGGATCAATGGAGCCTTACATGTTTTTAGCATTCTAACCAAGTACTCATCTTGGATCGTAACTTTTCCATGATCTGCTTCTCTTTCAAACCGAATCTTCCTAACACAGTCGCATCCTTGGTATACGAGCAGCTCCGTATCAAAATTAAGACCGTCTATTTCCAGTTTCTGTCCTGCGGATAGCTTGTAAATGTGATTTATTCTCCCGTGCTTTTGGATTACCACTTTTCCGTCATATCTACAGAAAACAGATATGCTCTTGAATTTCGGCAGCTTTACGCAGCTGTCTCCATCAAGTACATTCCCATCATAATCCGAAACCTCAATTGATGGTAAAACCACTTTCCTATTTAAGGGTTGGCGAATTAAATATGAGAATCCTAATGCACCAGATTTGCCGATAGCAACCAGTTGCTCGCGATTCCGTGCATATAACTTATACAGTCGTCCAGTTGTGGAGTTTATTAGGTTTTCCGAAGCTGGATACGCTCTTAGTTCTGCATCATCACCATCAAGATAGAAAAAGAACTGATCCGAATTATGATATATAAAATACGGTTCTTTAATATATGCAGGCCAAATAGGATAAAACTTTGTTGGATGTTCAGTTAAGAAAATTGCATACTTGAGAAAGAATTTGGCTGTTATCTCTGAAAACCGTTTGATTTGAATTTTGTAAAGATACCATGTCGCAAGTGAGCCTGTTTTTGTTCTCAGCACCTCGGAGACTTCGAGGCCTGTAGGAGGATCTCCCAATGGTTTGGATTGTAGTAAATAGTAGGAATCACCAAAGTACGCTTTTGCCCCAGACGGTAGTATCTGCCCCGTCCTTTCATCAAAAAACGAACCCGATGAACTGATCCCAGGCACTTTTGAAGGCCAAAATTTAACCAAATCAGCGGCTGCATTTATATATTCGAGGTTGTATTCACGACTTGGCGTCTCTCCGATATTTAAATATGTAGTCCCTCCTCGTTCGATGCGCTCAAAGGAATATTCATAGGCTTTGCCAGAATTCGTGGTTATTCTAATTTTATCGCACCGTGCTCCAGAATCGGGTGGGCAAAAAAAGCCCATTTGCAAAGCAAAGGATTCTTTTGCTACTGTGATCCGTAACGGCATCAGATGGCTATTGAGATTTCTAAGCCGCCGGCCATATAAGGGATCGAAATGAGCCTGGCGCTCATCACACTCTTTATTTGGAGAAGAGGGATCATGACGAAAGTGTCGTACATTTACGCCCGGTGCCGTAAGCAAAACATTTTGCGCACATAGCTCGCAAACAAAGTAACCACTTTTGGCAGATGCGCCATTTGGATACATTTTACATGCACTCTCGAGACTGATTCGCTTATATCCGATGTCAGCGTCCCATACACATACATGTGATAAAGGCATACAGCTTCACCTCGTAAAAAATATACAAATGCATTATAGCAGAAAATAATTAAATCTGCAACTTTTCAACAATTTTCGAGCGTTAAGAATGGTAATACACTGTCGGATGACCTATGAATGCATCAAATAGATCGCACTTTGATCTATTGTAGATTTCAGCAGCAAAAGAGACGGCGCAGGGAATCCCCTGCGCCGTCTCTTTTGCTATATTCACTTGATCGCCTCGCCAAGCACCTGATGCAGCAGGTCTGTCACACCCTGCGCGGACTGAATGGTGGCGATCATCAGCAGATCGCCGTCCATATCTGACCAGTTGATGTCATATCCGGCACTGCGGATAAGCTGTGCCAAAAATGCCCGCTGGGTGCGTCCGTTGCCCTCGCGGAAGGGATGCAGGTAGTTTGTGGTGCAGTAAAAGTCAGTGATCTCCTCCGCGAATGCGTCATGGGGCAAGCCCTTGAAGTAATTCTGCTCTTTCAGCCGGTCAAAAATCAGCTTGGCCTGCGGTTCAATCTCCTCAGCAGGGCAGAAATCTGTCCCTTTCTTGCTGAGGTTCACCGTACGGATCTGCCCCGCCCAATCGTACAGGTCAGAGAAAAGAAATTGATGGATCGCCTTGTAGTGGGCAAAATCAAAAACGCCTTCCAGCGGGCATTGTTCCAGCTTGGAGGCGTTGACATAGGTGGCGAGAGCCTCCGCCTCTTGCAGTGCGGCCTCGTCATGGATATGCAGTTTGTTCACCAGCACCGTTGTGCCGGGGTAGCAGTTGTCCTGAATGGGATCGATGCTGTACGCCATATCATCGTCACCTCTCGGCTGGTTTTGCAAAATGCCGCAGCAGCTCAGCCGTGGTCACCTCGCCCCGCAGCACCCGCTGGCACTGCTCCCGCATCTGGGGCGTCACCTGACAGCCCTCCATGCGGACGGAGGCCTCCGCGTTCTTCATGGGAAGTGTATATCGTTTGTCGCTGCTCTTGTACATAGAAAAACTCCTCGCGTCATCCGCGAGGAGTCTGGAGCTTGTGGCCGGATTCGAACCGGCGACCTGCTCATTACGAGTGAGCTGCTCTGCCAGCTGAGCCACACAAGCATCAACGCAGATGGTAGTATAGCACACTTCGCCGGCGCCGTCAACCGCTTTTCCGGCGAAGAGAGCCTTTTTCTGCTCCGCCTACTTCCGAAGTGGGTACGTACCGGGAATGACAATACATAATGTAATCGATTGCTGACAACGACCGCAGATCTTCCGGAAAAGTAAGGAAAACGCCGCCGGCGGCGCGCTGCGCGGCGGCGAGCACTTACGGGAAATCCCCCGCATATTTTCCCGTTCCGGTATACTTTTCACACAAAACAGCACGCCGGCAGCAACCCGGAGGCCTTTACGTTAATTTGACATAATTCTACATGACATAATTTTTACAATGAGTTATCCACAGTTTCCACCACTTTTTCCACACTGCGAAAATCCTTTTAAATATGCTGAATTTTCTTGTTATGGAAGAAAATGTAAGTACCGAAAAACACCTCTTTCACCCGCGAAACACACGCCGTTAGCTTAACATAATGTCATATCATGGAGAAGAACGAAGGATATAGGCGTGATGATTTCCATAACACCGCCGACGACGGTTGGTTGACAAAAAGCACCCCCGAAAACGGGGGTGCTTGGTCACAGTAGGGGTGCGCCCAGGTCCATGGTGGCGTAGGCGTTGAGGTCGAGCCCGGCGGTGCGGCCCGCCTGATACTCATAGTAGCCCTGGGCACCGATCATGGCCCCGTTGTCGCCGCACCACTTCAGCGGGGGGAGAAACAGCCTGACGCCCGCCTTGCCGCAGGCGGCATGCAGGTCGGCGCGGATAACGGAGTTGGCGGCCACGCCGCCGGCGGCCACCAGGGTCCTGCGGCCGGTAAGCTCCAGGGCGCGCATGGCGCGGGGCACCAGTTCCCCGGACACGGCGCGGGCAAAGTCCCGGGCCAGGGCCGGCGCATCCAAAGACTCACCCTTCTGCTGGGCGTTGTGCGCCAGGTTCACCACGGCGGTCTTCAGCCCGGAGAAGCTCATGTCCAGCTCCGATCCGGCCACATGGGCGCTGGGCAGGTCGTACACGCCGCCTGCGGACTGCTGCGCCAGCTGGTCCATAGGCCTGCCGCCGGGGTAGGGGAGCCCCAGCACCCGCGCCGCCTTGTCGAAGCACTCACCGGCGGCGTCGTCGCGGGTGGCCCCCAGCACGGTCATATCGGTGTAGTCCGCCACATCCACGATCAGCGTATTGCCGCCGGAGATGGCCAGCGCCACGAAGGGCGGCTCCAGCTCCGGAAAGGCCAGATAGTTGGCGGCGATGTGCCCCCGCACATGGTGCACCGGAATCAGGGGCACACCCAGCGCGTAGGCGGCGGATTTGGCAAAGCTGACGCCCACCAGCACCGCGCCGATGAGCCCCGGCGCATAGGTGACGGCCACGGCATCGATGTCCTTTTTGGCCAGTCCGGCGTCGGCCAACGCCTTGTCCGTCAGGGCAGCGATGGCCTGTACGTGCTTGCGGGAGGCGATCTCCGGCACCACGCCGCCATAGAGGGCGTGCATATCCGCTTGGGACAATATGGCGTCGGACAGCAGCGTCCGCCCGTCCCGGACCACGGCCACCGCTGTCTCGTCGCAGGAGGACTCGAAAGCTAATATGTTCATTGCGCCGCCTCCTCCGTGTAGTATTTCGTCAGGATCAGGGCATCCTCCTTGGGTAGGTCATAATAGTTGCGGCGGCGGCCCACCTCGCGGAAGCCGAAGCCCTGATACAGCGCGATAGCCGCGGTGTTGGAGGGCCGCACCTCCAGCGTCAGGAACGCCAACTGATTGCCGCGGGCAAAGTTGTCGAATACCTGCAAAAGCTGGGCCGCCACGCCCTGCCGGCGACGGGAGGGGTCCACCGCTACATTGGTGATATAGCCCTCGTCGGCGGCTACCAGCAATCCCGCGTAGCCGATAACTTTCTCCGTCTCCGGCTCCAACGCCACCAAAAAGGCCGCGCACTGGTTGTCCAGCTCCTCGGCCAACATCTGCCGGGACCAGGGGCGGGAGAAGCAGGCCAACTCCAGCGCCGCCACGTCGTTCAAATGCTCCGCCGCCATGGGTACGATCTTGATGTGCTTCATAGCTTTATCCCTTCGCCTCCAGCCAGTTTTTTCCGCAGTGGGCGTCCACCGTCAGGGGAACGGACAGCGCTGCGGCGTGTTCCATCTCCTCCGTGAGGATGCGCTTCACCTGCGCCTGCTCCTCCGCCGGGCACTCGGCGATCAGCTCGTCGTGGACCTGCATCAGCAGCTGGGCACGCAGGCCCTCCCGCTTCAGCCGGTCATGCACACGCACCATCGCCAGCTTCATGATATCGGCGGCGCTGCCCTGCACCGGCATATTCAGCGCCACCCGCTTGCCGAATTCCCGCAGGTTGAAATTGCTGCTCTTCAGCTCCGGCAGGGGGCGGCGGCGGTGCATCATGGTCTGCACGTAGCCGTCCTGCTCCGCCTGTGCCACCACGTCAGTCATATACTGCCGCAGGGTGCTGTACGTCTCGAAATAGCGGTCCATGTACGCCTTGGCCTCCGCCACGGTGACGCCGATGTCCTGGGCCAGTGCAAAGGCGGAAATGCCGTACACAATACCGAAATTCACTGCCTTGGCCCGGCGGCGCAGCTCCGGCGTCACCTCATCCTCCGGCACGTGGAAGACCTTGGCGGCGGTGGCGGTGTGGAAATCCGCACCGGACAGGAATGACGCCTGCATGACCTTATCTCCGGACATATGCGCCAGTAGGCGCAGCTCGATCTGGGAGTAGTCCGCATCCACCAGCACACAGCCCTCCGCCGCCGTGAACATCCGCCGCAGCTGGCTGCCCAGCTCGGTGCGTGTGGGGATATTCTGCAAATTCGGCTCTGTGGAGCTGAGCCGCCCGGTGGCGGTGACGGTCATCTGGAAGCTGGTGCGTATCCGGCCGTCCATGTCGATGACCTTCATCAGCCCGTCCACATAGGTACTCTTCAGCTTGGTGTACTGGCGGAAGCACAGTACGTCGTCCACGATGGGATAGGCGTGACGCAGCTTTTCCAGCACATCGGCGTTGGTGGACCAGCCGGTCTTCGTCTTTTTGCCGTGGGGCAGCTGCAATTTCTCGAACAGGATATACCCCAGCTGCTTGGGGGAGTTGATGTTGAACGTCTCTCCGGCGGCGTCATAGATGGCCTGCTCCACGCGGTCCGTGGTCTTCTGCAGAGCTGCGCCGAAATCCGCCAGGGCGTCCCGGTCCACCAGGAATCCAGCTGTCTCCATATCCGCCAGCACCCGGCACAGAGGCAACTCCACACTATAGTACAATTCCTCCATCTCCAGCTCCCGCAGCTTGGGCGCGAGCGTCCCGTGCAGGGCGGACACGGCGGCGGTGTAGCTGATAAGCGCCGTCTGGGCGGCGATGTTCTCCCCAGCCAGGGGATTGAAGGCATCCGCCGTCAGATGGTCGGGCTGGGGCAGCTGCTCGTTATAGTAGGTGACAAACAGCCGCTGCAGATCGTAGCTGCCGGCGGTGGCGTCTACCAGATAGGCGGCCAGCGCCGTATCAAAGATGAAACCATCGGCGGGCAGTCCCTGGGCCAGCAGGGCACGCATCATGTCCTTGACATTGTGGCCAACCTTCCGGATATCCGGCGCAAACAGGGCGGACAGCAGCGCCCGCCAATCACCGGCATACCGGTTGACATAAATTTCAACCATCAGAGAGCTGTCTGCCCCGGTCTCGCATTCCACCGCCAGCGCCGCCAGATCCGGCGTACCGTATACGGTCACGTATGCCGCCTCGCGCCACAGGGCCAGGCACGCCTCGGCACGCTCGGCCGTCTCCGGTATTTCCGCCTCCGCGGTATATGTGGGCAGCTCCTCTGCCACGCAGGCCGGGGAGAGCTGGTATTTATCGATGAGCTTCTGGAATTCCAGCTTCAAAAACAGGCCGTACAGCTCCGGCTTGAAGGGCTGGCGCAGATTGGCCTCCGGGTCGAAATCCAGCGGCGCATTTGTGTCGATGGTGGCCAGCCAGTAGCTGTGGCGGGCAGAGGCCTCGCCTTCCTTGAGTTTACATAAAAATCCGGGCTTCAGGGGCACGCTGTCGATGTTCGCGTACACGGCGTCAATGGAGCCATATTGCTGTACCAGCGCCATGGCGGTCTTTTCACCAATGCCGGGCACGCCGGGGATATTGTCGCTGCTGTCGCCGGCCAGGGCCTTCAGGTCGATCATGTGGATGGGGTCAAAGCCATACTCCGTCCGGAAAGTGGATTCGGTCATGCAGCGGTCGCCGTCCGGTCCCTTGCCGCCGGTCAACAGACGCACATGGGTGTGGGCGGTGATCAGCTGCAGGCTGTCGCGGTCGCCGGTGGCGATGGTGCAGTCCCATCCGGCGGCCTCGCACTTACGGCTGATGGTACCGATCAGGTCATCGGCCTCGTAGCCGGACAGCTCATAACAGGGCACGGACATGGCGTCGAGCACCTGCTTCAGCGGCAGCATCTGTTCGGCCAGCTCCTCGGGCATACCCTTTCGGTTGGCCTTATAGGCCGCGTCGGCCTTGTGTCGGAATGTTGGTTCCCGCCGGTCAAAGGCAGCGCACACGGCGTCCGGCTTCTCCTGGTCCAGCAGCTTCTGCAGCATGGTGACAAAGCCGTAAATGGCGTTTGTGTGCAGCCCCTGCCGTGTGGTCAGCAGGCGCGCCTTTCCGACGCCGTAATAGGCGCGGTTGACGATACTGTTGCCGTCGAGAACCATCAGTTTCATAGGTGAGCCTCCGTTTTGTGATCGTTTTCAATTTATTATACGCCGATTTTCCCGCCAACACAACCATTTCCGCGCGGAGTTGTTTTGCCTTTTGCGCCGGTCTGACCGGCACCCCCTGCATCTCCTTGGGGCAGCCGTAGACCTGTGGAGAAACGGCAACTCGATATATTGCGCATGAAATGCCGATTAGTGGCCACAACTGCCGATATATGCGCAATTATAGAGGCGGAATATCGGTAAAACGGGACATTTCATCTCGCGAGCACCGCTTTTTGTCGAATGCGGTCGCTGGGTGTCGAACGAAAATGTTGGTTTTCGACAAATTGCCCTTGCATTTGCTGTCTGTTTGTGGTATTTTTGATAGCGTCAAAGCGGTTCGTGGTGTGTTTATGGGGAATTACGTGCCGTTAAAATTATGTTAAAGGGGAAAGTGAATATGGAGAACAAGATCACTGTATGCGTTGCGGATGCGGACCAGGCGTATCGGACAGAGCTGTGCGATTTCTTGAAGAAGCAGGGGGATATCTGTCTGATCGGCGACACTGCCGACGGCCGTGAGGCGCTGGCGATGGTGGAGGCACAGCACCCCGCCGTGCTGGTGCTGGACACGGTGCTGCCCGGACTGGACGGCACAGGTATCCTGCGGCGGCTGAAGGGCAAGTCCGAGACGCGGTGCATTGTGGTGACGGAATTCCGCACCGCCGAGGCGGCCCGGGACATCCGGGATGCCGGCGCCTATGCATTCCTGCCCAAGCCGGCGGACGACACCTCAGTGCTGGAGCATATCCGTCACGCGGCAGGCCCGCGCTGCGACCTGCCGCTGCAGCAGCTGGAGATGATGGTCACGGCCATCATCCACGAGATCGGCGTGCCGGCGCACATCAAGGGCTACCAGTACCTGCGGGAAGGCATTATCCTGACGGTGCGGAACATGGAGGTCATCAACGCGGTGACGAAGGTGCTGTATCCGGAGATCGCAAAGCGGTTCGGGACGACACCCAGCCGGGTGGAGCGCGCCATTCGCCACGCGATCGAGGTAGCGTGGGACCGCGGCGACCTGGAAACGCTGCAGAAATACTTTGGCTATACGGTGAACTCCGCGAAGGGCAAGCCCACAAACTCCGAATTCATCGCCATGATCGCCGATCGCCTCCAATTACAGGCTCAGGAAATGTGAAAGTGTATAAAAGGAAGGGACGCCTTTCGGGGTGTCTTTCCTTTTTATGAACGGCGTCTGCAGGTCAAAAGTCGGCCTTGTAAATCCCGGCGCGTTGGTTTATAATATAATGTACTGTCAAAACGGCTGCCGAATGCAACGCAGAAGAACATAGAAAAGGTGAGAATGATATGGAACGAATGAGAATTGCCGCGATCTTCGCCGATCAGGAGTCCCTGGGCGGCAAGGACGTGACCGTGTGCGGCTGGGCACGCACCATCCGCGACATGAAGACCTTTGGCTTCATCGAGCTGAACGACGGCTCCTGCTTCAAGAACTTGCAGGTGGTCATGTCCGCCGAGGAGCTGGCCAACTATAAGGATATCGCCGCACAGAACGTGGGCGCGGCGCTGATCGTCAAGGGCACCGTGGTGCTGACGCCGGATGCCAAGCAGCCCCTGGAGGTGAAAGCCCACAGCATCGAGGTAGAGGGAAAGTCCACGCCGGATTACCCCCTGCAGAAGAAGCGCCACAGCGTGGAATTCCTGCGGACCATCCAGCACCTGCGGCCCCGTACCAACCTGTTCTCCGCCACGTTCCGCGTCCGCTCCGCGGCGGCCTACGCGGTGCATGAGTTTTTCCAGAGCCGGGGTTTTGTGTATGTACAGACCCCCATCATTACCGGCAGCGACTGCGAGGGTGCCGGCGAGATGTTCCAGGTGACCACCCTGGATCTGAACAACGTCCCCAAGACCGAGGACGGGCAGGTGGACTACTCCCAGGACTTCTTCGGTAAGAAAACCAGCCTGACGGTGTCCGGCCAGTTGAATGCGGAGAATTTCGCCATGGCCTTCGGCGATGTGTATACCTTCGGCCCCACCTTCCGTGCCGAGAACTCCAACACCCAGCGCCATGCCGCCGAGTTCTGGATGATCGAGCCGGAGATGGCCTTCTGCGACCTGGCCGGTGACATGGATGTGGCCGAGGCCATGATCAAGCACATCATCCGCCGGGTGCTGGAGCGCTGCCCCCAGGAGATCGACTTCTTCAACAGCTTCGTGGACAAGGGGCTGAAGGAGCGTTTGGAGCACGTGGCGTCCAGCGACTTTGGCCGGGTCAGTTATACCGACGCGGTGGAGATCCTGAAGAAGAATAATGACAAGTTCGACTACAAGGTGGAGTGGGGCACCGACCTGCAGACCGAGCACGAGCGGTATCTCACCGAGCAGGTATTCAAAAAGCCCGTGTTCGTCACCGACTATCCCAAGGAGATCAAGGCGTTCTATATGCGCCTGAACGACGATGGCAAGACCGTGGCCGCGGCAGACTGCCTGGTGCCCGGTATCGGCGAGATCATCGGCGGCAGCCAGCGCGAGGAGCGTCTGGAGCTGCTGGAGAGCCGCATCCGTGAGCTGGGCATGAACCCGGAGGATTACTGGTGGTACTGCGACCTGCGTCGCTACGGTTCCTGCCGCCACGCCGGCTTCGGCCTGGGCTTCGAGCGCATGGTGATGTACCTCACGGGCGTCAGCAACATCCGCGACGTGGAGCTGCACCCCCGCACGGTGGGCAACGCGGAATTTTAAGCGAAAGCCAAAAGAGCACCCATGGGGTGCTCTTTTTATCTGTACGAAAAAGGCGCGCAGGGGGGGCAAAAGCCTCTCTGCGCGCTGGCACCCCCGGCCAGACTCTAACTGGCGGCCTACCGCTTAGAAGTAACGATTATAACTTATACGTCGTCAATCGTAGTCCTTCACGACTCTCGTAGTACACCGAATTACACAGTCTTCAGGGGAGCAACTTCTTCATTCAACATTGTTGATACTCCGTTATATCTGCTGGTATTTCGTAGTGCAATTAGCAAAATGTTAGCAGTTTTACAGAGGAGTCAAAATCTAAATCAGTTGGTTCGATTTTGAATTATAGCATAGAACCATCGTGAATGGAAGTGTTTTTTGGAGGTTTCCATGTCAGAATATACACTTGAGATCAAACAGATCGTAGATTATCCACGATGTCGGATCTACCGACAGTTCGTGCAAGCCTTGATAGCAGACCGGAGCATTCGCGTGAGCGGAGGCTCCGGTCTTTTTTATTTTGTCGTGCTCTGCGCCTATGCCAACTTCCGCACCTCATACAAGCGCATTGATGGTATCAGCTATACCATCTACCCCGGCGAATGGATCATGTCTGTGGAGGAATTGTCCCGGTATTTCCGCACACGCTTCCGCCGCCAGACCTTGGCCGCTTTGGAGGGACTGCAAAAGAAAGGGCTTATCAGTTTTCTTGTTCTCGGACATGGTAAGCTGGTCAAATTCAAGATTCGCGGCTGGCGGCGTCACAACACGATTCTCGACTACAATGCGCCCTGTCAGAAGGATACCGGCTTTTTCTTCTTCCCTGTATCCACTGCCACAGAACTGGTCAGTGCCGGTCACTGCTCAGAGATGGACGCCGTACTGGATCTATGGCTGAACACTGTCTATAACGATCCGCAGGTCCTCGGTTCAGACGTTGGGCCGGTGGTCTACCTCCGCAACGGTACAGGCTGTCCGCTGGTCAGCTACGCGGAGCTGGCTTCCCGCTGGGGCGTCTCTAAGGCAACTGCCGGCCGATACCTCAAGCGCATGGCTGAACGGGGCTATCTGCAGCTGGCAGCCTTCCCCGGCACACATGGCACCACGATCTATCTACAGAACTACCTCTCCACCATGTTCCAAATTTCTGACATCGTGGTGGACAAGGAAGAGATCGCCATGAGTCTTGGCATCAAGCTGGAGCTTCAGGAGGAAACCGCCCTGACCACGACGGTAACAAGCGGTTCAAATGAGACCGGTAGCGTTTCAGAAATGAACCGCCATCGAATCGTGCGTAAGATGCGTGAAATCCTTGTGGCACAAGGGCTGCCTTGCGCTTCATGCCCTAAATCCAAATATATGTTATTACCATTATCCGACGACTGCGAGGTTACGATAGAAGGGGTGCCTCCGCTGCGCCGGTGGCTTCAACTGGTGGTCACCTGCGGTGACGCTCAGGAAGTCTATCACTTTGAACTCAGATTGCACCCGACAGGGATGCGCGGCGATAAGGAGGTCGAACGATGAAAAAGACTGCACAGGAACCCAAAGTGACCGAGAACCCCTTGTACCATGACACGTGGATGCTGTTGCGCAAGTACCGGGACGTGGTGTGGAGCCTGGAGCTGTCCGTGCAGCAGGTACGTCGGCAGTTCCAGATCGAGTATGGCAGCAGCATAGAGGAGTTTCTGGAATCCCTCTATGTGGCCGGCATCACCTTCGAGGGCTCGGCGATTGAGGATCATGCCCGCTGCATCGAGCGCAGCTACAAGATGCTGAAGCTGCTGGATACCTCCGTGGAGCTGCTGCGGACAAAGCACAAATACGGTGAGAGCTATTACTGGCTCCTGTACTACACCTACCTGTCGCCGCAGCAGTTGGCGAACACGCAGGAGATCATCGACAAGCTGGAGCCGCACATTCGGGACATCAGCTACCGCACCTACTTCCGCAAGCGCCAGATGGCCATTGACGCTCTGAGCTCGGTGCTGTGGGGATATTCGTCGAAGGAGAGCCTGGCACTGCTGGAGAAGTTTGTGCCGGAGGGGTGAGGATGTGATTGAGGTAAAATGAGCCTGCTTTCGAACACAGAAAGCAGGCTCATTCTCATAGACATACAACAGCTTTTTCATAAGTATTATAGCCAGAGTAGTTTAATGGATGCAAATCATCTAATATCACAGGATAGATATCTGGATAAAAATTTTTGAAGACAAATTTCACAAAAGTGTTAAAGCAAATTGGCCTTCGTGCACTTATCCGGCAGTTTGCATGCTGTATGTGAATATGTGTTTCCGGATGATTCTCGTTCGCTTTTGAAGAATCAAAATCGAATCTAACCGGACTTCTCATAGAATTTCGCTCATCTCGAAGGACTTGATCAGAAAAAGACATGCTTATCGCTTCACGGATGCCTAATTCATCAACTTCATCCTCAGGAATATTGAGAGGAGCAGGCCAATATAGCAGGCTTTCTTGCAACAATATATTTTTACGAAATTTAAAGTATGCTCGGATGATTGAGCCGTCAAAAAGGATACAATGGTAAGCTCCTGTTTCATAGATGGAGATATATTGATTCAGGGTAGTAAAAGATTTCCCTGCATTATGTCTGCCAGGAATATGATTATCCCAAGTCAAAATGGCCTCATTATGATTTTGTGTTAAGACTATGTCCTTAGTGACACGAGTTAATCCGCAACCAGATAAAATCTGTATAGTATTAGAAATTTGATTTCGCGTGTCTTCCACATGTTTATTCATCGATTTCATCTGTATCTTCACCATCAGATTTGTTGTTTAAAAACAGTTTTACCAGTGAATTTACTTCAGGAATTTGGGAAGCATCAATTTCGCCCTTAGAAACCATTTCAACAAGAGCTCGTATTCCTTTTTGCGCCTCTTCTATTTTCTTTGCATCAGAAGTCGTCCGTTCCCTATTTATGGTTCTTAGCTTAGCCATCTCGGTTCTTGTTGGGACTTTAAATTTAAGGACATAAGAACTCTCAATGAATTTCTGGATTTCAGCAGTTAGGCCGTCCATTGCAGAACCGACCCCACAAATTCTGACCCAAGCACGGGAACGGGTAATTGCGGTAAAGAGGGTATTCCGTAGTTTAATAAGTTCGATACCTTCATAACAGCAATCTGCATTGACAATATATACCATGGGAGCCTCATTACCTTTTGCGCGATATATGGCAGAGCAAGAAATATATCCAGGAATATGGAACGTATCTCGATCATGCGTTACACCAGCAAGCATGGATGAAATTGAATAGTGCGCAAGGTGCTGGGAAAAACGTTGATATTGACTCTTGGCATAAATGACAGAAGGGAATATAACCAGAATATCATCAGGATCTAGTTCATCTTCGGTGATATTCTTTTTTATTTCCCTTGCGATATAGTCATATTGGACATCTACATCGGGAAAGCAATGCGTTTGAATTACATCTTCTGGCTTTAAAAGATCATAGAAGTACGTTGGGGTTGCGTCAGGCCTACGCGACAAAGTGACATTTTTCCCAAAGTCTAATGTCCCCTTCTCCTTCTTGTATCCGATGTCCTCCCAAAGGCTTAAAGCGTCAAAATGTTGAACTAATTGGTTTCGATATATTCCAAAGCCCAGAGAATGTGCCAAGGCTAAAACCCAAGGAGGATTGCGATAGCAAATCGGAAGAATAATATCTTGCATAGGTTCGTCGGGTTCGTTTTTCAGTTCGACAAAAGGTTTATCGCTATCATCAACCCCAAACATCTCTGCAATAGACGGCATAATTGAAGAACTTAAATTTTGTAGTTCATCATAAGCCCATACGATTCGCTTTGGTTCCTTTACGCATTTATATGCAAGTTTGAAAAACGATGCTGGCATATCTTGAGCTTCATCAATAAGCAAAAGATCATACATGGGTTTAAAATCAGGTTGCAAAAGTAGGCTCAACTCGTTGCAAACACCGTTAAATGCATTATTACGCCCGAATTTTAATTTGGCATTAGCAAAATTTGTTGGTACTTGTCCAATCGAGCGTGAAATTTCGGAATATAATCCCTTTTCAGATTGAGACCCCCAAGCATGGAATAAATGCAACTTTTCCCAATTTGGCTCTTCACGTGAGAATTCAAACACAAATTTAGTAATCAAGTCGCGGTATTGCTGCCACAGGGATCGGGTGTAATAGGTTACTACAATGTCCCAGTCGGGAAACTGGGCGTGTAAATAGGCGGCTTTCAGCGCTAAAACAATAGTTTTGCCTGAGCCGGCCAAGCCACGAATTCTTTGAGGGCCATCAACCATTTCGAGGGCAGCTTTCTTTTGCCAGCGGTCTAAATTGGCGATTTCTTTTTCTATTTTTTTAATAATATCGCCCTTTGATCCAACGCTTTTAACATTATCGCGTTTTTTTCGGGGTTTGATACTTGCAACTTTTTGCAAAGATTCAACGAGCACATGATAGTAACTCGTGTCAAAAGCAGGAATGCTTGAAAGAACGGCGGGGAGGTTTTCAAAGGTCGTTAGTATATACCCGTCTTCAGCGGGAGTATCTAACTTGTGCGGAGTTATAGAAATCACGCAGGGCTCAAATGCGAGTGACCTCCCTTTCCGTAAACTCGGATATTGCGTTAGTGTATTAGTCAGTTGAAAATACAGTTCGCCCTGCTCCTCAATAATGCCCTCGGTATCTTTTTCCAACCCTGAGAAAATAAATGCAACAAGACCAATTTTCTCACTTAATAGTAATGCATCAACCGTTACATTTGTTTCCATATTTGCGGAAAGAGGATAGCCTAGGTATAGAGTTTCGCTACATTCGACGCTTTCTTGCTTTTCCATGATTTCAACAAGTTCATTTGTAGCATTTATGTTGGATATTCGCCCTCGTACAACATCTAAAGACATATTTGATACCTCACATTATTTTGGGGTGGGATTTGAACCTATACATAAGTGGAGAATCGATTTAAGGCTACCGATAGAGTTATTGTATCACCGAGGAAGGGGCTTCGTCAATTTTAATTCGGACTAATTATAAAAATCTCTTTTGAAAAACAATGTGCAACACTATCGATATGGTTTTGCATTTTTTGCACAAAATGAGGGTCAAAATAGTGTGGTGCTCGCTGCAGGAGGAAGCAAGTGCGCGGGAGATTATAGAAAAACTTGAGAGGCACATCTGGGATATTAGTTATCGCACCTACTTCCGCAAGCGTCAGATGGCGATTGATGCCTTGAGTTCGATGCTATCGGGTATTCGTCAAAGGAGGGTTTGGCACTGCTGGAGAAGGTTGCGCCGTAACTGTCAAGCTACCTCATGTATAGATGTGCGTGGGACAATAGTAACGGAATGTCCAGCTAACATCATATCAGAGATGTCAGAGTGGCAGGTGGAAACCTTGGAATTGAAAAGTCAAGTAAAGTTGTGGAGTAAGTGTCATAGTTGTGGGAGTGATGTAGGAGTTGTATTGTCATCACGAAGGAATGCAGAAAAGCGCGGGATGATTCTCGGCTGGAACCATCTCGCGCTTTGTCATAGTAATTTATAAAGAAATATTACTATAACGAAAAGACTCATCTTCCACATGACTATAACTTGCGGCTTGCAATTCCGGAAGCCACACTAAGCCTTTGCCGTTTACGGCATACACGCAAAATCTATTCCTCGCTTCGCCGAACGATCACAACTCCTGTTTTGAGGGAATTATCATTAATGAAAGCTTTGAATTCGCTTTTTACGCGTTCTCTGGCACGTTCTTGGGACTTTCTTGAAGGCTCAAGTATTTTTATCTGAGACTTTCGAGAAACATCAATATATCCTTTCATTTTTTTTGGCATTTTAGTCACCTCCGTTTTTGGGTTGTGCGCGTAATGCCTTATCCATTTTGTATAGCAGTAAAAACATATATGCGTATGGTGTGAAGAAAGTGTTAGCAAGAGCCCTGATTTCATTTTCGTCTTTTGAAAGAATGCTGTTACCATGGCATACAATTTGCAACAAACCAATCATCTTGCTGGTTTTGTTCTGTGCCAGGCAGAAAACAGGGATGCCCAGATACTGTGAATAATCTTTCCCATCACCATTCTTGAAAACGGTACATACCGCTGATGCGTCTGGTTGTATGTCTAATTGATCACTTGCAGATAGAAAAAGTGATGCATCATGATATGCATTTTTCTCAACTAAACGATTTTTCCCGCGTATTTTAGGGCCGCTTCGCGTGGGGTGATGATATCCGCACAAACTAATATGCTTTTCACCTGACGTTTCCTGCGAATCAGGCTCATCTTCGATAAGTTTAACATAGCCAATTTCAACATCAACGATACCATCACTTGCTTTAGGAATACCAAGTCTTTGAATCACATTGTCATATAATGCCGTACAAACGGTATCGCTAGCGAGGTCAAAATTCCATGCTTTACAGTCAATTCGTTTCCTATCAATAATTTCGTGTATTTGAATATTTGCATTTTTGGCACTGTATTTACACACAGCGGCTAATCCTTGCATTGCGCTTGAAAAAGCTTCATTTATCAGTTCTAAATCAGCCTTTTCATTTTTTGCCGCGGCAAGTTGATTTTCCAACTCTAAAACTTTGTGGTCATTACTCTTTTCGGCTTTTGCATATAACCAAAGTATACCAATATTTACAATACTGAAGGCAACAAAGATCAACCATCTCCACCATACATCCGAGCCTACAGTCCAATTGCACAAAACACCAAAAACAACGGTAAATATACCAATTACAACCGCCTTCACACTGGACTTTGCAAAGAACGTTTTCAACTCCTGCATACACATATGCTCCTCTCTCTATATTGAGATATGCATACGTATTATATTATATTTCCTGCCTTTTTGCAATGTGTTTATATACGAAGGATATTTTTCAGTACAAGCCATTGGCATCCAACAGAAAGCGGACCCTAAGCATACACTCTCTGCAGGACATTGCCTTCGCAATGATATTTTACGCGATTGCCTTGCGCCGCCAGCAGATAAACATAGCAAAAAGTATACTACTATGCTTTTACTCGCCTAAAAGAATAGCATGAATCCTGTGCGGGGCAACAAATGGCACTTTCCCGCCACAACATTGGCACGGTTTTGCGATTTCGGCGTAAACCCAAGTGTGCTATACTGTGTATGCTCAAAACTATGCCAAGGCGATACGAGTAACACCATCCTACGGGGTGGTGTTATTTTGTTTCCGGTAATTTGGGCAGCCCAAGAGGGAAGGCTTCTAGGAAGCTGACCTCCACATCTTTTCTATCACAGGAGGTATCACGAGTGAAAAAACATGACCTGACCAAGACACATCTCCACAGGGTGAGTCCCGGCATGGCACTATATGCGGCCTTCGCGGGCGTGACCATGGCCGCCATGCTTTGCCAGCCTGTCTTTGCCGCCACCGTCTGGGAGAAGGCCAATGAGATCATGAAAGATGTCTATAACCAGATTCTTCTTATCTCCACCATTGCCGCCATTGTCACCGCGTCGGTGGCACTGCTGATGATGAACTTCTCCCGCAGCGGCCGCACTGTGGACGAGAGCCGCGCATGGCTCAAGCGTATCATCATCACATGGGCGATCCTTAACGGCCTGGGCTTCATCATGTCCTATGTGACGCCCTTCTTCGCAGATGGCAGATGGAACGGATAACGCCAAGCTGCCCGGCTGAGAAAGGAGAGGTGCTATGGGCATATTAGATGGCATTGTAGAATGGATCGCGGAACAGGTCATGTACGGTCTTGACCTTATCAACACCTCTGTGCTGGGGGCTCTGGGCTGCGACATGACCACCTTTCTGCGCTACTTCCCTGCCGCGGAGACGATGTACAACATCTTCGTGGCACTGGCTATCGGCATGATCCTGCTGAACCTGATCTGGCAGCTATTCAAGAACTACGGCCTTATAGCAGGCGTAGAGGCAGAAGACCCGGTAACGCTGACGATCCGCTCCGTGCTATTTATCCTGCTGGCCTATTTCGCAGATGAAATCGTGGAGCTGATACTGAAAATCGGCGGGACACCCTACGCGTGGATCATGTCGTCTGAACTGCCCGCACTGAACTTTGCCGACTTCAATTCGGTCATACTTACCATCCTTGGGGTCTGCGCCAACGGCGCGGTGGCTCTAATCGCCCTGATTCTCGTGCTCATTTTGGCGTGGAACTATATCAAGCTGCTATTTGAGGCGGCGGAGCGTTATGTGCTGCTGGGCGTTCTGGTATTCACGGCACCGGTGGCTTTTGCTACGGGCGCGGCGCAGGCCACCTCCAACATCTTCAAGGCGTGGTGCCGGATGTTCGGCGGCCAGATATTTCTGCTGCTGATGAACGCATGGTGCCTTCGCCTGTTCATCACCATGGTGGGAACCTTCCTGGCAAACCCCTTATCCCTATAGGAGACGATCATGAATCAAAAAACGAAATACATCACAGGGATCGTGTTGTCCGTACTGGTTATATGTGCGCTCACAATCCCGGCCTTTGCTCTGACGGAATCAGATGTGCAGTCTCAGGTCTCAGCCTCCGGTAAAGAAGGCGTGGCCGGAAACCTGTTCATCTGGTTTCTGTGCGCAGTGGCATTTTTGAAGATCTCACAGAAAATCGACAGCTTCATGCAGGGCCTTGGCATCAATGTGGGTCATACAGGCGGCTCTATGCTGGCAGAAGCGATGCTGGCCGCGCGGAGCATCGCTGCCGCCCGCGGCGTCGCCGGACGCGGTCGAGGCGGCAATGCAGGGCGAGCCGGAAACACCAGCGGCAGTGGCGGTGACAGCAACACCTTCCTGCAAGGCGGTCTGGCCGGTGTTGCCAATCGCAGCTTCTATAACGGCGCATACCGAAACGCCACCGGCACAGGCAGCGGCGGCGTTGGCGGCATGGCGTTCCGTGCCTCTATGACCAAGGGCGGCGATATTGCCAATAACGTTATCAGCCGTATTGCCACCGGCGGCGCGGGATCTGGGGATGTCATGTCCGGCAATATGGCGGCAGACGCTCTCATGTCCTATATGGGCTATACGGCTCTTGGTGAAGGCGCGGCGGATATTCCGACCTTCTCCAATGTGGAGATTGGCGGTGGGCATATCACCGGCACGGAGACCTCTGAGGAAGAACCTGCCGGTCGTGCCTTTGCCATGTACAGCACTGAACAGTATATGGAGCCAAAACGGGAATACACCACCGTCACCACTGTGGATGGCGCAAAATGGTATAGGCAGTACGCACAGGACGTAGTGGAGAAAAAGCCCTATCAGAATCCGGATGGCGGCATTTCCTATCGTGAGAGCCTGATCCGGCGTCTGCCTGACCTGCCTCGCAGAAAGGACAAGACCTGATATGACCCAGCAAGAACGCAGCGGTCTGAACGAAGCCGCTGAGATCAGCGCACACGCTGCCGGTGCCGTGCGCGGCGCCATCAAAACCGGAAAAGCGGTAAGCGGCGCGGCAAAAGGCGCTGCTGCCGCAGGCCCTTACGGTGCGGCGGCAGCGGCACTCTGGACACATCGCAAGGCGGTTGCTGCCATCATTGCCGGGGTGCTGGTGCTTCCCGTCCTGTTCATCATGCTGCTGCCCTCCCTGATCTTCGGCGGGTTGACCAAGGCAGGGGTTGACGGAAGTCCAGACACACCGATCCTCAACGACAACGCCGCCGTTGTGGAGAACATCAATCAGATCTCGCAGGCAATCAGCGACTTGCTGGAGGAAGGGCAGGAGGATGTTCGCGCCCGTATTGACACGGATTTTGCTTCCTCCGGTGCCGACCAGAAGGAGATCATCAATCCATACGAAAGCTCCCCGACCTACAATGCCAACCGCTTCATTGCCATGTACTGTGCCGCCAAAAATCAGGACTACACATCTATCTCCCTCAAGGATATGGAGGACGTAATCCGTAAGGCCAAGGACGCCCTCTATACCTTCACAAGCACGGAGGAGTCTCGCACGACTAGGGTAACGGAAACGAATACGGATCCCAAAACCGGTAAGGTCACGGTGACGGAAACGGAAGTAACAGAAATATGGAAGATATATACCATCGTCTACAACGGAGAGGCCTGTTTTGAGGATAAGATATTCGCTCTGTCGGACGAACAAAAGGGACTGGCGGAAAACTACGCCCAGAACCTGAGCGTATTCCTGGGCGATGGTATGATGCAGGGCTTGCTGCCCGCCGAGTCCGCCGGCCTTGTATCTTTGGGCGACATTCGTTTCTCGGATGGCGCGACGCAGGTGGTCTACTATAATCAGTTGGACAAGCGGTACGCGAGCAAGCCCTACGGCACCGACGACATCGGCACCTACGGCTGCGGGCCTACCTGTATGGCAATGGTGGTATCTTCTCTGACCAGCGAGACGGTCGATCCCGTTGAGATGGCGCGCTGGGCCTATGAAAACGGCTACTGGTGCAGCAAAAGCGGTTCCTACCATTCGCTGATCCCCGGCGCTGCCAAAGCGTGGGGCCTGCCGGTGCAAGGCTGCGGGAAAACGGAGGGACAGCGTATTGTGGAAGCGCTCTCCCATGGCAAGCTGGTGGTGGCGATCATGCTGAAGGGGCACTTCACCAGCTCTGGCCACTTCATCGTGCTGCGCGGTGTGGAGAACGGAAAGATACTGGTGGCCGACCCTGCCAACTATACCCGAAGCCAACAGGCATGGGATCTGTCTATCATCCTGAATGAAGCCAGCGGTCGTGCCGGTGCTGGTGGGCCTTTCTGGATCGTAGGGTAGGAAGGAGAACTAAATGTGAGTAAACCAAATGAATATGACACCTATATCATCCCACCCAATTTTATTGAGGGCGGGACTTTTTTCGGCGGACTGCTGAAGCTCCGCAATACAGCCGAGGCACTGGTTATCGTGCTGGCTATCGGCATGCCGGTGTTCTCGGTGTCCGCACTGACGCTGACTGCCAAGATCATCATTCTGTGCCTGACCGCGCTGCCTCTTGGCATCATCGCGTTGGTTGGCATCAACGGCGAAAGCCTCTCGTCATTTATCTTTCTTGTTCTGAAATATCTCTGCAACCGCCGTGTTATTACACGCAATGAAGAGGAACAGGACAAGCGGAAAAAACGTAGGAAGCGAAAAGCTAAGAGCGGTGACGACGCGCCCAAGTACATCAATCCAGTGGCAGAATACCTGCCTGTGGAGAAGATCGCAAACGGCATCATCTACACACGGGATCACCGTTACCTGAAGATTGTCGAAGTTATACCTATCAACTTCCTGCTGCGCAGTGCCGGAGAGCAGCGAAACATCATCTATTCATTTATTTCGTTTCTGAAAATCAGCCCGGTCAAAATGCAGATCAAGGTCATTGCCAAGCGTGCCGACCTGAACCGGCACAGAGAGATCGTGCAGCAGGAGATGGCGCAGGAAACCGATGAAAACTGTCGCCTGCTGCAGCAGGACTACCTGACGCTCATTGACCGGATCGGTGCACGGGAAGCCACCTCGCGCCGGTTCTTCATGGTATTTGAATATGAGGCATGGGCAGGCCGGAAACGGGATAACGAGGAAGCGGAGGCCATTGCCTCCCTGCAAACGGCAGCCCGCACCGCAGTCAATTATCTCAAGCAATGCGGCAATGAGGTGCTGATCCCGGAAAACGATGATGAATTTACGGTCGATACCCTCTACCATTTGCTGTGCCGCAACACCACTACATCGCTGCCGGATCGAGTTCGCCGGATCGTTGCCCAGTATCAGGCGAAAGGACTGGAATCTGAGATCGACGTCATTCCCTGTACGGAGTTTTTCGCCCCTGACAGCATCGACTTTACCAACGGGCGGCATATCTGTATTGACGGACTCTACTACGCCTATCTGCTGGTACCCTCCACCGGCTATAAGGCGCAGGTGCCGGCCGGCTGGCTGTCCCTTATCGTCAACGCCGGGGATGGCATTGACCTGGATATGTTCATCAGCCGCCAGCCGAAAGCCCGCATGGTACAGCGGCTGGGACAGCAGCTTCGTATCAATCGCAGTAAGATCAAGGACGCCAGCGATACCAACACGGACTTTGATGATCTGGACGGTGCTATCCGAAGCGGCTACTTCCTGAAGGAAGGGCTGGGCAACAACGAGGACTTTTATTACCTGAACCTGCTGATCGCAGTGACAGCTCCCACAGTGGATGAACTGGAATGGAGGGTCAATGAACTGAAAAAACTGCTCGTGTCCCGTGATATGGACGTGTGCAGCTGCGCCTTTCATGAGGAGCAGGCGTTTCTATCGTCGCTGCTGCTGGTCAGCATGGAGAAGCACCTCTTTGAACGCTCCAAGCGCAATGCGCTGACCACCGGCGTGGCAAGCTGCTACTCCTTCACGTCCTATGAGCTGAGTGATGAAAACGGCATCCTGTTCGGCCTGAACAAGTACAACAACTCTCCGGTCATCATCGACATCTTTGACTCCAAGGTCTATAAAAACGCCAATATTGCCGTATGCGGCACCAGCGGCGCAGGAAAGACCTTCCTGATCCTGCTGATGGCACTCCGTATGCGGCGTAAGGGCATACAGGTTTTCATGCTGGCACCCCTGAAGGGTCATGAGTTCCATCGTGCCTGTGTCAATACGGGCGGCGAGTTCATCAGTATCTCCCCCGCCTCCAAGAGCTGTATCAATGTGTTGGAGATCCGCAAGGTGGACAAATCCGTAGAAACCATGCTGGATGGCCCCGGCATCGAACGCTCTGAGCTGGCAGCAAAAATTCAGCGGCTTCATATCTTCTTTGCCCTGCTGATCCCCGATATGTCCTATGAGGAAAAACAGCTTTTGGACGATGCCCTGATTCGTACCTACGCACGGAAAGGTATCACCCATGATAACGCCTCTCTCAGTGATCCGGATAACCCCAACGTTTACCGCCAGATGCCTGTGCTGGGCGACCTCTACGATGTACTGCGGGAGGAAAGCGATACCAAACGCCTTTCCAACATCATCAACCGCTTTGTACACGGCTCGGCCAGCACCTTCAACCAGCAGACCAATGTGAATCTGGACAACAAGTTCACGGTGCTGGACATCTCGGAACTCAGCGGCGATCTGCTGCCTATCGGCATGTTCGTAGCTCTGGATTTCGTGTGGGATAAAGCCAAAGCCAACCGCACGGAGGAAAAGGCCATCTTCATCGACGAATGCTGGCAGCTCATTGGCGGCGGCTCCGGCACCTTCGGCGTCGGCAACGTCTTGCGGCCGAGATGGTGCTGGAGATCTTCAAGACCATCCGCGCCTATTCCGGCAGCGGCATTTGCGCGACGCAGGATCTGAACGACTTCTTCTCCCTGGACAACGGCAAGTACGGCAAGGGGATTATCAACAACTGCCGCACGAAAGTCATCTTGAACCTGGAGGACGAGGAAGCCCAGCGCGTTCAGCAGGTATTGCATCTCTCCGAAGCGGAGGTCATGGAGATCACCCACTTTGAGCGGGGCAATGGCCTGATCAGCAGCAATAACAACAATATCACGGTAGAGTTCAAGGCCAGTCCGCTGGAACGCGACCTTATTACCACAGACCGCCGCGAGCTGCTTGACCTGCTGCGCCGCATGAAGCGACCGGAAGCCTAATACGGCGTTTATACGGAGATAACACGCATTACGAAATCAATACGCATATAATACGGAGTTAATACGCATTACGGAGGTGATGCCGCCTATGAGAAACAGAGAGCAGATCTATGGACAGGAGGCCGCAGAGCTGCTGCGGAACATAACCGTCTATCACTGCATGCGCCGTGACCAGCTTCTACGCCTGTATCCGGGCAAGGAGGGCGTGATTGAAAACCTGCTGCGCTATCTGGTCAAGCAGCAGCGGATATTTTATAACACTGACCGTGATTGCTACGGAGATGTCCCTGACTGCCGCGAGGACAGAGAACTGACAGCGGCACTATGGGTGCTGCTGGACTTTATCGAAAAGGTGGAGTATCACAGCCCTGACAATATGCCGGCAAAGCTGGTATTCTTCGCCGATGGCGAGGTATATGAGGTCGTCTATGTAGGCCCGGGTAAGGAAGCGTTGCTGCAGCACGCGCTGGCCGCGGAAGATGATTCCGGGCAACGGCTCGTTATCATTGAGGAAGAAGACCAAATGCAGCACCTGCACATCCCTCATATCGCCGCCTACTGCATGGTGGATGAGCAGGGCTGCGTACAGTACTTCAGGAAGGAGGAACCTTGTGGACAGAGCCACCCTCTCGCAGCGGATAGAGAGCATTTTGAATGAGATCACCCGCCTGTCCAACACGCTCTACGCTATGGACAACACGAATATCCAGCGGCATTCAGATAACTATGAAATGCTGTCCACAGAGGCCGCACTGCGGGGGGAGGTCATTGCCTGCCGGCTGCGGCACCTGATCTATGAGACGACCACCATCCGAAAAGCCGAGTATCTGACATCGGCTGGTGTCATGCAGGGCATCTCTGTTATAGAGAAAGATGGCATACTGGAAATCACGCTCCCCTGCCTACTGCCTAAGAAGAGCAAGAAGCATAGCTGCGAGTATCTGACAGACCCCATCTACTACACGCTTAGTAAGTATGCGCAGACACACACGCTGCCCAAGTTCCGGCACTGTGTTGTCTGCTTTTCTCATATCTACAGCCGCGAGCTGTCCCCGAACCGGGTGCGTGACTATGACAATCTGGAGCTCAAGCAGCTTTTGGATGTGATTGCCACCTTCGTTATGGAGGATGATACAGGTCTGCTGTGCGATGCCTATAACACGACGGAGATTGGCGACGGTGACTGTACCCGCGTGTCGGTGATGGATAAGGAGCGTTTTCAGGGCTGGCTTTCGGACCGCGAGAATCGGCTCAGATCTATATCCGATTTATAGTGTTTCGACCGTATCAAAAACAGTACACATGACAATGGTACGGCAAAGCCTGTGTTTCCGGGCATTTCCACATGACCGGTGCGGGCGAAAAATACCGTGGTCATGGCAGTCTGGGTACTGCACACCAGAAGGAGGTGGTCAGTATGAGTACCCTACCACAGAAAGCTCCCGGTAGCCTATCACAAGCCTATCAGCTATTGGCGCTGGTCGCCCTGTCCGGTGAGCTGCCGGCCAGCCAACTGAGCAGGCTCGCCGGTGGCACCAGCTACAAAGAGAACGTGGTCAAGTCGCTGAAGCGTCAGCGGCTTTTGCTGTCCTACTATAAGAACGGACTGCGTGGATACCGGCTCACCGCCGCGGCGAAAAAGCTGCTGCTGGAGCACAACCCGGAGAGGTTTTCTTTCTACCTGTCCGGAGCCTGTGCCACCAACCACATCAGGAGTGAGCCGGAGCAGAGGTTTCGACTCCACCGTGTCTCTCAGACATTGATCACCATGCGTAACGCCAACGTTAGTATCTTCCGCGATGAAAAACCCGGCGTATTCCGCCCCGGCGAAACAGCGATTGGTAGCATCTGCACACCTGCCTTCTACACCTCCCGTGAGATCAAAGAGACGGGGACGACCTTTGTTAAAATCCGTGGTGCCCGGTCCGTGGGCGTTTTGCTGACACCGCAGCATATCCACGTGGTTTACAACATGGGCAACGCGCTGATGAAATGGAGTTATAAAGCTGAGATGCGGACAAAGGCACTCATGCAGACGGTGCTGTGCCGTGAACGAATGCCGCACCAGTATCACCCGGATGCGGTGCGGGGTCTCCTGCTGGGTGATAGCATGGAACTGGCCTATGAGCTGCTGACTGATCAGGGTGGCAAAAACTATTTCGTTCTGGATGGCAGCTATGAGCGGTTCTGCTTCTTGACCAACGACCATCATGGAGAGGTGCTACTGCGCCTCCTCTGTGATAAAGAAATAGACAATGACCTGCGCGAGCTGCTGCTCCTTGATCTGGAGCCCCGGCAGCTGAGTGAAACAGTGGAAAATGACGCCATGACGCCGGATGGTGCGCCGGTGCTGTTTGCCTATGACTGTGACCTACCGCGAATCAGGCGGTTCGATACGGCACTGCGACTTCAAGACCGCTATGGCATCCTGATCTGCTTCGACCATCAGGCCGAAGTGCTGCGCCGCTACTGCGGCGACAGGGCTGTTGTGCAGGCCATTGATTTTGCTGCGTTCGAGAGGAGGTTTTTTCCGTAGAAAAAAAGAAACTGCGAACTCTGCTATTCGCACTCCCGCTATTTCTATCAGGGTTGCTGTTTGGCGGCGGCTATCTGGCGCAATTCGTCCGGAACTATCAACAGTGGAAGGACGCGGGCGGAACGCCGGGCGACGGAAGCTCCCCGGCCGCGCCGGTGCTGTCCTTCTCCGCTTGCAGCGAAGCACTGTTCAGTAAGAGCGGCATTATCGGCGTGGGACTTTGCCTGTTGCTGCTGGGGCTGCTGATCGTCATGGTGATGCGCATGGGCTATTCCGATGTTGGGGAGTATGACGCGGAGCGCAACCTGACCTACTCCAATAAAGGCACCTACGGAACGGCTGGTTTCATGGAGAAAACGGAGATGAAGGGCGTCCTTGATCTGGTGTCCGATATCCGCAAACACAGCGGCGTCATACTGGGCAAGCTGGACAATCAGGTGGTGTGTATTCCCGAGAACTCCCGGCTTAACGGCAATATCGCCGTGTTCGGTGCCAGCGGCTCCATGAAAACAAGGGCTTACTGCATCAATCGCATTTTGCAAAGCGCGTCCGAGGCCCACAACGGCCATAAGGAGTCCTTGATCATCACCGACCCAAAATCGGAGCTTTACGAAAAGACCAGCGAATATCTGCGCAGCAAGGGCTACGTGGTAAAGGTGTTCAACCTGATCCAGCCGGAGAACTCTGATTCATGGAACTGCCTGGCGGAGATTGAAGGTGATGAGCTGATGGCACAGATCTTCTGCGACATTATCATCAGAAATACCGGCAGCGAAAAGGGCGACCATTTCTGGAACGCTGCCGAGATGAACCTGCTGAAAGCGTTGGTACTATATGTGGCGCTGGGCTATCCATCGGAGAGCCGGAACATCGGTGAGGTCTACAAGCTGTTGGTGCTGAACGCGGAGAAGGAGCTGGACAACCTTTTTTCCATGCTGCCTGCCAGCCATCCTGCCAGAGCGCCCTATGCGCTGTTCAGCCAATCCTCAGATACGGTGCGCAGCGGCGTTATCATTGGGCTGGGCAGCCGCTTGCAGGTGTTTCAGAATCGGCCCATCTGCCAGATCACCAGCCATGATGAAATTGACATGGAGCTGCCGGGCAAGCAGCCCTGTGCCTATTTCTGTATCACATCCGATCAGGACAGTACCTTTGATTTTCTCACGTCCCTGTTTCTGTCCTTCGCGTTTATCAAGCTGATCCGTTACGCGGATAAAAACTGTGCCGACCGCAGGCTGCCAGTCCCCGTTCATGTGCTGGGCGAAGAGTTGACAGCCTGTGGCGTTATTCCAGACTTGAGCCGGAAGATCAGTGTGATCCGCTCGCGGGGCGTCAGCATGAGCTGCGTGTTTCAGAATCTGGCGGGCTTGCAGAACCGGTATCCCTACAACCAATGGCAGGAGATATTGGGCTGCTGCGACTATCAGCTTGCACTGGGTTGCACCGATGAGCTGACTGCCAAATTCCTCAGTGACCGCACCGGGGAGGTCAGCGTCCATGTCTCCAGCAAGGCCAAGCAGTTGGGTACATGGCGTATCAGCAACTACACGCCGGAGTTCCGCGAAACCAGCGGCGTGGGCAAGCGCAAGCTACTGACTATGGATGAGGTGCTGCGCCTGCCGGTAAACCGTGCGCTGGTTATCGCACGCGGCAACAAGGTGCTGCAGGTAGATAAGTACGACTATACCAATCACTACGAGGCAAAGAAACTGCGGGACTGCAAGGCCTCCGCCCATATCCCGGAATGGCGTAAAAGCCCTGTGTTTTCGCCCGCGCCGAAACAAACAGAGCAGCCTATTAAGTCAAAGAAAGTGCCGAACAGGCGCAGTGAGTTTGTCAAAACCGATAAGGATTCCATCATGTCAACCAAAATGTGAGCTAAGGAGGAAAGTAATATGCCGAGAAAGAAAACAGAAGAACTTGCCGTGATGCCGGAAGCACCGGCACTTCCCGTCGCCTCCGAGGAAGCGGCAGAACAGCCGGTGACAGAAGAGTGTTTGCCGGAAACCGCAGCCAATCCTGTTGTGGAGGATACTGTACCTACAGAGAGTGTTCTCGCTGAGCCTGCGGAAGTGGTGACTGTGCCGGAGGATCCCCAGCCCTCTGAAAAGCCGAAGCGCACTGTCCGCAAACGAACCGCTGCAAAAAAGACGGTAGAGGTAGAGAAGCAGGCTACGCCGCCTACTGAGGATGCTGCCGCCTCTGCTGAACCTGCCCCTGCCGCTGTCCAACAGAGAGATATTTTGACATTGGATACCCGGGGCGAAGCGGAAACGCAGGCGCAGATGGAGGACATTATCTGGCACGAGATCCACAATGCCTACCGCACCCGGCGCATGCTTTCCGGTATGCTGAGCGGCATTGAAAGAACGGAGGCGGGGAAAACCATTGCCATTGTGGACTACAAGGGATTCCGCATTGTGATCCCCCTGAAGGAGATGGTGCTGGACTTCCCGGCAGATATGTACGGTGCTGACTATAATGAGATGATCCTTCGACACCAGAAGATCCTCAATAAGATGCTGGGCGCAGAGGTGGATCTTATGGTCAAGGGCATCGACGCCAAAAGCCGAACCGTTGTTGCCAGCCGAAAGGACGCCATGCTGAAGAAGCAGCAGATCTACTATTTCGGTAAGGACAGTGACGGACAGTATCGTATCTATGACGGACGCGTGGTAGAAGCCCGTGTGATCGCCGTGGCGGAGCAGGTCGTCCGGGTCGAAGTGTTTGGCGTGGAGACATCCATTCTGGCTCGCGACCTTTCGTGGGACTGGATCGGCGATACTCATGACCGCTATGCCGTGGGAGACAAGGCTCTGGTACGCGTGCTGGAGATTGACCGCACAGAGCCGGAGCGTATCAGAATTAAAGCCGACATCAAAAGCGTATCCGGCAACAGCAAGAATGACAATCTCCAGAAATGCCGTATTCAGGGCAAATATGCCGGGAAGGTCACCCATATCCATAAGGGCGTTGTGTATATCCGCCTTAGCAACGGGGCCAATGCCATAGCACATTCCTGCTATGATCGGCGCAGACCCGGACGAAAGGATGATGTCAGCTTTGCCGTTACCCATCTGGATGAGGAACATGGCGTTGCACTGGGGATCATCACCCGAATTATCAAGCAGCATGTCTGATCTGACACGGTATCGGCAGGGTATGGCAATGGATTGGCACTGTTTTGCGATTTCACCGTAAATCACCAGGTGCTATACTTGGTACAGTCAAAATTGTAAAGACCGCCGGGTGGTAACTCGGCGGTCTTTCGCATACAGGAAGAGGGTGTTTTATATGTGGTAGGCAGAGCAGCGTTTCGCGCCCGAGCGGCAAATGCAATCGCCGCAAAACCCAAACAACAGTACATAGTGTTGAAAAAGGCGAGGATCCAGTCGTAAATATCTTTAAAGCACATTAAACAGTGCTGCGATATTTACGTAAAGGAGAGAACGCCCATGAGGAGAAAAAGAATGCGTTTAGTTTCACTTATTTTGAGTGCCGTGTGTCTGTTAGGCTGCGCAGTCCAGCCGGCACCGGTCTCGGATTCGTCTGAGTCCAACACCAAGGTCTCTGCCTATGCAGCAAGTCAGGCCGAGCAGAACGAAGAGGAGCGCACGGTGGCCGAATCCCTGCTGCCGCAAACAGAAGATGGAGGCGATACATCTGAGAGCAGCGTCGCTCCTGAGCGGGCGGGGGCGGAGAATGCGGATAACGCCGCAGAAAAACAGCCTGCACCCGCTGAAACGGCACCGCCCGCTGCACCGAAAGAGCCGGCAATACCCGCGCCTGTGCCGGAGGATACACCTGCTCCCGCACCCACGCCGGCACCTACCCCGGCAGAGGAGAAACAGGAGGAACAACCTGCGCCTGCGCCTACGCCCGAACCTACGCCCACGCCGAAGCCTGCCGCCAGCGGGAACATCTACTCCATCGCAGAGGCTGTCCGGGCGGGGAATGAGTATGCACGGGCGCAATACGGCGTGACCATCGACACCAGCATGACCACCGCCGACTCCAGCTACTTCCCCGGCACGGCGGACAGCGTGGCAGGGCTGGCAGAGAATGGCGGACAGGCGGCACTGACCGCCGCCGTAAAGGGCAACGTGGACGCCACCTTCGCCTGCCTCGCCGCCATGGACGGCGCAGAGACGGTCAGCGCGTATGCGCGATTCAACTGCACCGTCCGCTACGACGCGGCATCGGACGAATACATCGTGGTGGTGCTGTACGGATAAACCAACTGAATACCCGACCGAAAGACCGACAGCGTGAGCTGCCGGTCTTTTGCGTTGGGAGAAAGGACGAGCATGAAGAAAACAATTCCTAAGCTGTTGACGCTGGTATGCCTTTTGGTAGCAATCATGGGTCTGTCCATCGTGACTGCCCACGCTGCCACGGTAACGGGTACGATCAGCGGCGGTAACGAGTACCGTTACCATGAGGACAAAACGCCCGTGCCGCAATGGGGCGCGTTTACCAGCACAAAGCTGAAATACTTTACCAGAGATGATACAGGCGTAACGGTGCCTGCCTATTGCATGGAGCCATCCGTTCGCTCTGCCAGCGGCGATCTGAGCTACTCCTCCACCAGTTGGAGCGGCCTGAGCTGGAACCAGCGGTACGCCGTGACGCTGGCCATGGCCTACGGCTACGGCGGCAATTACGGCTTCGATATGCACCCGGACTGCGCGCAGCTGGCGACACAGGCCATCATCTGGGAGTTCGTCTGCGGCTACCGCGGCACGACGTACCCCTACACACTGTATGACACCACCTGCAAGGAGCTGTTTCACTATGCCGGCGACGATGTGGCGGTGGCGTATGACATCATCATCGACCGCATCATGCAGCACGGCACGATCCCCAGCTTCGCGGTGAAGTACCGTAACCAGCTTTCGGACGCCAACGCCATTACGCTGACATGGGACGGCAGTCAGTATGTGGGTACAGCCACCGACACAAACGGCGTGCTGCCGCAGTACTACTTCAGCACTAATATCAGCGGCGTGACGGTCAATCAGAGCTGGAACACGCTGACCGTGACGGCCACAAAGGACGCAGCGGCGCAGCTGAACAGCTATATCAGCAGCGACTACGGCTACTCGCTGGATGTGGCGGGCACGGAGTCCGTGCTGCTGGAGCCCAGCAACGGCAGCGGCTACCAGGCGTGTGCTGCGCTGACCTCACTGCCCGACCCCGCGTGGGCGTATGTGCATTTCAAGGTCAACATCGTGGAGGAAAAGGGGTCTCTCACCATCCGCAAGATTGACGCCACAGGTGGGCCGCTTGCCGGGGCCGAGCTGCTGCTGGAGATGTCCGCAGATGGGCAGGCTTGGACGGAAGTCGGCAAGGCCACTACCGACAGCACCGGCGCAGCCAAGTGGGAGAATCTCAAGCTTGGGGCGAAGTACCGTGTTACCGAACTTAAAGCACCCGCAGGCCATACCCTGCTGCCCGAGCCGGTATCGGTGGATGCGCTGACAGCGGACGCGCCGGACATCACCATCACCCTCTGCAACAACGCAGGCTTTGTGCTTCCCTTTACGGGCGGTCGTGGCTCCGCTGCACCCATCCTGTTTGCGGCACTCATGCTTGGTATGGGTGTTTATTTTTGCAAAAAATTTGAATTCAAGAAGGAGAACAACTGAACATGAAAAAGATCCATCGTGTATTGGCACTGATTCTGGCGACGCTTATGGCCATCGGCCTGATTACGACGGCATTTGCCGCAACAGATTCTGTGCCTACCATCGACCCCGGCAAAAAAGCATCCCTTTCCATCTACAAGTACGACATCACCACGGCCAGTGCGGAGGGCGCATGGGACACTGGGTCCTATGTCAGCACCGGCCTGCGTGACGACGCGGTTATCGACAAGCTGAGCAAGTACGCCATTCAGGGTGTGGAGTTTACCTACCTCCGCATTGCCGATATCACCATAAACAATGAAGTCATGGACGGTCAGCGCACGGTGGGCGTGCTGTATGGCTTCGACGGCGCTGACGCGGTGCTGTCCGCCATCGGCGTAACGGCCGCAGATGCCCACAAGAGCGAAAACGGCAAAAACTATTACACTTCCGATTTGCTGAACAACAAGCTCTCCGCCGTCCTGACCGCCAACGCTACCGCCGCCAAGAACGCGCTGGAAGCTGCGGTCAAGAATGGCACGACCATGACCGAGACGGACGCTGTCGGTCACACCTCTGCTTCTGATATGGAACAGGGCCTGTACCTGGTGGTGGAGACCCGCGTCCCTGAGAATGTCACCAGCACCTGCAACCCCTTCTTTGTGTCTCTGCCCATGACTACCATTGATGGCGCGGCGTGGAACTACGATGTGACCGTTTACCCCAAGAACCAGACCGGCAATCCTACGTTGGATAAGACCGTGCGTGAAGCAAAAAACTCCACCGGCAAAAATACCGGCAGCCTGATCGACATTACCGATGGCTACGCTCATACCGCTACTGCTTCCGTAGGCGACACCGTGGACTACCAGATCATCAGCACCCTGCCCACCATCACCTCCAAGGCGTCGGCTCTGAGCGAGTACACCTATGTGGATACGCTGAGCAAGGGCATCCGCTACAACAAGAATGATGTGGTCATCGAGTTCTTCAAGGACGCTGACTGCACTGAAAAGATCACTACATGGACTGAAAACTCCGGCAAATTTACCGTGGTTTACGACGATATGGCCAACACCATGACCATCCGCATGACCGATACCGGCCTGAGCGAGATCAATGAAGCGACTACCGTGTATACCGACAGCGTCAAGCGTGGTTACAGCGACTGCACCATGCGGATTACCTACGCCGCCACCCTGACCGCCGATGCCAAGATGGGAGATACCGACAACCCCAATGAGGTCGTGCTGACGTGGCGCAGAACGAATAACACCTACTTTGATACCCTCAAGGACTGCTGCCATGTCTATACCTACGGTGTTGACGTACTCAAGCGGTTTTCTGACAACGGTGGCAATCTGCGGAATGTGAAGTTCCGGCTGCACAATGACACCGACGACTGCTACATCATCGCGGAGCAGAAGGATGGCATGTATTACGCCAAGGGTATCACCACCAAGAAGTCCGACGCTACCACCTTTGTCCCCAACAGTAGCGGCCACATCATCGTGAAAGGGCTGGAGGATGATAGCTACAGCCTGACTGAAACCGCCACGGATAAGGGCTATGTTCTCCTCAAGGACGCGGTCAAGATCATCATTAAGGCCGCCGTGAACGGCCAGTGCGAGCAGTGCAGCGCGAAGCTGCTGACCGCCTCCGCCACCGTCAACGGCAAGGATGCCGGCATGACGGATGGCAACGCCATCGTGCCCCTGACCGTGGTCAACAATCCGGGCTTCGACCTGCCTAAGACGGGCGGCTACGGCACGTGGATGTTCACTATTGGCGGAGTGATTCTGCTGGGTGCGGCGGCGTTTATCGTGATCCGCAGCCGTAAGCACAAGAACGAGCAGTGAAGCGCTGGCTACTGGCGGCAGTCTGCGGCGTTGCGGCGCTGGGGCTGATGCTTTATCCACTGGCGGGAGAGCTGGTAAGTGAGAAATATCATTCAGACGTTGAAACCACATATACCGCCGCCATTGAGGATACCGATGCTGCTGAACTGACCGCCCAGCGGGAAGCGGCAGAGCAGTACAACGCCATGCTGTCCGGCGCGGCAACCATTACCAAGGGAGGGGCTTCTGCCCCTCCCTTGCCGTATGCGGAACAACTCACGGTGGGAGGCGTCATTTGCTACATCGACATCCCAAAGATCAACGTATATCTGCCCGTGCAGCACGGAACGGGCGCGGAAACGCTTGAAAAGTCAGTCGGCCATGTGGTAGGGACTTCCCTGCCAGTGGGCGGCAGCAGCACCCACGCGGTACTGTCGGCCCACAGCGGCATGGCGAGTTCCAAGCTGTTTTCGGACATCGACCAGCTTACAGAGGGCGATACATTTTACATCCATGTGCTGGGTGATACGCTGGCATACAAGGTAGACGCCATCCACACGGTACTGCCCACAGACACGAGCCTGCTGCAAATTGAGGATGGCAAGGACTATGTAACGTTGGTGACCTGCACGCCGTTCGGGGTCAATACCCACCGACTGCTGGTGCGAGGCCAGCGGGTGCCTTATGTGCCGGAGCAGGAAGCACCTGCCGCCGCAGAAAAACCTGTGGCATCCTCGTGGACGCAGCATTACCTCACCGGCTTGGGTGTCGGCCTTGGCGCGATGGCGGTAATCGGTGGTGCTTACTTTTTGGTAAGGAGGGTGCGCCATGCGTAAGACATCCCTTGTACTGGCGGCGTTGTTGGCTGTGGCGGGTATCTGCGTCATGCTGTGGCCGGTGGTTACAGGGTACAGGCTGCAAGCCAACACGGATGAGGCCGTGCAGAATTTTCTCGAAGAACGGAAGCCGGAACAGCAGTACCCCGAACTGCTGGCAGCCTTACGGGAGTACAACCAGCGTATCTATGCCGAAAAGCAGTGTAACCTCGTTGACCTCGAAGCCTGCGAAGAACCCGCCGCCGACCTGACCACCTACGGCGTAGCTGACGAGATCATAGGTGTCTTAGAGATATCTGCTATGGAGCTTATCATGCCGGTCTATCTGGGTGCATCCGACGCTCACCTTGCCGCAGGCGCGGCGGTGCTGGGCAATACCTCCGCGCCCATCGGCGGCGACAACACCAACTGTGTCATCGCCGGCCACCGGGGCTGGCGCGGTGCGGACTACTTCCGGCATATAGACCGCTTACAGATTGGCGATACCGTTACGCTGACAAATCTATGGGAGACGCTGACCTATACCGTAGCTGACATTCAGATCATCCAGCCCCATGAGGTAGAGAAAATCAAAATCCAACCGAACCGCGATCTGCTGACGCTGCTGACCTGCCACCCCTACGCCAGCGGCGGGCGACAGCGGTATGTGGTGTACTGCGAGAGGGTGTTGCCATGAAGAAGATGCATCCCATTGTTTGGGCAATTCTCTGCCTTCCGGTTATGTACTTCGCAATGGTAACCGCCAGCGTCTATATCCCCGGAGAGAATATTTTTGCACTCTTGGAGCGCATCAGCACTATGGTGAGGCGTCCCGATCTGCTGCGATGGACAGCGTATACGCCGCGTTTTTTGCTGGTGTTTCTGCTGCTCTACGGCGGCGGTGTTCTTTTATACTACGCTGATCATGAAAACCGCCGCCCTGGCGAGGAATACGGCTCAGCCAAATGGGGCAATGCCCGCGAACTGAACAAGCGGTATGCAGACCAAAACGGGAAAAATGTCATCCTCACAAAGCGCGTTTCCATTGGGCTGGATGGCTACAAGCATCGGCGCAACCTCAATATCCTTGTGGTGGGCGGCAGCGGCTCCGGCAAGACGCGATTTTTCTGCAAACCCGGCATTATGAGCGTCAACTGCTCCTATCTGATCGTTGACCCAAAGGGAGAGATGCTGCGTAGTACCGGCTATCTACTTAAGGACGAGGGATACGACATTAAGGTATTTGACCTCATCCACCCCCGGCAATCGGACGGCTATAACCCCTTCACCTACATTCGGGACGACCCGGATGTGCTGAAGCTCATGGACAATCTGGTGAAAAACACCACACCGCCCAAGGGTGCATCCAACGATCCGTTTTGGGAAAAGGCGGAGATCGCGCTGGACTCCGCGTTGATGCTGTATCTGCTATATGAGGCACCTGCGGAGGAACAGAACTTTGAAATGCTGATGTTCATGCTGGAATGTGCGCGGGTCATGGAGGAGGACGAACAGTACCAAAGTCCACTGGATCTGCTGTTCCAAACCTTGGAGGAGCGCGACCCGTCACATATCGCCGTGCGGGAATATAAGGTTTACAAGCAGGCGGCGGGCAAGACCGCAAAAAGCATTCTTGTGACGGCATCGGTGCGTCTGGCAGCCTTTATCTTTCCACAGTATGCCGCCATGATGCAGACCGATGAGATGGATTTTGCTTCGATGGGTGAGCGTAAGCGCGCGATCTTTTGCGTTATTCCCGTCAACGACGGCAGCATGAACTATCTGGTCAGTATGCTGCTGACCCAGTGCTTTCAACAGCTCTATCTGCGGGCGGACGAGCGGTATAACGGGAGGCTGCCTGTGCCTGTCCGCGTGATACAGGATGAGTGGGCCAACGTTGCCCAGCCCGACAGCTATCCCAAGGTGTTGGCTACCTGCCGCAGCTATAATATCGGCATCAACATCATCGTACAGAATATCCAGAGCATAAAGGCACTGTATAAGGACGAGTGGGAGGGTATCATCGGCAACTGTGATACCCTCCTGTTTCTCGGTGGCGGCAACGAGCCCACATCACTGGAATTTATGTCGAAGCTGCTGGGAAAGGAAACGGTGCATACCCGCACACGCGGGCGGACGAAGGGACGCAGTGGGTCAAGCTCTGTGAATTTCCAGCAGACCGGGCGTGACCTGATGACCCCTGACGAAATACGGATGCTGCCCACCAATGATGCGCTGCTGTTCATTCGCGGCGAAAAGCCGGTGCGGGACAAAAAGTACGACATCAAGAAGCACCCCAATGTGCGCCGCACAGCGGACGGTCGGGCGAAGCCTTACAGCCATAACCCGCCTGTGCCGGACTACACGCTGCCCGACCTGCCTTACGAATTCCGCACATTGGACGACTATACATTTTTGGAGGATGACTATGAAATTGAAAAAACCTAACACCATCACAAGAGCCGTATGTGCAGGCGCAGGACTCACTCTCTGCTGTCTTGTGCCGGTCTACGCAACTGGCGGTGATCCGCTGACCATCGTCAACAACCTGTCTGATTTTATTTTCTCCATTATCAAGGCCATCGGTATTATTATCCTTGGCTGGGGTATCGTGCAGGTGGGCATGAGCATCCAGAGCCACGACGCCAGCCAGCGGACGCAGGGCTTGCTGTGTCTGTTTGGTGGCTTGCTTATTACCTTCGCCAAGGAGATTTTGACGCTGATCGGCGCGGTGTAAGCCATGGACAACAACTGGATCATTGACAATCTCAACTATGCCTTTGGTCTATGGAATGACAAGCTGACGGAGATGTGGTCGCTGCTGACCCAATCGCCCCAGGCGTTTAAGGGCGGCACCATCTGGCAGACGATCCAGACCGTCAACGGAGCCATGCAGGGCATTGGTTACGGCCTGCTGGTGCTGTTTCTGGCCATCGGCATCTTTCGCAGCAGCGCCAGCTTCCGGGATTTTCAGCGGCCTGAACACGTCCTGCGGCACTTCATCTATTTTGCCATGGCGAAGCTGGCTGTCACCTACGGTATCGACCTAATGGTGGACATTTTCGCGGTCTGCGCCGGTATCATCTCCGCCGCTGCCGGCAGCGTGGGCGGTATCGACGGAGCGGCTGTGTCGCTGCCTGCGGAGATAGCAGCGGCCATTGAGGACGTGGGCTTCCTCGCCAGTATTCCCCTGTGGCTGGTAACGCTGCTGGGCTGTCTGCTTATCACGGTGCTGGCGTTTTTGATGATCCTCACCGTGTATGGCCGTTTCTTCAAGCTCTATTTGTACGCTGCGCTGTCGCCGGTGGCGCTGGCGTCCTTTGCGGGAGAGGGCACGTCCCAGATGGGGCGTGCCTTTCTCAAAAGCTATATGGGCGTGTGCCTGGAGGGCGCGGTGATCGTGCTGGCCTGCATCGTGTTCTCGGCCTTCGCCGCCAGCGACACGGTAGTGCTGGGCGGCGGCTCGGTGGTTACGCAGGTGTGGGGCTATCTGGGCGAGGTGATCTTCAATATGCTGGTGCTGGTAGGACTGGTAAAGGGTGCCGACCGCGTAGTACGGGAGATGTTTGGGATGTAAAGCGTGGGACTACTGCGAATATTCCACAAAATTGATGGAGATTATCGGTTGACAGAATACCCTTCCTGTGAGACAATATGATTGCATGGGTGTGACTGAAAAATGTTTTGGGAGAGATGTTGATGGCTCACCGGGAATTTACACATGATTCTATTCTTGGACTTGATGTAAGGCAAGAAGGAAGCACACTCCATATTGAAGGAGCTGAGTTCACTAAAAAAGACGTGAATTATTCTGACGAAATAGAGATGAAGCGCTTAGCAACAAGAGCAAATCAGACCGCTGATGGACTATTTGATTTGATAACAAGAAATTGCAATATCGATAATCCGAATATTACACTCGACGCTCATTTGGAGATATATCTTTCTCTTGCTGGTCTTGCGTGTGAAATATATCTGAAAAGTTTGATCTATTATGATGCAAGAAATGATGGGAAGAAATTAGGGACGCATGATCTATGCGACCTTTTTCGTAGGATTTCTCAAGAAAGCAAAGCGGCTATTCGTAGAAAGATAAACGATATAGATGAGCTTCTCCCATCTTTATCAGTGCTATTTAAGCATTTGCGGTATGATTTTGAACTAAATCATATTGCAGGGGAGTACTTGGCTGTTTTCGACCTTATGAAAGTGTTGAAAACACTCAGCAATGGAAATCCGGCGTTAGAAACGGGTTACATTCGCTATGCAAATGGAACACTACAAATTGGCTAAAATGAACACAGTAGAATGCATAATGCAATTCGAACATGCACCGAAACCCGTCTCAAATTGAGACGGGTTTCGACATTTTATGGAGGAACACAATGAAAAAGTACAATGTGATATATGCAGATCCGCCGTGGACGTATAAGACGTATAGTAAGGAATGTGAAACGGAGTTTGCAAAAAAGCATTACCCTATAATGCCTGTAGAGGGTATTCGGGAATTGCCTGTCGGTCTGCTGGCTGCGGATGATTGTGCCTTGTTCATGTGGATCACATTTCCTATGCTGCGCGAGGCGTGGGATGTGATGACGCATTGGGACTTTGCGTATAAAACCGTGGCCTTTACATGGATCAAGCAAAACAGAGTGGCAGATAGCCTGTTTATGGGCATGGGGTACTGGACGAGGGCAAACGCAGAAATATGTCTGCTGGGAACAAAAGGGCATCCTAAAAGGCAGGCGAAGGATGTGCCGCAAGTCATCGTTTCCCACATAGAGGAACACAGCAAAAAGCCTGCGGAAGCGCGGCGTCGCATTGAGCGCCTTATGGGGGATGTGCCCCGCATAGAGCTTTTTGCACGGCAAAAGTCCGTTGGCTGGGACGTGTGGGGTAACGAAGTGGAAAGTGATATTGTCTTTCCGCCGTATAATAAGTGAGGGGTAGCACATGGAAATCAAAATCAACAAAGAAATTCGCAGCTACAAGGAAACCGTCTACTTCGGCCTAACAGCACGACAGTTGATCTGTTCGCTGCTGGCGGTGGGTACGGCGGTGGGGCTGTATTTCGCCCTGCGGGGCGTATTAGACCGCGAGACGCTGGGCTGGCTGTGCATCGTGGGCG